>Ga0129310_1002169_pt1 | contig 15147 bp, 10 predicted proteins | sample Go1ome_2_FD_94433 | JGI IMG/M metagenome (GOLD analysis project Ga0129310, IMG submission 94433) | Western lowland gorrila individual fecal microbial communities from Wisconsin, USA - Go1022A metagenome | ecosystem: Host-associated > Mammals > Digestive system > Large intestine > Fecal | place...
CATCGACATTGTGACAATTAAAGACGTTCTGTTCCGCACGCTCAAAAATGACGTTTCCTTTGTACTTGACAAGCGTTTCGTCGTGCTCGTGGAGCATCAGTCAACCATCAACGGCAATCTGCCACTCCGGGACCTTTTGTACATCGCGACTGTACTGAAACGTATGATCGACACCAAACAGCTTTACCGCGAAAAAACACTGCGAATCCCAAAACCTTCCTTCATCGTCCTGTACAACGGATCAGAAGACATCCCCGCGTATCAGGAACTGCGCCTGTCGGACGCCTATCTCGGAGAGAAGGAAGATACCGAAGAAGAGGCTTTACAACTCATCGTTAAGGTGTATAATATTAATACAGAGAAGAACTCGGAAATCCTGAAAAAATGTGAGACGCTCCGGCAATACAGTCGCTTTGTGGAAATCGTCCGCAGCTACGGACATATCGACCAGCTGACTGGCGCTGTGATGGTGCGCATCATGGAGCAGTGCCAACAAGAAGGCGTCCTCACAGAATTTATGGAGCATTACGGAACGGAGTTGATTGAGATGTTATTCAAAGAATTGACACGCGAAGAAGATCTTGAAATCTCGAGACTGGACGGCTACGACGCCGGCGTAAAAGACGGCGAGAAATCCGGATTCAGCAAAGGTGAGAAATCCGGATTCAGCAAAGGTGAACACAAGGCGGCACTTGACATCGCGCTGAATTTCAAAAAAGCAGGCGTTGCACTTGAAACAATCGCAGCGAATACCGGACTGTCGATGGCTGAAATTGAAAAACTGTAAAAATTGCAGCAAATATAACAAGCGAGCAAAGTCGAGCCAGAGATGCAAAAGCCTCTGAAATTTGTCAAGGATATGCACGACGTGCACTTTGTGTTATTGCAGCAGTCTTGATGGCAATCCCTAGACAACAGAAAAAGCATGAGAAGACAGACATAGGAATATGGAACTTAACAAAAACCGCGGGGCTTCGGCTTGAAGGAAGCGCCCGCGGGTTTGCAGCATGACAGGCGAATCAGGAGATTCGTCTGTCGGATTTTTTGGATAAATAGGTGCCGAGGCTTTGGAAGATCTGCACCATAACAATCAGCAGGATGACGGCGAGGATCATGACGAGCGTCTTGTAACGGTAGTAGCCGTAGTTGATCGCGATCTTGCCGAGTCCGCCGCCTCCGATGATACCGCTCATGGCCGAATAGCCTAGAATCGTCGTAAGCGCGATGGTCGCGTTGGAGAGCAGTGACGGAACGCTTTCCGGGATCAGCACCTTGACGATGATTTGCAGCGGGGACGCGCCCATGCTCTGCGCCGCCTCGATGACGCCCGGATTGACTTCCCGAATACAGCTTTCCGCGAGCCTTGCGATAAACGGGAAAGCCGCTATGACCAAAGGAACGATGGACGCGACCGTACCGACCGGCGTGCCGACAATCAGTCTGGTCAGCGGAATCACCATGATCATCAGGATCAGGAAAGGCACCGAACGCAGCAGGTTGATCAGAACGTCCAGCAGCGTCAGCAGCCATCTCGGAAGGGGCAGGATGCCGTCCTTGCCGCCGACCGCCAGCAGTACGCCGAGCGGCAGACCGATTAGAATCGCGATGGCAGTGGAAACGATGGTGACATAAAAGGTTTCCCAAATCGCGAGTGGAAATTCGTTTTGCAGGATCGTCACAGCATCGGCGAACTCCTTGGAAGCAAAAAACTCAGCGAACATGTGCGCTCACCTCCTCAACAATGATATCGTCAATCTTCTGCAGATAGGCGATCGCCTGCTGCAGGGTGTTTTCATCACCGGAGATGCCAAGCAGCATATTGCCGTAGGCCTTTCCTTCGATGGATTTCGTGTTCGCGCCTAAAATATTGGCCGCGATGTGTGTTTCCATCGCGAGCTTGGCGATCAGCGGCGTATTGGCTGCGTCCGCGCCGTTGAAGACAACGCGAATATGATGTTCACCCTCCTTGATCGGCAGCGTGTCCGCGATGCCGTCCGGAAATACCAGACGTTTGGCGGCCTCTGACTTCGGACGCGAGAAGACTGTGGATACGGTGCCCTGTTCCACGACGGTGCCATGGTCGAGAATGGAAACTTTGTTGCAGATTTCTTCTACGACGCTCATTTGGTGGGTAATCACGATGACGGTGATGCCCATTTTGCGGTTGATGTCCTTGATGAGCGAAAGCACCGAGCGCGTGGTCTTTGGGTCAAGCGCGCTGGTTGCCTCGTCGCAGAGCAGAATTTTTGGGTTAGTCGCGAGTGCCCGCGCGATGGCGATTCGCTGCTTTTGTCCGCCGGAAAGCTGGGCCGGATAAGCACCCGCCTTGTCCGGCAGGCCGACGAGCTCCAAAAGCTCCAAGGCGCGTGCCTTTGCTTCAGCTTTCGGAATACCGGCGAGCTCCAGCGGGAAGCAGATGTTTTTGAGACAGGTTCGCTGCGCGAGCAGGTTGAAGCTTTGGAAGATCATCGAGACACTTCTGCGCACCTGGCGAAGCTCCGCCTGCGAAAGCGCGCCCAGATCCGTTCCGTCAATCAGCACCTGACCGTCGGTCGGACGTTCAAGCATGTTGATGCAGCGCACCAGCGTACTTTTGCCGGCGCCGCTCATGCCGATGATGCCGTAAATATCCCCGTCCTCAATGGTGAGTGACACGTTTTTTAACGCGTCTACTGTACCGTCTCCGCTGAGAAAGGTTTTGGATAGATTTTTAATTTCAATCATGTGTATTTCTCCATAGTATGATAACCGGCCGATTGCGGACAATCGACCGGTTTGTTTTGTATCAGTACGTCGACCTCTACATTATATTATATTTTGATTTGCGCGTCTATCTTTTTCTTTGACGGGGAGCTTGTTTCTAATGCCTTCGTTTTTTGTCTGTCCCCGCGGAATTACTGCAGAGCGTCCAGGGTGGTCTGCTTGCCGCCGTATAAGCCCATTGGTTCTACGTGGATTGCTGCAACAGAGACAACGTGCGTACCGTTCTGCGCGTTAAAATCCTCTAAGTAAGGGAGGTGCTGGAAGTAGTTCGCGTCTACGTCGCCGCTGTCTACCACGTTGTTCGGCTGTACATAGTCGGTGAATTCAATGACCTCTAACTCAACATCCTTTGCAGCGAGGATTTCCTTCGCGACCGCGAGAATCTCAGCGTGCGGTGTAGGAGAAGCCGCGACCGTAATCTTCTGGCCTGCCAGTGCCGCGTAATCAACGGTTTCATCATATCCGTCTCCCGGATTTTCTACGGTGCTGACAACCGCGCCATCATATTCGCTGGCGATGAAGTCCGCGACCTGCTGGCTTTCGAGCGCGGCAACCAGCGCCTTGGTCTTGTCGGTCTGTTCGTTACCCTCTTTGACCGCGACGATGTTGCTGTAAGCAGAGGAGGAATCTTCTGTCAGCAGCGCATCCTTAACCGGATTCAGGTCAGCGTCCAGCGCGTAGTTGGAGTTGATAACCGCGTAGTCAACGTCCTGCAGAATGCTCGGAAGCTGCGCGGCTTCGACTTCCTGGAACTTGATATTGTGCGGATTGTCTGTGATATCCTGCACAGTAGCGGTGATGCCCGCGCCGTCCTTTAAGGTGATCAGCCCGTTGTCCTGCAGCAGGAGCAGAGCTCTGGCTTCGTTGGTCGTGTCGTTTGGAACCGCGATTTCGACTGTGGACGCGGCATCGTCACCGCCGCTCCCGCAGCCAGTGAAAGCGAATGCCAGAGAAAGCACCAATGTGAGCGCGAGTAAACTTGATAATAACTTTTTCATTTCTTTTACCTCCTGAAACTAAAAAGGAGAGCCGTCATAAGCTCTCCCTCACTTTAATTCTTAAACCTCGTTTACAATGAAAACTATGCTATGATGGAAAGCGCATTCTGAAAAATTGTCATGCAAAACATGCACATGCTGCACATGCACATAGCCATCATCATCATAGCGCGCTTTGTTTCGATTTTGATGTCTGCGAAATTTTTCATGATGCGGATCTCCTTTCCTCAAGTCTTTTTTGTTTCTGTGGGCATAGTAACACAAGAATTATGATATGTCAATAGGTTTTTTTAATTTTTTTGTGAAAAAACACGAAAAATTTAGCAGCGCGTGGATATTGCCGCAAAATACAGCGGAATCAGCCGCGCTGCCCCGGCTTTGGCAGGCTCCAGCGATAGTGAGAAGCCAGAAGCCGGATCGCGACAATCAAAATCGCGCCGCTGAGCATCGCGATATGCTGCGGTACGCAGAGACGGAGCGCGCAAAACAGCAGCGCGCCCGCGATCGCCGCCGTCGCGTAAATATGCTTAACAAAGATATAAGGCGGATCGCCGGCCATCATATCGCGCAGCAGACCGCCGCCGACACCGGTGATGACACCGACGAAGACCGCGAGAAACACATTTGCCTCCGCGGTCACATCGAAAGCGCGCGCCGCGCCCGAAACGGTAAAGATGCCGAGACCGATGGAATCTGCCAGCAGCATCAAAATGGAGTTTCCCTCCAAAAAATCACGAATTCGCGGGATGAAGACGATGAAGCAGGTAAGAATCGCTGTAATCGCGTAGATCGGGTCGTGAAACATCGCCGGCGGGAAGGCGCCGAGGATGATATCTCTTGTAATCCCGCCGCCGACCGCGACGGTCAGACCAAGCACGCAGGCGCCGAAGATGTCCATGTTTTTGCGAATGCCGGTCATCGCGCCGGAGACGGCGAACGCCGCGGCGCCGATCAATTCCAAAATTAAAATAAAGAAATCCATAACAGTCCTCTCCGGTTCTTAAAGTGAGCTTGTGAGATTTTATGATGGGTTTGCGGCGCAGCAAGCTGGTTTGTGCCGCCGGTAAGGGTACTCCGCTCACACCTCTGAACCATAGTATAGCACATGGCAGCGCATGCGTACAAGCAAAACAAGCAGGTATTCCAAAAGAAATCAGAGGGACGAAAGACGCGAATCAGGGAGGAAAAGTCATCAGGCTTTCGCGCGGCTCGTGCTATACTTAATACAAGGGAAAATGCTGTGTCAGCGGCGGATAAAAAGTCATATCCGATTTGAGGGGATGCCGATACAAAGCGGTGTCCGAAAAGCGGAAATTTCAGAAAAGGGAGTGTCCACGTTATGGGGTATAGTTTAGACATGGCACAAGATTTGCAACAGACAGACAGACAGACAGACAGACAGACAGACAGACAGACAGACAGACAGCGGTAGGAAGCCCTCCCTGTCATTCTGTTTCTTTGATTTCATCTAAATACTAAAACGACGTATCCTTCGCATAAGCTTTTATGTGCGGGACGCGTCGTTTTTGTATACCAAAACTCATGGCAGGAGGTGATGCGCGAAACATAAATCCGGGCGCGTTCGGTATGCCCTGACGAGATGTGTGAAGGGCAAAACGCGGAATTCGCTCTTGTTCCTCGCGCGAAAAAAGGCGCGCGGGAAACAAAGCAGGAATATGTATAAGTAAGAAGGAGGAAGATACAAATGAAACAACACAAGACGAAAAGAAAACGGCTGCTGGTGCTGGCGCTCTGTCTGCTCACCGCGCTCTCCATGCTGCCGGTGACAGCGATGGCGGAGGATCAGGAAAGCCTGCAGCCTAATCCGGTTAATGTTACGATTGGCAAAGTTGAAATCGTGGACACCATAGAGGCAAACGGGCGCTTTACCTTGAAGGTAACGGACTCCCAGAACAATGAGGTGGATGTCGAGGCCCTTAAAGCTGACGGATATACGATCACATGGAAAAAAGGCGATAAGGAAGTCAAGCGCGAAAAGGTTCACGACAAGGAATATAACATGGCGGAAGACATGTCATGGGTCAATGTGGCGTATGACAAAGGGGCGCAAGCAACCTATACTGTTACGGTAAGCAAGGAGGAAACTGAACCAGAGTCTGATTCCAGGAATGTCGATTGGTATGACGCACTTCAGAACGGCAGTTTTGAAGTGCCAGCTTTAAATTATGATAAAAATAATCCAAATCCAGGAGGAACATGGTTTCACAACGGCATTGTGCAGACCAGCCAAGACAATGTTCCTCACTGGAGAACAACGGCGTCCGACAAAAAGATAGAACTGGGCAATGTTAGTAAGGTGGATAGGTTCGCATATGAAAATCCTAACTATCATTGGTTTTGGAATCCTTCTCGCTATATTTACAAGGAGGAAGTCGTCACAATGCATTTTTATAAATGCGATACCGCCAAGGATAAAGAGCAAATTGCGGAGTTGAATTGCACAGATACGGGAGCACTGTATCAAGATGTGCTTACAACCCCGGGCGCGGAGTTGAACTGGAATCTGTCTCACCGCGGGCGTGAGGGTGTGGACAAGATGGCGCTTGTCATCGCACCGCTGAAAGCTGTAGAGGGGAAAACTTCGCAAGGCGCGCTTGAAGAGTATATAAAGGAACAACTCGGTGCGCAGACGATAGACGCGCCGGATGGTTTTATAGCAAATGACGGCGTGTTTATAAGAACCTTTTCTGATGGGCAGGAATGGAACACTAAGTCGGGTAAATTTAAAGTTCCTGAGAACCAATTTCTTACTCGCTTCTTCTTTGTGGCTGTTTCGACAAGTACCGGTAATTTGAGCGTCGGCAACCTATTGGATAATGTGTGGTTTAGCAGCGAAAATATTCCCCCTGCAGACGGTAAAGGAAGGTTGGAAATCGTGAAGACCATCTCCGGATTAAGCAAGGATGAAGCAACGCAGTTGATTAAAAATGATTTTATATCCTATCAAATTGGTGAAAGTTCTGATGCAAAGAACGCCGAATTGAGTAGTTTGGAAGAAAAAGAAACAGGCGTATTTACTGCTATGTTCACAACAGAGGTAGATGTTCCAGCAAATCAGACTGTTGAAGTGACCGTAAGAGAAGATAAGGAGTCTGCAGCGGTTACAGGTTACAATCTGACAATTGATGGCGATGAAACAAAAAAAGTTGAGATTAAAGAAGGGAAAACAGGACTCGTTACATTTACCAACACTTATATTTCCACCAAGCCACAACTGATCGAAGTACCTATTTCAGCCAAAAAAATGCTGAATGACGGCCTGCCAAATGATTCGGGCTTTACCTTTGTGCTTAAAAATAGAGATAATAATGAAGTAGTGCAGAGGGTAAATAATCAAGGAAGTGACATTACCTTTGGATCATTAGTCTTCGAAGAAGCGGGCACATATGTGTACACAGTAAGTGAGCAGGCTGGAAATGATCCTGCAATTCAGTATGACGATTCTGTTTATACGATAGAGATCAAGATTACGAAAGGTGAAAATGGCTATTCGCCAGAAATATCCTGCAAGAAGGACGGCGAAAATTATACTGGGGCTGATCTTGTGTTCGAGAACTACACCAAGCCGCAATTTGAAGCGGGTACGCTTATCGTCAAAAAGACCGTTTCCGGCGGCGGAGCAGATCATGACAAGGCATTCACTTTCACTGTAAAGTTGAAGAAACCACCGCAACCGGATGCCAAGGCGGTGGCTCCGATGAGTGACATGCTGAACAATGGAGATCCGAGTATCGACAACCAGAACGGTTCGGAATCCATCCCGCTCGGCGACGTTACATTCGTAGACAATGGTGATGCTATTGTAGGAACATTCACTCTCAAGCACGATGAGACCAAGGCTATCTTCCCTATCCCGCTAGGCGTTCCCTACACCATAACGGAGAGCGATAACGCCGGTTACACTGTGACTGTAAACGGTGAGGAGAAGAAAAGCGTGACGGGCGTGATTGAAGAAAAAGAAACTATCGTAACATTCAACAACCACAAGGATGGCGGCTACACGCCGGGTCCGACCTATTATCCGCTGACCATCCAAAAGGTGGTGACGGGACTTGAGAGCGTTCCGGCAGGCTACAAGGCGACGGTAAACGTCATGAGCAAATATAGCTCTGTGCCGACGCGTACACTGATGCTGGAGCCAAACAAGCCGCAGACGGTACATCTGCCGTACGGCGAATATACGCTTACCGAAACCGCGCCGGCAGTGGACGGATACAAGCTGACGGGACAGACGTTCAGCGAAAACAGCTTTATGCTGACCTATGGCGGGAAGAATGTGACCATCACGAACACGTACACGAAGGAGCAGGAGGAACCGGTTGTGATTCCGGAGGATCCGATGGCGCCGGAGGATGACAAACCTGACAAACCGTCCAAGCCGAAGGACGATACGAGCAAAGTACCGAAGACAGGCGACGACACACCGCTTTCGCTGGCGCTCTACGGACTGATTGCGGCAGGCGCGCTGCTGGGTATCCGCAAAGCGTCGAAACGAAAAGTTAAATAAAAGATGGTAAGAATTTTGCAGGCCGCCGCTCCGGCAGCCGGATTCCATCAATTCTGCGAAAGCCCCATCTTGTAAGATGCTTTTGCCGATATTCCGGAGATCTCGCTGCACGAGGTTTCCGGAGTAACAAAAAACCGGTGTATTGAAAACACCGGTTTTTGATTTGGTGGATCATCAGGGGTTCGAACCCTGGACACCCTGATTAAGAGTCAGGTGCTCTGCCAGCTGAGCTAATGATCCGCATAGATTTTTGTGCCGCTTGTTAGCACGTTTTATATCTTAGCAGTTTTTGTTTGTTTTGTCAACATAAATTTTCATAAAATCAAAGGTTTTTTGAGAAGATTTCGCGCGCGGCGCGCAAGGAGGCCTCGCGGCGGCATTTTTCGCCAAAACCAGGCAGCAAGAAAAGGGCGGGGAATGCGTATTTTCCTTTGCAATTCGAGCCGGATTAGTATATAATAAAACGAGTTACATAGATTCATCGGAAAATCGCGGGACGGGAGAAAAAATGCCAGTGGAATTACAGGAACTGTGGGAAACGGCAGTTCGGTTTTGTGAGGACAATGTGATAGGAGCGATCATAGCAGAAACTCTGCTGCTTTTGCTTGTCGCGCTTATCCTTTTGACCGCGCGGGGCCGCAAAAGACGCAAGCAGGAGGCGGACAAGTGGATGGCCGGCTTCGAGGAGAGAATGGCGGCCTTTGAACGAAATGAGGATCCGATGATGCCGCCGCGCGAATCGATTTTGAAGAGCCTGATGGAAAACCGCTCGGCGCGGGACGATGATGAAATACCGGCGGACACGACGCGGACCGAGGCAAAAAGCCGGAGCACGCCGGAAGCGGAACCGGAGACTCGCGAGGACGCGCAGACAATGACGCGCCACGCGCGGAGTCTGAACCTCAATTTGACGATTCGTGTGGAAAACGTCAAGATCAGCGAGGGCTTGACGGACGGAGCATGGACGTACCTAACGGGATCGGAGGCGGAAACGGAACACGCGGAAGACAAAACCCCGCGGGAAGAGGCAGGAAGGGAAGAAACCGGCCGCGAAACCGCGGACGCGCCCGCGCCGGAACGCGGCGAAAAAGGCGGGCATTCTGTTTCAGTCAGCCGGTCCGGCAGAGTGTACTCGGAGGAGGAACTGCGCAGGCAGATCCACTAGACAGCGAGGGAAGCAAAAGCAGTAAACTACGGAAGAGGGAAAGAAATGTTTTGTACAAAATGCGGAAAAGAATTATATCCCGATGACCGCTTCTGCGCGTATTGCGGCGCGGAGGTCAGGAATCGCGAAAAACCCAAACCCAAATACGAGGATATCGTGTTTAATCCTCCGTTTAAAATAGAAGCGGAGAAGAAGACACGCGAGATCCTGCAGGCGGCATCGCAGCCGCAGCCGGAGGAAACACCGAAGCAAACGGAGCCGGTTTCCTTCGACTGGAAGCTGGAAGAGCCCCCGCGCAAGCAGCCTGCCAAAACAGAGGAAGTGGATTTTAACTGGGAAAGCGTTTTGGAACGAAGAAATTTGTCCCGCACGCAGGAGATTAATATTGAGAGGATTCGCGCCGCGCAGCTGGAAGCGGAGAGCGGACTCAGTTTCGCGCCGCGCGAGGACGCAAATCCTCCGGCAGAGGAAGAACCGGAGGCATACGAGGAAGCGCGGATAAAACCGGAGGAGCCGCGCGAGATATCGGAACCGGCGCATACGCAGCCGGAAGCCGCGCAAGCAGAGGCGGTCTCCATTGAGGCGCTTGAACGCGAGCTTTTTGGCACGCAAAAACCGGTACAAGAGGAAGGCGCTTCCTCTCAGCCGGAGCAGCCAAAAGAGCCAAAGCACGATGAACGCTTCCATACCTATCATCAAAAGACCGATGCCTTTGACGAACTGCTCAAGCAGGAAAAGGAACGCGTAGACGCGATGCAGGAGGAATACGGCAGGAGTCCGCGTAATCTGGACTATACGTGGGTCTCGGAGGTTTTTCCGCCAAAGCGGGACGAGCCGATAGCGACCGGACAGGGCGAAGCGGAGAATGCCCATCCGAAACAGGAAGCGCAAAGCCTGCAGCCGAAACCGGAGGCGGAGCCGGCGCGGACACCGATCGCGGAGGTTCCCGCGCAGCCGGATATATCGGTAGAGGTCGTGCAGCCGACGACGCCAAAAACGATTGATCTGACTCTGTCGATCAAGATTCCGGAGGGAGAAGCGGAGCCGGAAGGGCCCGCGCAGGATGCGGAACTGCCTCCCAGTAAAACGAAGCTCCGTTATTCGGACATCTTTCCCAGAGTCGATGTGGATTACGGCACTGGCGCTCCTGACGCTGCTGGCGCTGGCGGCCCGGCCCAAAAAGAACAAAAAGAAATAGTCCTGCCGGAGCTCGATGACGACGAGGAAGAAAAACCGAAAAAACATATTTTCACCCGAATCGTGATTACCCTTCTGGTCGTGATGATCATCGCGGAAGGCGCTGTTCTGGGCATTAAATTCTTCGCGCCGGACAGCGAGGCTTCGCGTAAGATCAACGATATGCTGGCGGCAGTCATGGATCTGTTTACGGGGCAGGAACAGCCCGCGGATGACGACGAGCTGCCGCAGACCTCTGTCAACGCGGAGGAGGAATACTATACGCGGCTGGTCAATGAGGCGGCCGCGGACACCACAACGATCGGACAGACGCAGTACAACGCTGCTCTTTGCTATGATACAAACAAGACCTACGCATTTGAGGAAATTCCGGAGACTACAGCTTTTCAAGATATGGACTGGACTACCGATCAGAACGGCAGGACGGTTACCTACGGGCAGGCGCTTTTGCGGGCGGTTGTGCGCTATTATGACGGCTGGAAGGAAAGGAATCAAGATGATTCTCTGGTCGGCATCAATGTGTTGGAAATCGGCGAGATCCGCGTCGGCGCGGAAGGCTTCTACCTGCTCTGCAAGGTGACCTATGCGGGCAGTGACGGCAAGGATGAGGTCCGGTATCAAAGCGTATACGCGCGGGCGTCTGAGGATGCCATGTCGATCGATACGGTGAAGGAGGAAAAAATATAATGGAAAAACTCGAAAGAAAAATCATGTCAGTCATTCTGGTGATTGTGGTCATTCTGGCTCTGTTCTTAGGGCTGATTGACTTCATCTCTGACTTCATGTGGTTTAAAGAGATGGGCTATACGGCAGTCTTTTTCAAGCAGCTCGTGACCCAGCTGACGGTGGGAGTCCCGACGTTCATCGTCGTAACCGGACTGGTGATGCTTTATCTGCACCATCTGCGCAAGAGCTATTTCTCCAAAATCGCTTCGTCGGAAGCGACCGATATGAAAAAGCTGAAAAAGACCACCAATATTCTCGCGGTTGCTTTTGGCGCGATCGCGACCTTCATGACGGTGGCGCAGCTTTGGTTTGAGATCCTCAAATTCGCGAACAGCTCGAATTTTGATATCAAAGACCCGCTGTTCCATCTCGATGTGTCTTTCTATCTTTTCAAGCTGGAATTTTTGACACAACTCAATGAGATTATGATTGGTGTCATCGTCGGATTCGTGATTCTGACGATAATCTACTATATCATCCTGATGACGGTCAGAACACCGGACGTGTTCAAGGAGGAGGTCCCGCCGCAGGCGCAGGCCGCCGATGAAGAACGCTATACCGGCGGCGCGAATCCGTTCGGCGGGCAGAACGCGCAAAGCAAGGACCCGTTTGCCAAGTTCGCGGAAGCCTTTACCGGCAAAAAATTCGAGCCAAAGCCGCTGCATCGAAAAAAACAGTTTGACGACAGCAATTTCAAGCAGCTGCTTTCGATTGCCTCCGGCAAGATCTCGATTTTGGGCTTTATCTTCTTCGCGATGCTGGGCGTGAACTTTTTCCTGCGGCAGTTTGACCTGCTGCACGCGCATACCGGAGCCGTATACGGCGCAGGTTTTACGGATGTGACGATCACTCTGTGGATGTACCGCGTGTTGTGCGCGCTGGCTGCATTGTCGGCAATCCTGTTCATCGTCAACATGAAACGCAAAAAATACAAGAGTCTGTTTACCGTTCCGGTCATCATGATCGTCCTCGGACTGATCGGAAACGGCGCGGGCTATCTCGTGCAGAACTTCGTGGTTTCTCCTGACGAAATCAACAAGGAGAGCAAGTATCTGGAGAGAAACATCGAGTTCACGCAGTATGCTTACCAGCTCGATGACGTGGATGTCAAGTCCTTTGCGGCAGACAATACGCTGAGTTCAAAGGATATCACCGAAAACGCGGAAACGATCAACAACATCCGTATCAACGATTTCGATCCGGCGAAGCAGTTCTACAATCAGACGCAGAGTATCCGCCAGTACTACACCTTTAACGATGTGGACGTTGACCGCTACACGATCAACGGCAAATATACGCAGACCTTCCTGACGGCCAGAGAAATCGATGAAACGAAGATCGACGACTCCTGGCTGAACCGTCACCTCAAATATACGCACGGCTACGGCGCGACGCTTTCGCGGGTAGATAAGGTGACTTCAAGCGGACAGCCGGACGTGCTGATCGGCAACATTCCGCCGGTTTCTGAGGTCGCGGAGATTGAGATTGACAGACCGGAGATCTACTTCGGCGAACTGTCCAACGAATATATCGTTGTCAATACCGATGAGCAGGAATTCGACTATCCGGACGGTTCCAGCAACAAGTACACGAGTTACGAGGGCGGCGCGGGCATCAAACTGAACCCGTTCAACCGTCTGGTATTCGCGATTCGCGAGGGCAGCCTGAAGCTTTTGGTGTCCTCTAATATCGACAGCAATTCCAGGATTATCATCAACCGCAACGTAGTCAAAAGGGTCATGAAAATCATGCCGTATCTGAGCTACGAAAACGATCCGTATCTGGTGACTGTAGACGGCAAACTCTACTGGATGATGGACGCATATACCGAGAGCTCGCTCTATCCGTATTCGGAGCCGATCTCCGGCAAGACGACGAACTACATCCGCAACTCCGTTAAGGTGGTTGTGGACGCCTACAACGGCGATGTGAAATTCTATATCGTCGATGAAGAGGATCCGATCGCGCAGACCTTCCAGAAGATTTACCCGACGCTGTTCAAGAACTTTGATGAGATGCCGGAGGGCTTGCGTTCGCATATCCGTTATCCGAACTACCTCTTCGCGATTCAGGCGGATGTTTACGCGAAGTACCATATGGAAGACGTGAACGTGTTCTATCAGAAGGAAGACGTCTGGGATGTCGCTTACGAGATCTACGGCACCGAAAAGACGCAGATGGAACCGAACTACTATATCGCGAAGCTGCCGGGCGAGGAGAAGGCGGAATTCTTCAATTCCCTGCCGTTTACGCCGCGTTCCAAACAGAACATGACGGCGCTGATGGTGGCGCGCAATGATGGTGACGCCTACGGCAGTCTGGTACTCTATCAGTTCCCGAAATCCAGAACAATCTACGGACCGGAGCAGATCGAGGCGCAGATCGACCAGAATACGGAGATCTCCAAGGAATTCTCCCTGTGGAAATCCTCCGGTACGTCCTATCGCCGCGGCAATATGTTCGTCATTCCGATCAACACTTCGGTCTTGTATGTTGAACCGGTCTATCTGGAAGCGACCAATTCCAGTATTCCGGAGGTCAAGCGGATTATCGTGGCTTATGACGACAAGATCGCTTACGAAGAAACCCTGGCGGAATGTCTGGTTTCGCTGTTCGGTGATGAGGCCGAAAAAGGCGTGGAAACCACAGAGCCTTCCGGCGGAGAAACAGATAAGGATAAGCTGACCACCAAGGAACTGGCAGCGCTCGCGGCCGCGGCTTACGAAAACGCGCAGAAGGCAATGCAGGCGGGTGACTGGACCAAGTACGGCAAGTATCTGGACGAGATGGAAGGCTACTTGAATGAATTGACAAAATAGCGCGCGGCATCCGTCGCCGCGCGTGCAAGCATACAAAACACTGATGAAGGAGGCAAAACATGCTGGATTTTAACCTTGACGCCATGTTGTTTACAATTCCGGCCGATAAACACGAAAAGACAGACTTGATGAGAATTTTAAAGGAGCATCCGGAGGTACAATTTGTATCCATGGCGGGCCTGGATATGGTCGGAAACGATACGGATGAGAGAATTCCGATCCGATTATTCCTGGAGGACATGGAGGATATGCTCAAACACGGTGTACAGACAGACGGGTCCAGCGTAAACCTGCCGAAGATCGCTGAGCTGAACAACGCGAAGGTGGACATGATTCCGGACCTTGCGGTAAACTGGTATGTGGACTATAACTTTGACAATATCGACCGCATGACAGGACTGCCTGTCGGCACCCTGCGGATTCCGGCATTTTTGGTTCATAACGACAAGAACGAGGTCGGCTCGCGTGTCATTCTCAGAGACGCCATCGACAAATTCAAAGTGGAGCTTTCGCGTCTGCTGCGGGAGCATCCGTATGTATTCACCTATATGGACGGCATCGGGAGCGCGGACGAAATCGATGAAATCCGCATTACCAGCGCGACCGAGCTGGAATTTTGGGTCAGAACGCCGGATGATAAGGCGGACAGAGAACAGCTTTCAACTTCGCAGGAACTGAAGGAGCAGTACTGGAAGCGGACCTACGGTCCGGTCAGAACGGCACTCGAAAAGAGCATTGAGATTCTGGACCGCTATGGATTTGAAATGGAAATGGGGCACAAGGAGGTCGGCGGCGTCAAATCGAAGCTGACCAGCACCGGCGCGCATGACCATATCATGGAGCAGCTGGAAATTGACTGGAAATACGCGGACGCGATGCAGGCCGCGGATAACGAAAAACAGGTCAAGTACGTCGTGCGCGATGTCTTCAATCAGTTCGGCTTATCGACGA
>Ga0129310_1002171_pt1 | contig 15117 bp, 9 predicted proteins | sample Go1ome_2_FD_94433 | JGI IMG/M metagenome (GOLD analysis project Ga0129310, IMG submission 94433) | Western lowland gorrila individual fecal microbial communities from Wisconsin, USA - Go1022A metagenome | ecosystem: Host-associated > Mammals > Digestive system > Large intestine > Fecal | place...
CTCGAGCTTCGCAATGTCCTTGGTGCGGTTGAGGATGTACTCCTCGTTGATGTTGCGGAGCTTGAGCTCGGCAACAAACTCGGCCTGGGTCTCGTCGATGTCGAAGCCGCGCATAAGGTTGGGCACGACCTCGGCCTCGAGCTTGGTACCACGGATGATGGCGATGGCCTTGTCGATGTCGAGCAGAATCGCCTCGAGGCCGTGCAGCAGGTGCAGGCGCTCGGACTTTTTGCCCAGGTCAAAGTTAATGCGGCGACGCGTGGACTGAATGCGCCACGCAACCCATTCGTGCAGGATCTGGCGCACGCCCATAACGCGGGGGTAGCCGTCGACCAGCACGTTAAAGTTGCACGAGAACGAATCTTGCAGCGTGGTCGAGCGGTAGAGCTTCGCCATGAGCTTGTCGGGATCGACGCCGCGCTTCAGGTCGATAGCGATGCGCAGGCCCGAAAGGTCGGTCTCGTCACGGATGTCGGCAATCTCCTTGACCTTGCCCTCTTTGGAGAGCTTGACGATGCGCTCGATGATGACATCGGTCTTGGTAGTGTAGGGAATCTCGTACACCTCGATGATGCGCTCTTCGGGAATCCAACGCCAGCGGGAGCGAATCTGGAAACTGCCCAAGCCAGTCTCGATGATCTTCTCCATCTCCTCGCGGCGGTAGATGATCTCGCCGCCGGTCGAGAAGTCGGGCATGGGCATGTACTCGAGCAGGTCGCAGTCGGGATCCTTGAGGTAGTGCATCGTGGCGGTGCAGACCTCGTTGAGGTTAAAGCCGCAAATGTCGGACGCCATGGCGACGCCGATGCCCTTGTTGGCCGAGACGAGGATGTTGGGGAACGTGGTGGGCAGCAGGCGCGGCTCCTTCATGGCGCCGTCGTAGCTGTCGATAAAGTCGACCGGGTCCTTGTCGATATCCTTGAAGATCTCGGCACTGATGGGGGAGAGCTTGGCCTCGGTATAACGCGAGGCGGCGTAGCTCAGGTCGCCCGAGTAGTACTTGCCAAAGTTGCCCTTCGACTCCACGAAGGGCGCGAGCAGCGCCTCGTTGCCGGTTGCCAGGCGCACCATCGTCTCGTAGATCGCGGCGTCGCCGTGCGGGTTGAGCTTCATGGTCTGGCCCACGATGTTGGCGCTCTTCTGGCGCTCGCCCTTGAGCAGGCCCATCTTGTACATGGTGTAGAGCAGCTTGCGGTGCGAGGGCTTAAAGCCGTCGATCTCGGGGAACGCACGCGAGGCGTTGACGCTCATGGCGTAGGGCATGTAGTTGACCTCGAGCGTCTGCGTGATCGGCTGGTCGGTGACCTCGGAGTGCAGGCCGATGACGTTCTCGGCGTTGACCTGCTTTTTCTTTGGCTGGTTCTTCGTCTTCTTCTTTGCCACGATTTCCTCTTGAACTTCTTATGGGCCGTCGTTATCGATTTGCTGCTACTGCAGGTCCAGCTGGTCCAGGTATTCCTTGCCGTGCTCGGAGATATGGCGCTTGCGGCCCGCCTCGTCGTTGCCCAGCAACAGGTTGAACATGGTCTCCATCTTGGTGACGTCCTCGGGCTCCACCTTGATCAGGCGGCGCGTCTCGGGGTTCATGGTGGTGAGCCACATCATGTCCGGATCGTTCTCACCAAGACCCTTGGAGCGGTTGATCGAACACTTCTGGTCGCCGATTTCCTTGAGGATGCCGTTCTTCTCGAACTCGGTGTAGGCAAAGTAGGTCTTCTCTTTGCAGTTAATCTCGTAGAGCGGCGATTCGGCGATATACACGTAGCCTTCGTCGATAAGCGTGGGCACCAGGCGGTAGAGCATGGTGAGCACGAGCGTGCGGATGTGATAACCGTCGACGTCGGCGTCCGTACAGATGATGACCTTGTTCCAGTTGAGGTTGTCCAGGTCGAAGGCGCCAAGGTTTTTGATGCGCTTGTCCTTGATCTCCACACCGCAGCCCAGCACGCGCATGAGGTCCATGATGATGTCGGACTTAAAGATGCGCGGGTAGTCCTCCTTCAGGCAGTTGAGGATCTTACCGCGGACGGGCATAACACCCTGGAACTCGGCATCGCGCGAGGTGCGAATGGCGCCTGCTGCCGAGTCGCCCTCTACGATGTAAATCTCGCGGCGGTCCTTGTCCTTGGAACGGCAATCGATGAACTTCTGCACGCGGTTGGCCATGTCGGTCTTTTGCTGCAGGTTGGTCTTGATGCTCTGGCGCGTCTTCTCGGCGTTCTCGCGAGAGCGCTTGTTGATGAGCACCTGCTCCAGAATCTTGTTGGCGGCGTCTTTGTTTTCGATTAAGTAGGTCGAGAGGCGCTCCTTAAAGAAGGCGGTCATGGCCTGCTGGATAAAGCGGTTGTTGATGGCCTTCTTGGTCTGGTTCTCGTAGGACGTCTGGGTTGAGAAGCAGTTGGTCACCAGCACCAGGCAGTCCTGGACGTCCTGCCACTTAATGCCGCTCTCGTTTTTGTTGTACTTGCCCTGTTGCTTAATGTAGGCATCGATGGCGCTGGTCAGAGCGCTGCGGGCCGCCTTCTCGGGCGAGCCGCCGTTCTCGAGCCACGATGAGTTGTGATAGTACTCCTGCATCATGAAGGTGCGCGAGAAGCACATGCACGCGGTGATCTTTACGTTGTAGTCGGGCAGGTCCTCGCGGTCGCGACCGCGACGGTCGGCCTCGATAAAGAAAGGCTCGGTGAGGTAGTCGGTGCCCACCTTCTCGAGCACGTAGTCCTCGATGCCCTTGGGATAGCAAAAGTCCTCTTCGGAAAACTCGCCATCGTCACCCTCAATGCACAGGCGGAAGGTCACGTTGGCGTTGACCACGGCCTGGCGGCGCATGGTCTCGCGATACCAATCGTGGGGAATGCTGATGGAGGTAAAGACCTCAAGATCGGGGCGCCACTTGATGGTGGTGCCGGTGCGGTTCTCGTCGCTGGGCTCAATCTCGAGTGCCTTCTTCTTGGCGCCGACGACTTTGCCTTTCTTAAAGTGCAGGGAGTATTTGTTGCCGTCGCGCCAAACCGTGACATCCATGTACTCGGAAGCGTACTGGGTCGCGCAGGAGCCCAGACCGTTGGTGCCGAGCGAGAAGTCGTAGTCGCCACCCTGGTTGTTGTTGTACTTGCCGCCGGCGTAGAGCTCGCAGAAAACGAGCTCCCAGTTAAAGCGCTTCTCGGAGGGGTTCCAGTCGAGCGGGCAGCCGCGGCCGTTGTCCTCTACCTGGATAGAGCCATCGCGAAAGGCGGTAAGGGTGATGAGCTTGCCGTAGCCCTGACGCGCCTCGTCAACGGCGTTGGACAGGATCTCGAACGCGGCATGCGCGCAGCCATCGAGTCCGTCCGAGCCAAAGATGACGGCAGGGCGCAGGCGTACGCGCTCCTCGTCCTTGAGCTGGCGGATACTGTCGTTACCATAGTTTGCGGTGTTTTTTGCCATACTCGCTCTCTCGGTGCTCCTTTGCTGCGTTTAAGTCATATAGATAGTCAAGGTAGCATAGCCCAGCCCTTGGGCGATTCCATCCAACACGAAATCCATCGAACAATCGTTCGTAATTTGATGGAATGGCGTTTACTCGGGCAAAACCGAGTCGGTTCTGTCCGAGTAAGTTTGAAGGCGGCTGAAGGGGCCCTATCTTGTTTGCGGCTGTTGATTCAAATCGAACATTGGGACAGACGTCTCGTTTTATGGGCCACGGGCGTGCGTGCGCGGGTCCTTTTGGCCCATAAGGGATGCTGGCGGGTCGATATTTGGGCCACGGGTCACTTCGCCTGCGCCGCTTTTCGTCATACGCTCATAGTGGAAGCCGATGCCACGGGGCCGACGAAAGCCTCGGGCAGCGGATGAGCTGCAAGCCGAAAGGAGCGGTGAGGATGATGAAGCCCATGACGAAAAAGCTGCTGTTAGGAATTCCCACCGTGACGCTTTCGGCCGTGCTGGCGTGTTCGGTGGCCGGCTGTGGCGGTAGTGCTCCGAGCGGCTCGGCTGGCAGCTCGGGCGGCAGTGCTCCCGTGGAGAAGAAGGCCAAGGCCTATGAGTCGCAGACGGTCGAGGTGGCTGGCATAACCTATGAGTCGGTAGCCCACGGTACGTTCTATCGCGGCGACGCTAAGCTGCAGGACGGCTTTTACCTGCACGTCAAGATCACCAACAACAATGAAAAGAACAGGACGTTTAGCTCCTTTAACGTGCATGCTGCCCAGGGCGATCTTGAGGCAGGCGACCCGTTGTTTACTTCCGGCAAGGCCGCCGTGCTCGATTACGTTGCAAGCGAGGCTCCCGATGAGCTTCACGAGGGCATCGACCTTTCCAAGAGGCAAGATATCGGTCCGGGCGAGACCGTTGAGTATGTCTACTTCTGGGCGCCCAAGACGGCGTACTATGGGCCCATCACTGTCGAGTTCGTAGACGCTTACGCCCCCGCCAAGAATCACGAAGCCATGCACTTTGACACCACGGGATGCGAGACCAAGGAGTTCAAGGCGGCCGGTGGCGTGGCCGATTCTGGCGAGAAGGCAGATCTGACCGGCATCGATTGCGCATCGTACAGTATCGAGGCCGCCGATGGGTACACGCTGGATTCGTCCAACGAAGAGCACGAAAAGGCAGACTTCTTCCATGACGAGACTGGAGGACGCCTGCACATCAGCATCTTCCCGCGCTCGCCGGAGGAAGAGATTGCAAGCCTAGAGCAGGTCTATGAAGGCAAGGAGACGACAACCGACCAGGTCGAGTACAACGGCATAACGTGGCTGCGTTTTACCGGCCCCGACAACGGTCATACGCTGTTTGCGACGGCTCCCGCAACGGGGGAGACCGTCCGCGTGTCGATTGGCTGGAAGATTGACTGGGATGCTGCCGTGCCCATGATGGAGGCGCTGAAGCTCAAGTAACGGATTGCGATTCTCACGTCAGGCGACTCAGGGCTGGCTCCGAGTTATCGGGGCCAGCCCTTTTTGGTGTGCGAGCGCCAGACGAGCATTACATTTTGAGCTTAAGTTCGCTGGCATGTGTGGACAGCAGATCATAAAGGTTGATATGGAGTCCGCGATAATCGGGGCAGACGCGTTCGAGCGTTGAGATGCAGCTGTCGACATCGAACTGCGCGATCCACATCGTCTCACGTTCGAGTTGGGCGAGCCACGCCTCGATGTAATCTAGGCCCTGGAGGTTGGTATCGATTGGTTCGCTTAGCTGGTAATCGATATCGCAGGGGACTGCGTGGGCGGCAAAACGCGTGTCGTAGCGGGGCTTAAGATCACCGATGCTGGCAAGGGTATCTCGTAGTGCCACATTGCGAATGGGCGGCATAGCGAGGACGATACGTTTCCATGTGATGAGAGCGTTGTCGATGCGGCAATCGAGTTCGGCCAGGTGGCTGTGCCAGAGCGCGATAGGGTCATCAGCGCTGAGCGTCTGGGCGGCTTCCTCAGGCGTGGCATCGGCGAGGCCGAGCGTATAAGCGATCGATAGGGTGAGCTCGGCCATTTCCTGCTGACTGAGCGATGAGGATCCATTCATGCAGTACAGGCTGGCAACGTGTGCCATGAGCTGGGCGAAATTGTGCTGTGCCCGCATGGGCTTTCGACGTCCGGCTTCCTGGATGTTGCTATTCATCAATGTCATCGTCCCACTTCTCTCCGTTCCAGCCGGGTGCCGTTTCGTCGTAGTCCCATTCCGTTGGGTCGAACGTGTACGTGTGGCCGGTGTCGTCCGTGAGACAATAGCAGGCTTCCTCGGTGCTCTCTTGGGCCTGCTGATAGGTTTTTGAGAATGTCATGAGTTCTTCGGTGGGTAGCGTTGCAACGTCGAAGGCGCTGCCCAGCTCATCGAAGCAATGGCAGATGGCCTCGATAATCTCCGAGTCGGGCACCTCGACGGAAAGCTCGTCCCTTGTCCGGTAGAACACTTCCTGAAGACGCGTTAAGGCATCCGCCGCGTCGCAGGTTTTCAAACAAGGGGAAGGGGCGAATTCCTCGGCAATCGCCACAACGGCGGGCGTTCCAAACTCGATTCGTTCGTTGTCTCGTAGGCAGAGTTCTCGATGCATTGCAAGATCGGCTGCCTCGCTCGCGGTAATCGTTATTCCTGCGGAGACCAAGTGGCTATTGATTATCGTACGTAGCGATTCTGCAACGGATGAGCATTTGGGACTCAAGGGGCTTGCATCCATTAAAACCATCCTTTCAGTTGCGGTGGGTAATGCTTAATACCGCAACGAGAGAGGTGATACAAGACTGCAAATGACAAGGTAGATATGGTAATGTGACAACGAAAACAAGATGAATGTAATAGTGAATCGAAAGAAAGCCGTGCCTGCGCGCTCATGACAGACGTGCTTTCATAATGACAGATATAGTTGACATACGTTGATGGATGCAATATATTTCTGTCATGTTGCAACGGATATCTGTCCATTACTACGAAAGGAACTCCATGCCGGGCAAAAAGAACCTACGCATGAAGGCGGCGCGTGCGGCTGCTGGCCTTTCGCAAGCTGACTTAGCCGAGGCCGTGGGCGTTACGCGCCAGACCATCGGTCTGATCGAGGCGGGCGGCTACAACCCCACGCTCAATTTGTGCGTGGCAATCTGTAAAGCGCTGCGCGTTACGTTGAACGACTTGTTTTGGGAAGACGAAATCGACGCCGACCCTAACGCTCTTTAGGAGTTCGCTATGAAATTTGAAGATTTAAAACTCGTGCAAAAGTGGCGTGAATATGCCGGCCCAAAGGATGAGCGCCTGGAGGCTGAGAACGCGAAGATCTACAAACTCGGTTTTGGGCTGCTTTCGTTTGGTATGTTGATGATCTTTTTCTACCAGTTTATAGCTCGACAGGTAGCGTGGGTTCACAGCGACGCCTATGAAATGCCGCATGCCTTTGCAACGCCGTTCGAGGCCGCCATGTATGTGTGGCTCGTTCTCGTGATGTTGATTTGTGCAGGACTGCAAACACGGAAGGGCTATGTCGATACCAATCGTTTTGGGCAAACCGAGCATCTTCCCGTTGGATACTTCCTGCTTGTCAGCAGTCTTAGCGGCGCCGCGTTCGCACTTGTCATTGCCGCGATGCGCTGTATCGCTGAGGCGCAGATCGTACCGCTCGAAAGCGTCTTTTGGTTGGCGAACCTGGCCACGGGCGTGTTCTGCGGTGCGACGATTTTCATAGCCACATTCGCCGCTTTGTGCGCATCGTTCTTCACGGCGAAAAGACGTCGTGCCAAGATCGAGGCAGAGCTCGACGACGCCAGCGATATCTAATGCGCAAGGGGCTGACTCTGGGTTATCAGAGTCAGCCCCTTTTGTGTTCGACAAACAGGGTTAGCGCCGCTCACAAAAGCGCTTAGAGTTAGCAAGACCCATCCGTATCGGCTTCATCGTCGCTCCTACGCTCGAGGGTGGTGCGGCGGGCGCTGTAGGCGACGAGGCCGGCTCCGGCTGCGGCGAGTGCTGCTGCGGCTGCCGTCAGGGGGACGTTGCTGTCGCCCGTTCCAGCAAGCGCGCCTGCTTTTCCGGAGCTCTTGTTATTGTCGTTGCCCTTGCCGCTGCCAGAGCCGCTTCCGCCGGAGCTGCCTCCCGTGCCAGAACCGCCGCCGCTCGAGCCGCCATCGCCGTCCGCGGTCATCGGGGCGTCGTGAAGCCCCGTCGTATCCGCGTTGCCACTTACGCCCACCAGCACCTCTGCGCGTTCGCATGCCGCGTCGGGAATGTGGAGTTCGTGCAGCACGGCGCTCAGCGCGGAGTTTGCGCCCGGTCGAATCTCTTCGAGCGTTACGGGGTCGAGCGCCACCAGGTCACGCGCCTTTGCGTAGAGCGTGACGCGTTTGCCCACCTCGTCGCTCCAGCTCTCTGGGATAGCAAAGCTCATGCGGAACTGTGCCGTGCAACCCGGTGCCAGCACGGCGTTGCCGTTGTCGGCAACCAGCGGGTGCGTCGCAAAACGTGCGCCCAGCGTCTCGACTGCGTACTTCACGTGTGCCATGTCGTTGGCCGAAGCATCCTTGGCAAGCTCCGGATCGTAGATCGATGCCATGCGTGCGTTCGCTCCGAACCCGATGGATGCGCTGGAGAACGGCTGGTTGGAGCCCTCTCGGTACAGATCGATTGTTCCGGCGGTCAGCAGCGTGTTGCCGTCGTTTCGCACCGTTACCGTAAACGACTCGCTTGCCGCTCCGGGTACCACGGCGCCCAGGTTGGCTATCGCGCCCAGTGGCGTGGCGCACGCCACCAGGGGCACTTCGATGCCGTGCAGTTCTGCCTTGCTCTGCTCGGCACTCACAATGTGCGTGGCAAGCGCTGAGAGCATGCCGCCCGAGGTCAAAAACGTCGTTATCTGATCAATGGGGTGCTCCAGCTCGCAGAGCACGAACGGCTCCGTGAACAGATCGTCTATCAGGGTGCTGGCGAAGATGCGGAAATGCTTGCCCATTACCGCCACCGGCTCGCCGTCTTCGTCGTAGGTTTGCCCCACTTTGCCGTCGGTGTTCTCGACGTATAGGACGCACCTGCCGTTGTTGCTCACGCTAAACGACGCCGGGCCGCAACCAGCTGCGCCCGCGGGTGCCGTTGCAAATGCCGATGCGCCTCGCGTCCAGGTAACATGCTGCAGCTGCTCGTCGACGGTTGCCAAAAAGCCCGTATGCTGCGGCCACGGTACCACGCGCGGCACCGAGGCATCCGGCGACATGACGCCCCAGCCCGCAATAGACTGACCGATGACGGCGTACGATGCGCAACCGTAGCCGTCTGCGGTTTCGTATGCAACGGGCACCACCATTTTGCCGTTGATGTTCTCGGGAGCGCCCAGCTCGATGCTCGACGGTGCCTGCGGAAAGCGGAGGACCTGACGGAACGTGAGGCTGTCGCCTGACACATCCGACCACAGGGTAAAGCACTCGAGCGCGACTTCTGCCTCGGTGCCCAACGCCTTTTCGGCGGTGGCTCCGCGGCGATGGAGATAGGCGCCCGACAGACGTCCGTCGACAAGCGTCTTGCCTACTGTGATGCGCGGACACTGTAGGCAATGGTAACCATCCTCTTGCAGGCGGCCGCGCGAGATGCTGCGCCATGACGTGTGCGATATCACGCGAACTCCGTCGTTGCTTATGCGCAGGCGCACAACGGAGAGTATGCCGGCTGTGCTTGCCGTATCGAACCGGGTTGCGTCGCCTTCGGGGCGCTCTCCCGAGACCAGCAGCACGTAGGCGTCTTGGTTTCCTCTCCCGTCCGTATATTCCGCCACGTCGAAGTCGTAATCGAACGTGTCGTTGCGCTCCGCGTCGCCCTTGCCAAAGCCCAGGGAGAAGTCGACCGGCATGGGCGCGGACCACGCGCCGTTTGCCTTCGTGTGTACCACCAGGCGCGAGCGGCCATCCTCGCCGTAACGCACCGAGGCGATACGGAACAGGCACTCCACGCCGGCAATCATCGCTAACTTCATATGGGCTTCGCTGAGCACGCCGGTGAAGAGTACGTTGTCGCTCGAGGGCTTTATACCGCCGCGCTCGTCCTCCGACACGCCGGCAGAATTGGCGTTCAGGTCCGCAATGGCGTTCGTCGCCTGCCCGATGTAGGTGTACTCATACATCGGCGCGGCGTTTTCGTCATTCTCCATCAGAGCGTGGACGAAATGTTCGACCTGTCCCGTGTCATCGCTCTCTGCATCCGCGTTGAGCTCAATGCGCGTGACCGCTTGCTCCCAATCGCGCACGACCGGCGCGACGTTTACGGTGGTGGCTGCAACTTCGGCGCATGCGAGCAGCTCGGCATTGGTGACGATGGTGGCTGACGCGATAAACTGCGGCACACCACCTGCCTCGGCATTGCCAGCCGCGCCAAAGCAGGCATCCAGCGTATATGGCGTGTCTCCGCCCAGTGCCAGCTCTGAGCGCTGGAGCACATACTGGTCGCCGTTGTTGACCGACATGTTCCACGAATCGAGAAGTGTGGGCCACGACCCCGACCAGGCCTTGGTGGTCCACTTGAACATGATGAACTGGAGTATCACGTCGACATCGACGTCGGCACCCACGCGCAGCCGCGGAAGCTGGTGGCCGTCCGCCTTCTCGTACCCAATGAACAGTGTGAGGGATGCAGCACCGCGCACGGCGGATGAGGCGACGCCTGCAACGCCGGCTCCAAAGGTGACGGCAAGCCCGATCTGGATGGTGAATGATCCCGATGTATTGGAATAGTCGAGCGAAATGTTTTTGAAGAACGCCGCACCGCTGCCGTGCGTGTGGGCGCCTACGGCGAGTGCCAGTTTCGCCAGCACCCAAGGGTTGACGTTTAGGAAAAACGGCACCGGGCCCAAGGTGAACTGCTCGGTCCAGTTGAGGTCGGTTTTTACTTGGAAGAGGGCCTTAATATTGCCAAACGCCGGATCGTTGTTATCGCCCCAAGTTTTGCCTACCCAGTCGTAGGCGAGCGATCCGTACACCTGTGTTGCGATATCCATCGTGAACAGCAGCGTGCAATGGTGACGAAGAAGCTTGGTGTTTCTTGGGTCGGTGCCCGAGCCGGCGCTCATGCTCTTGTACTGATTCCACTTCCCCTCCATCTCGTCGAGGTAGCGGTTTGCCTGCTTGGCGCCCGACTCGCGCGGCGACTTCTTCCAGTACTCCGGATCAGGGTTGCCCGAATCGTTCATGTAGCTGGCCGGTTTGTATCCTCCGCCAAACAACACGTATCCGGCAAACGAGAAATCGAAGAGGATCGGAAACGTGGGCATCCAGCAGGTAAACTTGTTGCCGCCGATACCGGGAAACGCCGCGGGGAAATCAAACGGAGTGATCTCTTGATCCATGGTGGTGGGAATGATGGTGGTCGAGCCCGATTCCGCCTTTGCGGCCGGCGCGGTGGCAACGCTCATGGGGGAGGAGAGCGTGTAGGTTTTACCCTGGTAGTCGAGCGCAAAGCGCAGCTTGCACCCTTCTTCCAGAAGGCCCGACGCCGCATCGAGGAACTTGTCTTCGAGCGTGAACGTCGCCAGATTATCCGCACCCGACGCGCTGGCCTTGACCTGGCCAATCTGCGCGACGGTTTCGGGCGAGCTACCCACGGCGGGCATTACTTTGTTGATGCGCAGCGTTGCCTGCCCACCCTGCGGCAGGTGGGCCTGCACGGTAAAGGCGTGCGTGTCGGGCTGCGCATTTGCTGCATCGTCTTTGGGCATCGCCATGAATGTGGCGTCGGCGTACTGGATGTCCCATTCATCAAACGTAAGCTGGCGAAAGTACGGCTCCCCGTCGGAGAGCGGACGCGTGGGCGCGGTAATGGCGGTACCGCCCTGGATACGCGCAAGGGGAATCTCGACATCGCGGTAGCCTGGCATGCTGATGGAGATGCCGCCGTTGAAGTCGTACGCGTCAAGGAGCGTCGCCTCGTCCACGTAGCCTTCCGAAAGCGGGGCAACCTCAAAGATGGCTGTACCCTCGTCATCAGTTGTGGCGGCGAGCTGTTTGCCCGCGGCATAGCGCGACGTCAGCGTGACCTGGGCGCCCGCGATGGGGTTCATCTTGTTGGCGACGTCGACCACCACCACGCCGAACATGGTGCGCGAGAGCACCAGGACCTTGAAGGGGTCTTCTTCGTCGGCATAGGCTTCGGCGGGCGCGAACGGCAGTACGAAGGCGTTTGAGGTGCCCGGCACGCGCGGCAACATAATGCTCGCCAGCGAGGACGCTCCAGCAACAAGTAACGAACGGCGATCAAGCATCTTGGGCTCCCATCCCGCAAATATCGGTGGAAATAATCAAATTATGCGAGAAGGTGTCCTGTCGCGGTAGTGCCGTTCGAGGGGCAAAATGTCCAAATGCGAATGCGGAAGCGCGGGAGCGCTGGGGTGCGTGTGGCGTGTTTGGCAGGCGGTCCGCTAGCGCAACATATGCGCGACCAACTCGGCGCGAGTTCCGATGCCAAGCTTTGCATACACACTGGACAGGCGGTTCTTTACGGTGCCCGGCGACACGCCCATATGGCGCGCGATTTCGGCGTTGGTCCATCCACGGCAGGCGAGCATGGCCATGGTGAACTCGGTAGTCGTCAGATCGTCGGCCACGTCCTCGCCCGAATCGGGGTTATGGATGCGTCGCCATCCGTAGCTAAAGCGGTACGTGATCTCGATGACGCGTGCGAAATCGTCAGGGTATTGCTGTTTTAGGCATGCCTCGATAAGTCCCTGCAAAAGGCCATGGTGCTCGCCGATGAGCTCGATAAGGCCGTCGGGGCGCGCTATGCTCCAAGCGGTTTCGAAATGCACCTTTGCGGCGTCGATGTTCTTGAGGCTCATGCATGCCATAGAAGCCGCCAAGTGCAAGAACAGCTCCGATATGGGATAGCTCCCTTGTTTCATGATCAGGGCGTTTTCCGCCATGCCCAGGCTGCGGCCGTATTCACCGCGCAGATACAGGGCATGCGCCATCACGTAACTGGCGAACAGGCGCAGGCCTTCGGGCAGATGCGACGCAAGCGGATAAAACTGTTCGGCGGAATATGGGGAAGGTAGATGCAGCAGGACGCTTGCGGCCGAGGCGAACAGAATGTGCGTGGCGTGAACGGCAGGCGATTCCTCGTCAGTTGGCGTGTCGAGGATGCCCGCAAGGCAACGGCGGGCGTCGGCGATGCGGTTGAGCGACAGGCTGGCATATCCGCAGATGAAGCATGCAGAATAGCGAAGTGCGGGATCGGTGGCGTCAAGATAGGGACGTGCCGTCTCGGCAGCGAGAGTGGCCTGTCCGCGAAAGTACAGCGCTTCTGCCGTGGCAATGGCGCGCGAATCGGGGTCGGAAATGCCTGCAACCGCAGCGTTGATCTGCCCCGGCACAAAGGCAGTGCACATCAACGGCATGGGAACGCATGGGTAGCCATCGCAGTCCATCTTCCATCTCCCAACAGCTGGCAACAATAGCAGCAATTGTACTCCTGTTGCTCGGAACTGGAATTTGTGGGTATCGCCTACGATTGTGCCGAACGTATAAAGGAAGAGTCTATTGACGATGCTCCCAGGGTGGCTACCGAAGCCTAGCTGACCTCGACATTAGGAAAAATTGCCACCCCTGCAAAAAGCTCTGTCGCAGCGATGGGAATCGCATCTCGTTCTGCATATAATGAGGTCATATGACGGTGCGTTTGCATATGTGCAACGCATTTCCATCGAACCGAAAAGGAGCTCTGCATGGATCCCAACAAGCGTCCCGACGACATGGTGCGTATCACCACTCCCGAACTTGCCCAGGCGTTCATCGACGAGCAGGTCACCGCAATCCGTGAGCAGATCGGTGACAAGAAGGTCCTGCTGGCCCTTTCCGGCGGCGTTGACAGCTCAGTTGTCGCGGCGTTGCTCATCAAGGCAATCGGCAAGCAGCTCATTTGCGTGCATGTGAACCACGGCCTCATGCGCAAGGGCGAGAGCGAGCAGGTTGTCGACGTCTTTAAGAACCAGATGGATGCCAACTTGGTCTATGTGGACGCCACCGACCGCTTCTTGGACAAGCTCGTGGACGTTGAAGAGCCCGAGACCAAGCGCAAGATTATCGGCGCCGAGTTCATCCGCGTGTTCGAGGAGGAGGCCCGCAAGGTTGGTGACGAGGTCAGCTTCCTCGCCCAGGGCACCATCTATCCCGATATCCTGGAGTCCCAGGACGGCGTGAAGGCTCACCACAACGTGGGCGGCTTGCCCGAGGACCTGCAGTTTGAGCTCTGCGAGCCCGTCAAGCTGCTGTACAAGGACGAGGTTCGCGTTGTCGGCCGCGAGCTCGGCCTGCCCGAGAACATGGTCGAGCGCCAGCCGTTCCCCGGCCCCGGCCTGGGCGTTCGCTGCTTGGGTGCCATCACCCGCGACCGCCTGGAGGCGCTGCGCGAGGCCGACGCCATCGTGCGCGAGGAGATCGACAAGGCAGGTCTTACCATCTGGCAGTACTTCGCCGTGGTGCCCGACTTCCGCGCCACCGGCGTGCGCGAGGGCAAGCGCGCCTACGACTGGCCCTGCATCATCCGCTGCATCAACACCGTCGATGTCATGACTGCCGAGGTTCCCGAGCTCGACTGGGCGCTGCTCAAGCGCATCACCGCTCGCGTCACCGCTGAGGTTCCCGGTATCTGCCGCGTGTGCTACGACCTCACGCCGAAGCCCGTTGGCACGGTGGAGTGGGAGTAAGCTTCTGCTCTTTTGGGCGAATTGCATTGACAGGGAGGGGTCCCGCACAAACGTGTGCGGGACCCCTTTCGTTTTACTGATCGGTTAACGCTGCGGTCCGTTTTGGAAGGGTCGCGAGCATGGTGGTCCCGTTCTTGGAACTTGCTTCGACCTCAACCGTGCCGCCGTGCAGCGCTGCAATCTCCCAAACAAGCGCTAGCCCGAGTCCTGCGCCGCCGTATGCCCTGCTGCGGGATTTATCCAGGCGAAAGAACGGCTGGAAGATGCTCTCACGGTGCTGCTTGGGTATTCCCGGGCCCTGATCCTCAACTCGTAGGAACACGTGGCTGTCGTTGTCGCAGATGGAGACGTTGACAGTCGAGCCGGGGCGGCTGTAACGGATGGCATTTTCGACCAGGTTAAACATCAGCCGATAGAGGAGCGTGTCGCTTCCGATTATCAAAGCGCCTCCACTGCAATTGAGGACGATGTCTTTATGCTCGGCAAGTGGAGCAAGGTCGGCGAGGACTTCTTCGGACAGGGGGCCAAGCTCAATATTGTCCTCGCAGGGAACGCTGCGGAGCTCACTCATCTCAAGCAGCACCTTGGTCATTCGCGACATCCGCTCGGTTTGTTCTTGTAGCAGGCCGAGCAGCTCGGCTGTTTGAGGTTGCGATGTGGGGTGCTCGGAGACAAACAGTTCAATCTGCGCTTGCATAAGGGCGAGCGGGGTGCGCAGCTCGTGTGCGGCGTTGCCGGTAAACTGACGCTGTGCAGAGAACCCTTCGCCAAGACGGGCGATCATGTCGTTGAAAGAGGCACTGCATCGTTGTAGCTCGGCGGGCACATCTTCGCTGAGTCTGATTTCGCTTAGGTTGTCAGGCTGCACGCGCTCTACCTGAGCGGCAAAAGCCCGCAGAGGTTTGAGCGCACGGCCGCTCGCAAAGTATGCCAGTACGCCGCCAAGTAGCGTGATTCCAGCCGCGATGCACCAG
>Ga0129310_1002173_pt1 | contig 15108 bp, 12 predicted proteins | sample Go1ome_2_FD_94433 | JGI IMG/M metagenome (GOLD analysis project Ga0129310, IMG submission 94433) | Western lowland gorrila individual fecal microbial communities from Wisconsin, USA - Go1022A metagenome | ecosystem: Host-associated > Mammals > Digestive system > Large intestine > Fecal | place...
CGCATCGCCGCCGCCATTGAGAAAAAGACCGGCATGGAGACCCGTGTCTGCATCCCGGGCCACATGCAGCGCGGCGGCAGCCCCAGCGCCTATGACCGCGTGCTGGCCACCGAGTTTGGCAGTTACGCCGCCAAGCTGGTGGAGATCGAGCGGTACGGCGTGACCGTGGCCATGCTCAACGGCCATGTCACCGAGAACCGTCTTGCCGACATTGCCGGCAAGACCCGCAACGTGCCCGATAACTGCGAGCTGCTCACCGTGGCCCGCCGCATGGGCATCAGCATGGGCTGAACGCCCCTCCCCTGCTGTCATTTTTTCTGATCCAGAAGCCCCCGCCGGAAAACAAATTCCGGCGGGGGCTTTTTGCGTGCAAAACGGGCAGGGCAGGCGTTCCGCTGTTCGGACGGCTCATTTTGCTCTTTTGTGGATCGAAACGGATCCGTGCTCAGTGAGGCAGCTCCTCCACCACCGGTTCTGCCGGGGGCGGCGTCAGGGTGGAGTGCTCCACCACAAACTTTGCCGCCCGGTTGGCGGCTATGCCCTGCCGCAGCTTCCGGGCGTCGTTGGCGGGGAACGTCTTCTCCCCCTGCTTTTTCACATCCCAGGCGGCCAGCGCGGCGTCCACCTCGGCCTCGGTGGGCCAGAGGTGTTCTTTCCCTGCTACCAGCAGCAGGCCCAGCCGGCTGCGGAGCTTCCGCTCGGCGTCTGCATGGAGCTGCTGGCGGAACTCCTCCACGGTCTGGCCCTGCACTTTTAAGTATTGGTCAAAGTTGATGTTGTTGGCCTGCATCCGCAGGTTGAACTGCCGCTGCTCGGCAAAGTAGTTGCCGGCCACCAATTGCTTGGGCAGCGGGCCTTTGACCTCATTGCCCAGCTGGGCCACCAGCTCCCGCTCGGCCAGCATTTTGCCCTGCTCACAGCGCTTGGCGTACAGCTCCCGGGTCACCCGCTCCCGCAGGGCCTGCTTGCCTGCGGCATCGGCGGCACGATCCTCATCGCCATGGAAACGGTTGATCTCCAATTCAATGGTCAGCTCCCGCAGAGGCCGGGGCTGGATGGGCTGCACAAAGCCGGTGTACCGGCCCAGCTCCAGCGGCGGCACGCAGAAGAACTGCGCCCCGGCCCGGAAGCCCTCGGCCCGGTTGACAGCCAGCAGCTCAAAGTCCGGGTCCGTGACCGGGAGGAGCTTGTGGTTTTCCACCAGCTCCTCATACAACGGGGAAAATCCCGTTAAAATGGCCCGGTTGACGGCCGCCGCCATCAAATCTTCCTCGTCGGCGGGCGGGTTCTCCCCCGCCTGCTCGGCCGCAATGGCTTCTTCCAGCTCCTGTGCCGATGCCGTAAACACCACCCGGCAGTCGCCGGGCTCGGCCATCCCAAAGTGTTCCAGTTTCATGGTGTATCCTCCTTACAGCCGCACAAAGCCAGCCATCAGCACCAGCAGCACCACGCCCAGCACGGCGTACAGCACCTCGGCCCCCAGCACGGCCTTGTCGCCCTCGACATACATCTTTTCCAGATCGTCGGGGTCATAATATAAGGTAACAGTCTCGCCCTCGGCAAAGCCCTTGCCTTTGGCGGCTTTGGGGTAATGCAGCCGGTGGCTGCCGCCTGCCGTCTCAAACTCCAGCACATAGGCCGCGCCGTCCCGGCTCTGGGCCAGCCCCGCCACCCGGGCGGAAACTTTCTGCCCTTTGGTGCAGAGTTTGTGCCGCTGGACCCGGCTGCGCAGCGCCATGTAGAACATGAGCACCGCACCCAGAATAAAAATGATGAAATTGAACATTCCGGATTCCCTCGTTCTTTGTTTTTTGGCCCGCCGGAGCCTGTGCTCACACGGGCAGCCTCTATTGTACCATACTTTGCGCAAAATTTCGCCCCAAAAGTGCCCTCCGACGTGCAAAAATTTCACCCGGAAATTTTGTCAGAAAAAATCGAAAAGAATGCTTGACATTTCCGGAATCCATGGTATAATTATCAACGTTCCGAGCCGAACGGCTCACGAACAAAAACAAAATAAGCGGATATGGCGGAATTGGCAGACGCGTTAGATTCAGGTTCTAATCGGGGCAACTCGGTGGAGGTTCAAGTCCTCTTATCCGCACTCAAACGACAGCTTTCAAAAAAGGCTGTCGTTTTTCTTTTGCAGTAGTCCTTTTGGAAACACTCTACAGCGGATAAGAGGACTTGAAAGGGCGACGGTGCAACGCACCGGAACCAAAGCCCCGGTGGGGCTTTGGTTAGCCCGTGGTTGGTGGAGTCCAGGAACGTCTACCGGGAGGACTACCGTGAAGTGCGGATAAGAGGACTTGCAGCGGAGCTGACCGCCGCCAGTGGCGGAAACAGGGAAGCGAGGCTGGGGCCGCGCTCCGATTTTTCAAAGCTCGCTCAAGGGCTGTAGAAAAATCGGTAAGCGCAACCCGGGACAGCACGGCCACGCCGCAGGCGGGGCAACCAACAGCCCGGTGGGCTGTTGGTTAGTGCGCGGTTCCTAGAGATTTAGGAATGTCTAACAAGAGGACTACCGTAAAGTGCGGATAAGAGAACTTGCAGCGGAGCTGACCGCGTTCTTGGAGTCCAGGATCATGTGCAGGCGGTTCTGGGTGCGCTCCTCGTCCAGGTGGAGCAGATCGATGACGCGGCCCTTGCCCTCATCGCCCCAGTTGATGCCAGTAACTGCGGTAAGCATCCGATGCTTCGCTCTCCTTTTTATCTATTTCCGGCACAGGGCCGGAATTTCAGCTTGATTTTTGGGTGCGGTATGATTATACTAGCAGGCAGAAAATGTGTAAAACGTATCTTGTACATAGCTGCAATGTAATTTGCGTATGGCAAAGGAGGGGTTTCCCATGTATGTGGATTGGGAATACTACAAAATCTTTTACTATGTAGCAAAATATCAGAATTTCACCAAGGCGGCCCGTGTGCTGGGCAACAACCAGCCCAACATCACCCACTCCATGAACCGGCTGGAAAGCCAGCTCAACTGCGTGCTCTTCATCCGCTCCAACCGGGGCGTCACCCTGACGCCCGAGGGGGAGCTGCTCTACTCCCGTATTGCCTCGGCGGCAGTGCAGATCCAGGACGCGGAGGAAGAGCTGAGTGCCAGCGCCACCCTGGAGCATGGAGCCATCAGCATCAGCGCCACGGAAACGGCCCTGAACATCTATCTCTCCGAAAAGCTGCGGGCATTCCACACCGAGTACCCCGGCATCCGGCTGCGCATCTCAAACCACTCCACCCCGCAGGCCGTGCAGGCCGTGAAAAACGGTGAGGTGGATTTTGCGGTCATTTCGACCCCGGCGGAAGTCGAGTCCGGCTTGAAAATGGTGGAGCTGAAACCGTTTTACGAGGTGCTGGTGGGCGGCAAGACGTTCACCGCATTGGCAAGCCAGAACCTGACTTTGAAAGAATTGGGCAATTATCCCCTCATCTCCCTGAGTGACGAGAGCATGACCCGGAGCTTTTACCGGCAGTTCTTCCTGGAGCATGACGCGGTGCTGAAGCCCGACACCGAGGCCGCCACCACCGACCAGATGCTCACGCTGGTCAAAAGCGAGCTGGGCCTCGCCTTTGTGCCGGAACCCATGGCCAAAGATCTGTTGGAACGCGGCGAGATCGTCCAGCTGCATCTGCAGGAGATCATCCCCACCCGTTCCATCTGCCTCGTCTACGACCATCACCGCCCGCTGAATACGGCGGCCCGGAAGTTCCAGCAGCTGCTGACGGCTTCCGACCGCAAAAGCTGAAAACAGCCCGGCTCCCTGCTGTGATACAGGGAACCGGGCTGTTTTGATACTTTTTACTCTTTTGGTTTTGTAGTTATACTCGCTCGGCCACCAGCTGAAAGCCCTCTTTGGTGAGCTCGGCACGGATCTGCTCGATCTGTGCGTGGTCACGAGTCTCTAGAGCCAGCTTGAGGAAGCAGCTGGAGATGGGCATGTTGGGGTCAGAGCCGTCGTGGAGGACGGACACCACATTGCTGCCGCAGCGGGAAACGATGGCGGCCACCTTTTCCAGCTGGCCGGGCTTGTCCTCCAGGGCGATGGTCAGGTTGGCCTTGCGGCCACTCATGACCAGACCACGGGTGATGACACGGTTGAGGATGTTCACGTCAATGTTGCCGCCCGAGATAAGGCAGACCACCTTTTTGCCCTCGATGGGCAGCTTGTGGAACAGGGCAGCGGCCACCGGCACCGCGCCGGCACCCTCGGCCACCAGCTTCTGGTTCTCCATCAGGGAGAGGATGGCGGCAGCGGTCTCGTCCTCGGTCACCGTGACGATATCGTCCACATACTCCTCGCAGATCTGGTAAGTCAGCTCGCCGGGGGTCTTGACCTGAATGCCGTCTGCAAAGGTGGAGGCTGCTTTCAGGGTCTGATACTTGTGCTCGTGCAGGGAGCGGTACATGCTGGGGGCGCCCTCGGCCTGCACGCCGTAGACCTTGACGTCCGGTTTGAGGCTCTTGATGGCAAAAGCCACGCCCGAGATCAGGCCGCCGCCGCCCACCGGAACGATGACGGCGTCCACATCCGGCAGCTGGTCGAGGATCTCCAGGCCAATGGTGCCCTGGCCCGCGATGACCTGTTCATCGTCATAGGGGTGGATAAAGGTCATGCCCGTCTCCGCCTGCAGCTCCACAGCCTTGTCGTGGGCGTCGTCATAGGTACCGGGCACGAGGCAGACCTCTGCACCGAGGTTCTTGGTGTTTTCCACTTTCATGATGGGGGCACCATCCGGCATACAGACAATGCTCTTGATGCCGCGGCGGGTGGCTGCCAGTGCCACGCCCTGGGCGTGGTTGCCCGCCGAGCAGGCGATCACGCCTTTTTCGCTCTCTTCCTTGGAGAGCTGGCTGATTTTATAGTAGGCACCACGCACCTTGAAGCTGCCCGTAGCCTGCAGGTTTTCGGTTTTGAGGTAGAGCTGGCAGTCTTTCGACAGCTTGGGTGCCTCGATGAGGTCGGTCTTGCGTGCAACGTCCTTGAGGACAAAGGCGGCGTGGTAGATCTTATCCAGAGTCAGCATGACAACTACTTCCTATCCTGTTTTTGTAAAATTTCGTGTGACAGGAAATAGTATAGAATACCAAAATTGTTTTGTCAAATGAAGATATTTCACAGTTTGACGCGGTAACAGGAAAAGAGTCAACACCGCCGGGGTTTCCCCCGATGATGCTGACTCTTTTCTGCTTTCAATTTTTATTAAATTTCTGCAAGAATGGCGTCACCCATGGCGGTGCAGCCCAGGCAGGTGCAGCCGTCGCTCATGTTGTCGGCGGTGCGCAGGCCCTTGTCCAGCACCTTGCTGACGGTGTTCTCAATGGCCTCGGCCTCTTCGGCCATGCCAAAGGAGTAGCGCAGCATCATAGCGGCAGACAGGATGCAGGCGGTTGGGTTGACGATATCCTTTCCCGCGATGTCCGGGGCCGAACCGTGAATGGGCTCATACAGGCCGCGGGTACCCTCGCCCAGAGAGGAGGAGGGGATCATTCCGATGGAGCCGGTGATCATGGAAGCCTCATCCGAAAGGATGTCGCCGAACATGTTCTCGGTGACGATGACGTCGAACTGAGCCGGGTTCTTGACGATCTGCATGGCGCAGTTGTCCACGAACATCTCGCTGTACTCCACTTCCGGGTACTCAGCCTGCAGACGGTGCATGACAGAGCGCCAGAGGCGGCTGGTGTCCAGCACATTGGCCTTGTCCACGCAGCAGAGCTTCTGATTGCGCTTTTGGGCCGTCTCAAAGCCGATGCGGCCGATCCGCTCGATCTCGTGCTCGGAGTAGGGCATGGAGTCGATGGCCTGCTTCTCGCCATTTGCCAGCGTCTCGGTCTTGTGCTCGCCGAAGTACACGCCGCCGATCAGCTCCCGGACGATGATGAAATCAATGCCCTGTGCCACGATCTCGGGCTTGAGGGGGCTGGCGGGAGCCAGCTGGGGCCAGATCTTGGCGGGGCGGAGGTTGGAGTAGAGGCCCATGCCGGCACGGAGGCGGAGCAGGCCTTTCTCGGGGCGCTTATCGCCGGGCATCCCCTCCCACTTGGGGCCGCCCACCGCACCCAGCAGGACGCTGTCGGCGGCCAGGCACTTGTCCAGCTCGTGCTGGGGCAGCGGGTCGCCATACTTGTCAATGGCCTCGCCGCCCATGGCAGCGTCGGTATAGTGGAACGTATGGCCATACTTTTCGGCCACCTTATCGAGAACGCGGAGGGTCTGCTTCACGATCTCCGGGCTGGAGCAGTCGCCCCAGATGACGGCAATGTTTTTTTCCATCGGTGGTACTCCTTTTTTAAATGGCTTGCCCTCTCAGGCGCTGACGCGCCAGCTCCCCCAAAGGGGGAGCCCTTGGCAAAGAGGTTTCGTTTTCGATGAAATTGATTTATGTTTACTGGAAAACGCTGCGGAATGCCAAAGCCTCCCCTACTAGGAAAGACTCCCCCGGCCGGGGGAGGTGGCACGCAAGTGCCGAAAGGGGACGGTGTCATCGAGCGCCAGCGAAGATGACGGAGAGGTTGTACCTCGAAGCGCCTTTACTTCTTCGTCAGCGACTTCATCAGGCCGCCATCGGCGATGATCTTCTGGATGAACGGCGGGAACGGCTCGGCCTGGAAGACCTTGCCGGTGGTCACATCGGTGATGACACCGGTGTCAAAATCCACGGTCACATTGTCCCCTGCATGGATGGCGTCCACGGCCTCCGGGCACTCCATGATGGGCAGGCCGATGTTGATGCTGTTGCGGTAGAAGATGCGGGCAAAGCTCTTGGCGATGACGACGGAAATACCGGCGGTCTTGATGGCCAGCGGGGCGTGCTCGCGGGAGGAGCCGCAGCCGAAGTTCCAGCCGCCGACCATGATGTCGCCGTCTTTCACGTTGTGGATGAACTCTTTGTCGATGTCCTCCATGCAGTGGGTGGCCAGCTCCTGGGCATTGGGGGTGTTCAGGTAACGGGCAGGGATGATGACGTCGGTATCGACGTTATCGGGGTATTTGAAAACAGAACCGTTTGCATTCATGGCAGTTACTCTCCTCTCGTCAGACCGTGCGGGGGTCGGTGATGTAGCCCGTCAGAGCGCTGGCAGCAGCGGTAGCGGGAGAGGCCAGGTAGACCTCGCTCTTCACATGGCCCATGCGGCCCACGAAGTTGCGGTTGGTGGTGGAAACGCAGCGCTCCCCCTCGGCCAGGATGCCCATGTAACCGCCCAGGCAGGGGCCGCAGGTGGGGGTGGACACGATGCAGCCTGCATCAATGAACGCCGTGGTCCAGCCGCGGAGGATGCACTCTTTGTAAACATCCATGGTGGCGGGGATGATGATGCCGCGCACACCCTTGGCAATGTGCTTGCCCTTGAGGATGTTATAAGCGGCCTCCATATCCTCCAGACGGCCATTGGTGCAGCTGCCGATGACCACCTGATCGATCTTGATGTCCTTACCCTCGCTGGCAACGTGGGTGTTCTCGGGCAGGTGGGGGTAGCTGACAGTAGGCTCCAGCGTGTCGAGGTCGATCTCAATGGTCTTCTCGTACTCGGCATCGGGGTCCGCCTCATAGAAGACCGGTTCCCGCTGGCTGCGGCCCTTGAGGTAAGCCTTGGTCACCTCGTCCACGGGGAAGATTCCGTTCTTGGCACCGGCCTCAATGGCCATGTTGCAGATGCTCAGACGGTCGTCCATGGTCAGGGCAGCCACACCCGGGCCGGTGAACTCCATGGACTTATACAGGGCACCGTCCACACCGATCATGCCGATGATGTGGAGGATGAGGTCCTTGCCGCAGACGCGGGGACCGAACTTGCCCTTGAGGACGAACTTGATGGCGGAGGGCACCTTGAACCATGCCATGCCGGTGGCCATGCCAGCGGCCATATCGGTGGAGCCCACACCAGTGGAGAATGCACCCAGTGCACCGTAGGTGCAGGTGTGGCTGTCGGCGCCGATGACGCAGTCACCCGCCGTCACGATGCCTTTTTCGGGCAGGAGGGCGTGCTCCACGCCCATCTGGCCCACATCGTAGAAATTGAGGATGTCGTACTGATTGGCAAACTCGCGGCACTGCTTGGACTGCTGCGCGCTCTTGATGTCCTTGTTGGGGACAAAGTGATCCAGCACGATGGCGATGTGCTCTTTGTCGAACACGCTGTTGAACCCGGCCTTTTCAAACTCGTTGACGGCAACGGGAGTGGTGATATCATTGCCCAGCACGATGTCGAGCTTGGCGTTGATGAGCTGGCCTGCCTTGACCTCGGCAAGACCTGCGTGAGCGGCCAGAATTTTCTGCGTCAGGGTCATTCCCATGATACTCTCTCCTTTTATTTCTATGGTCTATCGTTCACTTACTTGCTGTTGATGGCACTGACCAGTGCCTTGATGCCAGCCACGATAATGTCGGTATCGGTGCCAGCGCCCCAGGTGACGGTGTTGTCGCCCCACATCAGGCCGACATAGGAAGCAGCGCGGGAGGTAGAACCCTCATCCAGGCTGTGCTCAGAGTAGGTCTCCAGATGGAAGTCCTTGCCGGTGGCACTCTGGATGGCGTTTGCCACGGCGTCCAGACGGCCATTGCCCACCGAGGTGATGACCTTGCGCTGGCCGTTGAGGTCCAGCGTGACGGTAGCGGTAATGCCGTTGACCTGTGCAAAGTGGGCTTCCACCACAGACAGCGGCTTGACCCGGTTGAGGTAGTTCTCCTCGAAGATGCGGAGCACCTCGCCTGCACTCAGCTCCTTGTGGCTGTGGTCGGACACGCTCTTGACCTTGTAGCCCAGAGCCTCGCGCATCTTGGGGGGCAGGTTGTAGCCGTAGTTCTGCTCCAGCACAAAGCCGATGCCGCCCTTGCCGCTCTGGCTGTTGATCCGGATGACGTCTGCGTCATAGGTACGGCCGATATCGTGGGGGTCGATGGGGATATAGGGGCAGGTCCAGCGGTGCTCGCCGTGCTCTTTGCGGTAAGCCATGCCCTTGGCGATGGCGTCCTGGTGGCTGCCGGAGAACGCCGCAAACACCAGCTGACCGGCGTAGGGGGTGCGCTCATAAATATGCATCCGGGTCATGCGCTCATACGTGTCGCAGATCTCCGGCATGTTGGAGAAGTCCAGCTTGGGGTCCACGCCGTGGCTGTACATGTTCATGGCCAGGGTCACGGCATCCACGTTGCCGGTGCGCTCGCCATTGCCGAACAGGCAGCACTCCACGCGCTGGGCACCTGCCAGCACCGCCAGCTCGGCGCAGGCCACGCCGGTGCCGCGGTCATTGTGGGGGTGGGTGGAGATGATGACGCTGTCGCGGTGAGAGAGGTGTTTATCGCAATACTCGATCTGATTTGCGTAAACATGGGGCATGCTCATCTCAACGGTGACCGGCAGGTTGATGATCATGGGGCGGTCCGGCGTGGGCTCCATGATGTCCAGCACGGCGTTGCAGACCTCCACAGCGTAATCCACCTCGGTGCCGGTGAAGCTCTCAGGGCTGTACTCGAAGAGGAAGTTGCCCTCGTACTCCTGGCTGAGCTGCTTGACCAGCTTGGCACCGTCGGTGGCGATCTTCTTGATCTCCTCCTTGCTCTTGTGGAACACCTGCTCCCGCTGAGCCACAGAGGTGGAATTATAGAAGTGGATGACGGCCCGGGGGGCACCCTTGACAGCCTCAAAGGTCTTGCGGATGATGTGGTCGCGGCACTGGGTCAGCACCTGCACCGTGACATCCTCGGGGATCATGTTCTTCTCGATCAGGGTCCGCAGGAACTCATACTCGGTATCGCTGGCAGCGGGGAAGCCGACTTCAATCTCTTTAAAACCGATCTTGACCAGCATCTGGAAGAACTCCAGCTTTTCCTCCAGGCTCATGGGCACGATCAGCGCCTGGTTGCCGTCGCGCAGGTCCACGCTGCACCAGGCCGGTGCCTTTTCAATATGGTCTTTCTTGACCCAGCTGTCATACCCGGCAGGGACCGGGTAATAACCCGGTGCGTACTTGGTAGCGTCCATCATTTCTCTTTTCCTCCTGTTTTACACTTGCTGCACCCTCTCAGGCCGCTCCGCGTCCAGCTCTCCCAGAGGGAGAGCCAAGACATAATGGGCAGGTTCTTGCCTCTCCCCTTGGGAGAGGTGTCACCGTAGGTGACGGAGAGGGCTAACGTAAACGAAAAGGCTCCCGCCTCTCAAAGGACGAAGCCCTTGAGAGACGAGAGCCTGTAAATTCTGTTACAGGGCACCCGTGGTACCACTCTCTTTGCCGTGTTGCATAACACAGCCACTCGACACGATCGGCTTTTGGGGGCGAATCGCTGCCCGCGTAACGGTGGGCATCCGTCAGGGCCTACTATCCGTTTCAGCCCTGCCGCTCAGGGGCCAGTAACCGAGACCCTCCGCACTGCCTTGCACCACCCGGCAGCTCTCTGCACGCGGAAGAAAATCGTTTTTTCCCCGTCAACGCATTTGCGCTTGATTCAAAGTGAGCTTAGTTTAACATCCTTTCCGGGGTCTGTCAAGCAGTTTGCTTCACAGTCAAGATGAAACAAATTCACAAATCATGAGGCACAATTTTGCAGAATTGATTTATGAAGTTTCTGCTAAGTTTTTGGAAACATGCCCTCAAACCCCTGTCACCTTTATGGGGGCTGTGCTATGATAATTCCAGATCCAAACCGAGGAGGAATCAAGATGAAAGAAGTCAAGACGCCCAAAAAGCCATTGGCCATCTACTATGCCATCGTGCTGGTGATCCTGCTGGTCCTCAACTTTGTCGTCGTGCCGTGGGCAAGTGAGCGGCAGATCAAAGAAGTGGACTACGGCACTTTCATGTCCATGACAGAAGAGAAAAACATCGGCCGGGTGGACATTGAATCCAACCAGATCCTGTTTACCGATAAAGAGAACACGCAGGTGTATAAGACCGGCCTCATGAGTGACCCCAACCTTACGGAGCGCCTGTACGACGCCGGGGCCCAGTTTTCCAGCGAGATCGTGGAGCAGGCCTCTCCCCTGCTGAGCTTCCTCGCCAGCTTCGTGCTGCCCGTTGTCCTCTTTGTGGCACTGGGCAACTACATGAACAAAAAGCTGATGGACCGTGCCGGCGGCGGCGCAGGCTCCATGATGTTTGGCGGCGTGGGCAAATCCAACGCCAAGGTCTACGTCCAATCCACCCACGGCATCCGCTTTGCCGATGTGGCGGGCGAGGACGAAGCCAAGGAGAACCTGCAGGAGATCGTGGATTACCTGCACGACCCCAGCAAGTATAAGGAGATCGGCGCTTCCATGCCCAAGGGCATCCTGCTGGTGGGCCCTCCGGGCACCGGCAAGACCATGCTGGCCAAGGCTGTGGCCGGTGAATCCAACGTGCCGTTCTTCTCCATGTCCGGCTCCGAGTTCGTGGAAATGTTCGTGGGCATGGGCGCTTCCAAGGTACGCGACCTGTTCAAACAGGCCAAGGAGAAAGCCCCCTGCATCGTCTTCATTGATGAGATTGACGCCATTGGCCAGAAGCGCAACAGCGGCCAGTACGGCGGCAACGACGAGCGGGAGCAGACCCTGAACCAGCTGCTGACCGAGATGGATGGCTTTGAGAACAACAACGGCGTCATCATTCTGGCCGCCACCAACCGCCCGGAGTCTCTGGACCCGGCCCTCACCCGCCCCGGCCGCTTTGACCGCCGGGTTCCCGTGGAGCTGCCCGACCTCAAGGGCCGCGAGGAGATCCTGAAAGTCCACGCCAAAAAGATCGCACTGGCCCCGGGCGTGGATTTCAACACCGTGGCCCGGATGGCCTCCGGTGCTTCCGGCGCGGAGCTGGCCAACATCGTCAACGAAGCTGCCCTGCGGGCGGTCCGCGCGGGCCGCAAGAGCGTGACCGAGGCCGACCTGGAAGAGAGCATCGAGGTGGTCATTGCCGGCTACCAGAAGAAAAACTCCATCCTCACCGACCACGAAAAGTGCATCGTGGCTTACCACGAGATCGGCCATGCCCTGGTGGCAGCCCTGCAGAACCACTCCGCCCCGGTGCAGAAGATCACCATTATCCCCCGCACCTCGGGTGCGCTGGGCTACACCATGCAGGTGGATGAGGGCAACCATTCCCTCATGAGCAAAGAGGAGCTGGAAAACAAGATCGCCACCCTCACCGGCGGCCGCGCTGCCGAGGAAGTGGTCTTCGGTTCCATCACCACCGGCGCTTCCAACGATATCGAGCAGGCCACCAAGCTGGCCCGTGCCATGATCACCCGCTACGGCATGAGCAAGGACTTTGACATGGTAGCGCTGGAGACCGTTACCAATCAGTATCTGGGCGGCGATTCCTCGCTGGCCTGCTCGGCCCAGACCCAGCGGGAGATCGACCAGAAAGTGGTGGAGCTGGTCAAGGCAGAACACGCCAAGGCGATCCAGATTCTGACCGACAACCGAGCCAAGCTGGATGAGCTGGCAAAATACCTTTACGAGAAAGAGACCATCACCGGCGAGGAGTTCATGAGCATTCTCAACCGGGAGGACGAATCCGCTGCTCCCGCCGAAGAAAAAATAAAAGAATAATTTTCCGCAATAATCTCACCGCCTTATTCGTATTCAGTACAGACGGGGCGATTTTGGGATGCCTTTGCAGCACCAAAAAGCGCAGTCCCCCAACTCCGCTTTCAGCGCCCCACTCACTGCTACTTGAAACAAAAACAGGAGGAAATTCCTATGAGACTGCTGAACAAGAAATTTGCCCGCAAGACCGCTGCCGCCGCCCTGGTGCTGGCCACCGCCGCCACCCTGGCCACCGGTGCTTTCGCCGCTGAGGACGATGGTGTCGTCGCCGGTTACACGCCCCCGCAGGAAGTCATGGTGCAGGACGATATTGCCCTCCACAGTGCGGATGTCGCTGTGGGCGAGGTGGACCCCAACTACGGCGGCTATGGCGCCCCGGAGGGCAACCCCATTCAGGGCAACATCATGCTGATCTCTGCCGGTGACCTGGACACTCAGGTGGAAAAGGCGCAGGCCCACTACACCGTCAAGGGCTTTCTGGGCAAGCAGGTGCTCTACACCGCCCGGCAGGAGGGCAGTGTGCTGACGCTGGACTTTCCCGAGGATGTGGCCACGTTCCGCACCACCATCCTGGACATGCAGACCCTGATGAACAATGGTGTGAGCACCGTGGTGCTGCAGACCAGCAAGACCTCCACCACCCTCAACCTGAGCCTGCTGTGCGATGGCTACAGCGCCAATGACAAGGTGGTGCTCCGCCACATCGGTTCCCGCGCCTGTCTCACCGTCAAGGGCCGCAGCCGCCGCGATCTCCTCATCGGCCGTTGAGTCCATTTGATTTTGCATTAAGATAGAGAGAACCCCCTCCGCAGGTTTGCCCTGTGGAGGGGGTTCTTCGTCGTGATGATATAAGGAGAACGAAAGAATCTAGTTTTATCCTCTTGCGGTGCCCTGCATCCGCTTCGGCCCTTGGTGCGGGCCTTGCGTCTTGCAGACTGCGGCGCCAAAAATTGTTCCCTGTTTCGGCCACTGGCCGCGGTCACAATTTTAGCCCTTGACACCACCCAAAGCCACACCGCGGACGATGAACTTGGAGAGCAGCAGATAGACGATGATGACGGGCAGGATGGCGATGGCCACCATCATATACACCTTGCCCATATCAAACTTGAGGAAGTCGGCACTGCGGAGCTGTGCAATGAGGATGGGCAGGGTCTTTTTATCGGCGCTGTCCAGCACCAGAGCGGGGATGAAGTAGTTGTTCCAGCTGGCCACGAACGAGAAGATGGCCTGCACTGCCAGAGCGGGCTTCATGATGGGGAGCACGATCTTGTTAAAGGTGTAGAACTCGCCCGCGCCGTCCATGCGGGCGGCTTCCACGATCTCCATGGGGAGGCTGGCGTCCAGATACTGCTTCATGAAGAAGAAGACGGCCGGGGCCGCAATGCTGGGCACGATCAGCGGGATGAAGCTGTTCTTCAACCCCATCTTGGTGATGAGCTGGAGGAAGCCCAGCGCCGACACCTGCGTCGGCATGGTCATGATGAGCAGGATGATGGCGAACGCCGCTTTCTTGAATTTGAAGTTGTAGGCGTAGATGCCGTAGGCCGTCAGAGCCGAAAAGTAGACGCTGAGGGCCGCCGAGCAGGCCGAAACGATGAGGCTGTTGCGGATACCCGTCAACACCGGGATGTTGGCATCGGCCAGCACGTTTTTAAAGTTTGTCACCAGCGATTTGCCCGGCAGCAGGGAGAAGCCTTTCTGGATCTCGAAGTGGGTACGGGTGGAGTTGATGACCAGAATGTAGAAGAAGAACAGGCACAGGAAGCTGAAGAAGACTAATACCAGGTAGCACCACGCGCGGCGTGCCGCAAGGGTGGCTTTTTCGGATTCATTCCGTGGAGTGTGTGCCATATTCACTTTCCTCCTTTCGCTGCCTTTTGGGCTTGCTTGAGCTGTTTGCGCTGGGCTTTGGTCAGGCCGTCATCCTCCTTGGTGAGGGAGAAGTAGACCACCACGCAGAGCACCGCGCAGACGAGGAACAGCACCACCGAGACGGCACCGGCCATGCCATAGTTCTTGCTGAACAGGTGGTTGTTCAGGTACATGATCATGGTGGTGGAAGTGCGGTCCGGGCCGCCCTTGCCGTTGGTCAGGATCTGCGGCACGTCAAACATCTGCAGACCGCCGATCATCGAGGTGATCATCACATACACGAGGATGGGCCGGATGAGGGGAATGGTGATCTTCCAGAACATCTGGTTCGGGGTGCAGCCATCCAGCTCGGCTGCCTCATACAGGGTGGGGTCCACACCCATGATGGCGGCCATCAGCATGATGGTGGTGTTGCCGAACCACATCAGGAAGTTCATCAGGCCGATGAGCGCCCGGTTGCCCCAGACCGTGTTCAGGAAACTGATGGGCTCCGAGATGGTGCCCATGCTCATCAGCACCGCGTTGACCGGGCCGTTGTCCGAGAACAGCGCGAAGAACAGCATGGCGAATGCCGAAGCCATGATCAGGTTGGGCATGTAGATGACCGTCTTGAAGAACGTCTGGCCTTTCAGCTTGAGCCGCAGGTCGGTGAACCAGGCTGCCAGCAGCAGCGAGACGGCGATCTGCGGGATAAAGCCGATGATCCACAG
>Ga0129310_1002174_pt1 | contig 15103 bp, 10 predicted proteins | sample Go1ome_2_FD_94433 | JGI IMG/M metagenome (GOLD analysis project Ga0129310, IMG submission 94433) | Western lowland gorrila individual fecal microbial communities from Wisconsin, USA - Go1022A metagenome | ecosystem: Host-associated > Mammals > Digestive system > Large intestine > Fecal | place...
AGGACACATTCCAGCTGAGCGTGGGCAACGTTCTTAAGGCTATTACCGACAAGACGGCAGCGGTCATTATTGATTCGCCGAACAACCCCACGGGCGCCGTGTATACGCGCGATACCTTGACGCGCCTGGCCAATGTCCTACGAGAGGTCAACGCCAAGCGCGATCCCGAGAACCCGATCATGCTGATCTCGGACGAGCCGTACCGCGAGATCGTCTATGGTGCCGAGGTGCCTTGGGTGCCCTCGATCTACGAGCACACTATCGTGTGCTACTCATATTCCAAGTCGCTTTCGCTTCCGGGTGAGCGTGTGGGCTGGATTTTGGTCCCCAATACGAATCCGCAGGCCGCCCGCTTGATGCCCGCCGTTGCCGGTGCTGCCCGTACGCTGGGCTTTGTGTGCGCACCGGCACTCTTCCAGCGCGTGATTATCGACTGCATCGACGAGCCGAGCGATGTTGAGGCCTATGCACGCAACCGCACGGCGCTAACCGGTGCGTTGGCGGAGTATGGCTACACGTATGTTGAGCCGGATGGTGCGTTCTACCTATGGGTGAAGGCGCTGGAGCCCGATGCGAACGCCTTCTGCGAGCGCGCGAAGAAGTACGAGCTGCTCGCGGTGCCCTCGGATAGTTTTGGCATGCCGGGCTGGTTCCGCTTGGGCTATTGCGTGAGCCATGAGACGATCATCAACTCGCTGCCTGCGTGGAAGCAGTTGGCAGACGAATATCGTCCAAAGTAAAGCGCTCTGCCTATAATGTTTTACGTGAAACGGGGGATTGGTGTTAAGCCGGACCCCGTTGTCATGGACGTTGTGTCATTGGGATGGAGTGGTTTTACGACTGTCGAAGGCTATGCGTACAATGAATATACGCGACGGCCATACTGGATAAGGAGACCCGATGCCCTACCTGCTTTCTTGTGATATCCATACCCATACGATGTTCTCTGCGCATGCGTATTCGACCATTGAGCAGAACATATATTGGGCGGCCGAGCGCGGCCTTCAGGTGCTCGGTTCCGCCGATCATCTGAGCTCGATGGTTACACCTTGCCCCAATGACCTGCGTAGTTTCCAGTTCTTTATCAACCAGGATATCTGGCCGCGCATTTGGAGCGGCGTGCTGTTGCTCCGCGGCGCGGAGGCCGATATCGTTTCGTTGGATGGCAGCCTGTTTGGCGAAGACATTCCCGTTTCGCTCGATATCGCCGGCGATGCGTACAGTCGCCAGCATTCGCTGTTCGATTTGGTGACGCGTAATTTGGATTATTTGGTGGCAAGCGTGCATAATCTGCAGTTTGCCGAGGGCGCGACGCTCGCCCAGACGACCGAGATGTACATCAATGCCCTGGAGCACCCCAAGGTATTCATGCTTGGCCATACGGGTCGTTCGGGCGTGCCGTTTGATATCGACGAGGTGCTGCTGGCGGCCAAGGCCAAGCACAAGATCATCGAGATCAATAATCACAGTCTTGAGCATGGCACCGATACCGAGCATTGGGACGTATGCCGCAAGATCGCCGAGCGTTGCGCCGAGCTGGGCGTGGGCATTGGCGTTTCGACCGATGCGCACATCGGCATGGCCATTGGCAAGCTCGACCATGCCCGCAAGATGCTCGATGAGATTCACTTCCCGCTGGATTTGATTGTGACGCGCGATCGCGACACGCTGCTGCGCGAGATGGCGGCGGCTGGTGTGTGCGACCTGCGCAAGAGCATGTAGCGGCGTTCGCATCGATATGAAAGGGGGCGGTCCAGACGGACCGCCCCTTTCTTGTGCCGGTGATTAACGGCGCTCGAGGACCGCGACGGTCTCGGTGTGGTCGGTATGGGGGAACATGTCGACCGGCGTGATCTTGAGCAGCCGGTAGCCGCCGTCGAGGAGCTGGTGTAGATCGCGTTCTTGGGTGACGGGGTTACAGCTGATGTAGGTGATGCGGCGCGGCTTGAGCGCACAGGCGGCATCGAGGAACTCGGGTGTAGAGCCGGCTCGCGGCGGGTCGATGGAGAGAACGTCGACGCGTTCGTTGTTATCGGCGGCGTCCAGGATGTAATCGGTCGCGTCGTCGGCCATGAACCAGGCATTTCGGGTGAGGCCGTTGAGCTCGGCGTTGCGACGTGCATCGGCGATGCCGGCGGGATTGCGCTCGACGCCGAGCAGCATAATGCCAGCGCCCTTGTCCTGGGCATCCTTTGCGGCGCACAGGCCGATGGTGCCGCTCCCGCAGTAGGCGTCCATAAGCACGTCGCCCTGGTGCAGGTCCATACCATCGATGGCGAGCTGGTAGAGCAGCTCGGTCTGCTGCGGATTGGTCTGGTAGAACGCGGTGGGGGAGATATCGAACTCGCAGCCGAGCAGCTGATCGCGCATGCATTCAGCGCCATAGACGATACGGGTTTCCTCGCCCAAGATGGCGTTGCCGGGACGGCCGTTGATATTCTGGGCAACGGTGACGATATGCGGATTGAGTGCAGCGACGGCCTCAAAGAACTCCTGCGCATGCGGTAAGTCACGCTGGGCGGTCACGAGCGTAACCATGATCTGGTCGGTGCGCCAGCCGCAACGAACGACGGCGTAGCGAAGCAGACCAAGATGCTTGTCTTCGTTAAAGGCGGGAATATGCAGACGCTCGGCCTCGCGCGCAATACCGTTGAGAATCTGACGAGCGCCCGGCGCCTCGACAGGACACTCGGGTACGGCAACGATCTTGTGCGTGCCGCGCTCAAAGAAGCCGCAGCGAACGGCGCCCTCTTTGCCAGGAGCAAAAGGAGTGGCAGCCTTATGACGAAAACCGCGCGGCGCAGGATACTTGCCCGGGTCGCCCAGGGTAACACCCATGCCGAGAATGGGGTCGACGGCGATGCCCTCGCGCTCACAAAGCTCGGCAAACAACTCCTCCATAGCAGCCTGCTTAGCAGCGAGCTGCTTCTTATAAGGACGATTAAGCGCCGTACACCCACCACAAGCTTTCATGATGGAACAAGGCGACTTGGGATCCACAGTTTTACGAGCAGGCTTGGCCGAGTCTTTATAAGAACGCTTAGAGCGAGCTTCGAAATCTTTGGTTCCAGCCTGACGAGCACCAGAACGCTTGCCCTTTGCCTTGCCCTTGTTAGATTTACCCTTCGCATCCTTAGACGACTTAGATTTCTTAGAAGATTTCGTCTCCTCCGACCCCTCAGCCGCCTGGATCAAAGCACGCCGAGCCTTACGCTCCGCACGAGATTCTGCCATGAATTAACCCCACTATTAAATAAAAGAAAAGTCCGAAGTAATTGTACCGTGCATTCAACGTGCCCGATTGGAGGGGACGCCTATTTAAGGCCCCGAGCACGTTGTCTCCCGGAATGCCGGCAGCCGTCACGGTATTTAATTTGTCGCGAGTTCCGCACGAACAGGAGGCCACTTAATGTGGCCTCCGTCGTGAGCAGGACTGTAGAGCAGCAAATTAAACTCCGCGCCGGGTGCCGCCCAACCGGGTGCCCCAACCTTGTGCTCCATCAAGGTAAAGTGTATGATTCTGAACGTTACATGACTCACTTTACCTAACTAAAGTGCTATCGAGGGGGAATACCATGAATACCGATATGTCTCGTCGTCAGTTTGTTGGTCTAGCCGGCTCGCTCGCCACGGTGCTTGGCATTGGTCTTGTCGGCTGCGGCGGTGGTGCCGGCAAGGGCTCCGCTGCTGGTTCTGCCGCGGCCAAGGATGTGAAGGGCGCTGCGGAGTCCAAGAAGCTCGTGGTGGGCTTTGATAAGTCCTATCCTCCGTACGGCTTTGTGGGCGACGATGGCGAGTACACCGGCTTTGATCTCGATCTGGCCAAGGCCGTTGCCGACAAGCAGGGCTGGGAGGTCAAGTACGAGGCCATCGACTGGGACGCCAAGGATACGCTGCTTAACTCAGGCGCCATCAACTGCATCTGGAACGGCTTTACCATGGAGGGCCGTGAGGACGACTACACGTTCTCCGAGCCGTACATGCTCAACGAGCAGGTGCTCGTGGTCAAGAAGGACGCGGGTATCAAGAGCTGGGACGATCTTGCCGGCAAGACTGTGATTACCCAGACTGATTCCGCTGCGCAGGACGTGCTCGAGGGTGACCAGAAGGATCTGGCGGCGACGTTTGCCACGCTCGATACCATCGGCGAGTACAACACGGCCTTTATGCAGCTCGAGAGCGGTGCGGTCGATGCCGTGGCGTGCGACCTTTCGATTGCCCAGTATCAACTTGCCGCCAAGCCCGATGCCTATACGCAGCTCGACAAGCCGCTGTCCAGCGAGCACTACGCCGTTGGCTTTAAGAAGGGCGACACCAAGTCTGCCGATGCCGTGACCGAGTCGCTCAAGGCACTCTACGAGGATGACACGGTCAAGGACCTGTGCGACAAGTATTCAAGCTATGGTCTTTCCTTCGATAACTGGGCCCTCAAATAGCGGCTTTCCCAGGCACCCGATTTTGCCGTTCAAACCGTCGCTTGCGTACATTGAGTACGCGGCGCTCCTCTTTCACGGCAAACTCGGGCACCTGGAAAACCCGCTTTAGCATTGGGTTCGCTGTTCCGTTACTGTGAAAGAGAGCTTGGGTTGTCTATTCAGGTCATGATGCAGATGCTTGGCCAGGGATTCTTGGTCAGTTTGCAGTTGTTTGTGCTGACGCTGCTGGGGTCGATTCCGCTGGGAATCCCCGTGGCGTTCATGCGCATGAGCAAAATCGCGCCGCTTCGCTGGATCGCGCGCATCTATATTTCGGTGATGCGCGGCACGCCGCTCATGCTACAGATGTTTGCCATCTACTTTGCCCCGTACTACGTGTTCGGCATCTCGCTCACACCCGATTCCAAATGGACGGCGTGCGTCGTGGCATTCATCATCAACTACGCCGGCTACTTTGCCGAGATCTATCGCTCGGGCCTGCAGTCGATTCCGCGTGGTCAATATGAGGCCGCCGAGGTGTTGGGCTACTCGCGTCTGCAGACGTTTCTGTATATCGTGATGCCGCAGGTCACCAAGCGTATTCTGCCGGCGATGGGCAACGAGATCATCACGCTGGTCAAGGACACGTCGCTTGCGTTTGCCATTGGCGTGGGTGAGATGTTCTCGACCGCCAAGGCGCTGGTTGCCTCGCAGGTGAGCATGGTGCCGTTTGCGATTGCGGCGTTGATCTACTGGGTCTTTAACTTTGTGGTCGAGATGCTGCTGGGTGCCGCCGAAAAGAAGCTGGACTATTACCATGACTAACTCAGTGATGAAAATCGAAAGCGCGCGCAAGGCGTTTGGCGGCAATGAGGTGCTCAAGGATATTTCGCTCGAGATCAAGCGCGGCGAGGTCGTGGCGATTATCGGACCTTCGGGTGGCGGTAAGTCCACGCTGCTGCGTTGCGCCACGCTGCTCGAGACGCTTGACGGCGGCTCGCTTTCGTTTGGCGACCTTGCGGTTGCGACGGATGCGGGGTCGGGTGCGATATATGCGAGGGGAGATGTTCCCAAGCAAGCGCGTTCGCGTTTTGGTCTGGTGTTCCAGAACTACAATCTGTTCCCGCACTATACCGTGATGAAAAACATCACCGATGCGCCGATTCGCGTGCTTAAGCGTCCGCGCGAACAGGCGGAAGCACGTGCGCGTGAGCTGATCGCGCAGATGGGGCTTACGGGAAACGAGAACAAGGTGCCATGCGAGCTTTCGGGCGGTCAGCAACAGCGTGTGAGTATTGCCCGCGCCCTGGCGCTCGATCCGGAAATCTTATTCTTTGACGAGCCGACTTCGGCGCTCGATCCCGAGCTGACGGCCGAGGTGCTGCGCGTCATTAAGGACCTGGCGGCGCAGAATATGACGATGGTAATCGTGACCCATGCGATGCAGTTTGCGCGCGATGTTGCCGACCGCGTGGTCTTTATGGACGGCGGCCGTATTGTCGAGGAGGGTCCTGCCGAGCAGGTCATAGACCATCCTCGCGAGCAGCGTACCCGCGAGTTCTTGAGCCGTATCGAGGGGTAGGCTCAGCTATTTACTCAACTTTTAATTGAGGCGAAGTCGCCGCAGGTCTTATGGCCTGCGGCGACATTTTATTTGCATCGGCGGGGTCCAATAATCGCCTCGCATGCGTTCTCCTTCCTCTCGCCGCCTGTATCCATACGTGCGCCGAAAGGTGTGCATGGACAGTCGCCCGTGAGGGTAGGGTGGTGGCATAGGACATTTGGAGGGTGAGTCGGCTCGGCTGCCGACCATGCTGCTCCCGGGACGGCACCGACCGCAAACTCTCCCCGTTGGCGTCGCGCATTGCGCGCGACCCTGCAAGGAGGTCATCATGGGTGCTCCCAAGACCGGCAACGTAAGGAACGTGGTGCTCGTAGGCCAAGGCGGGGTGGGCAAGACTTCACTCGCCGAGGCCATGCTCCACCTTTCCGGCAAGACCGCCCGCCTGGGCGGCCACGACGGCACCAAGCCCACGCTCGACTATGACCCCGAAGAGGTCAAGCGTGCATTTTCCATCTCGACGACCATTGCGCCGATCGACTGGAAGGGCGCCCGCATCAACGTGCTCGATGCCCCGTGCTACCCCGATTTTATCGGCGACGCCTTTGCTGCGATGAGCGTCTGCGAGACGGCTCTGTTTGTGGTCGACGCCGAGGCCGGCCCGCAGCCTACGACGGTTAAGCTCTGGTATGCCGCCGAGGACCTGCGTCTGGCACGCGCGGTGTTCGTAAACCGCCTGTCGCGCTCCGAGGCCAGCTTTGCGACCACGATGGACCTGCTGCAGGAGCGCTTTGGCACGCGCCTGGGCGCCGTGACTCTTCCCTGGGGCGAGGGCGAGGACTTTGACGGCATCATCGACCTGGTGCGCATGAAGGCGCGCCATTGCAACGGCACCGAAGCCGTTGAGTCGGAGATTCCCGAGGAGTATCGTGCCCAGGCCGAGGAAGCCCATGACCATCTGTGCGAGCTGGTGGCCGAGGCCGACGACGAGCTGATGATGAAATACTTGGAAGGCGAGGAGACGCTGACGCAGGAGGAGCTTGAAGGCCTGCTGTCGAAGGCGATCGCCGAGCGCATCTTTGTGCCGGTCTTTGCGGGCGATTGTATTAAGGAGCAGGGCGTCAACTCGCTGATGGACGACATCGCCACGTACTTCCCGGCGCCGACCGACTACGGCGAGATGCCGCTCATCGACGGTGATTCGCTTAAGATTTCGAGTGACGATGACCGTCCGGTGGCGTTTGTGTTTAAGACGCTGGCCGATCCGCAGCAGGGCCGCATCAGCTTTATCAAGGTGCTGACGGGCACGCTTGAGCCGGGTCTTGAGCTGGTCAACGCGCGTACCCGCAAGAGCGATCGTCTGGCTCACCTGTATGTGATGTGCGGCCGCGACATGACCGAGGTCGGTCACGCCTATGCCGGCGACATCATCGTGGCGCCCAAGTTGGCGGCAGAGACGGGTGACACGCTCTCCATTACCGGTAAAGTCGAGGCGGCGGCGTTTAAGTTCCCCAACTCGCAGTACCGCATTGCCATCGAGGCCGAGAACCGCGGCGACGAAGAGAAGCTCTACACGTTTATCGAGAAGGCGTGCAAGGCCGATCCGACCATGAGCATCGATCGTGACGAGGAGACGGGCCAGACTATCATCTCCGCCGTGGGTGAGGCGCAGGTTTCGGTGCTGCTCAACCGTCTGGAGGACCGCACCAAGGTTGCCGCCAAGAGCGTGCCGATTCGTATTCCGTATCGCGAGACCATCCGCCGCACGGCGAGCGCCCAGGGCCGCCACAAGAAGCAGACCGGTGGCGCCGGTCAGTATGGTGACTGCTGGCTGCGCGTGGAGCCGCTCATTGGGCCCGACGGCACGAGCGACGGCTACGAGTTTGTGGATGAGGTCGTGGGTGGCCGCATCCCGCGCTCGCTGATTCCCGCCGTGGACAAGGGCGTCCAGGAGACCATGAAGGACGGCATCATTGCCGGCTACCCGCTCACGGGCATTCGCGTCGCGGTGTACGACGGTTCGTATCACAGCGTCGACTCCAACGAGATGGCGTTCCGCGCGGCGGCTCGCATCGGCCTGCGCAAGGCGTGCGCCGATGCCGACCCGGTGGTGCTGGAGCCCATCGAGGAAATCACGGTGACGATCCCCGAGAGCTACGCCGGCGCCGTGATGGGCGACATCTCGGCCTCGCGCGGTCGCGTGACGGGCATGGAGACCGATGAGCGCGGTGACACCGTGGTCATTGCCCAGGCGCCGCTGGCCGAGCTGACGGATTACTCGACGCGCCTGCGCTCCATCACGCGCGGCACGGGCGACTTTACCATGAAGCCCGCGGGCTATGAGCAGGTGCCCTATGACGTTCAGGCCAAGCTGGTCGAGCGCTATGAGGAGGGTCGCGCCAAGTAGCGTGTGATTTTGCCTGCAATGTAGGTGCTGACGAAAAGGCCGCCCTGGGTAACCGGGGCGGCCCTATTTGATCCCTTGGGGACTGCAAATCGATTCTTGTCGCGGTTAGGGGCTTAATCACCCGAGGCCTGGTTGCGGCCGGTGGAGTAGTCGATCTGCACATGCGGCTGCAGATTGTAACAATATACGTGGAAGCACAGCGTCTTGCCGTGGTCCTCGACCGATTGCGCCTCAAGGCGCACGCCGCGGCAGACGAGTTCCTCTTCGTTGTACATGGGCGTGACGCGGTAGAGCACATGGTTGCCCGTGTCGCGGATATAGTCGAGGATTTGCTCCTCAAACGGCGACATGCCCGTCTCGTTGAGATAGCGCGTGCCGGTGAGGAGGTTTTTGCGGTTGGCGTTTTCGCCGCAGAGCGACCAGGCGATAAGGTGGCAACGGTTGTAGAGGCTTTGACCCGGAATAAAGTCGTAGCGCTGCTGGTGCCATCCGGCGGGGTGGATACGCGAGATATCCCCGCGCTTGCCTTGACCGAGCGACTCGGGACCCACGCAGGCGAGTGCTTTGCGGGTGCGGCCCAGGCTGTCGAGCTTGGAGAATTTCTTAAAGCAGCCCTCTTCTGTAGCGCGCTCGTATTCATCGAGCGTGAATGATGGTGTGCCGAGCGGGTGCGTGCTGTCGGCGCGCAGGGCAACATAGGGGTTACCCGCGTAGTCGGGAATGCTGCTGAGGTATACGCCGCGGGCGCGGTTGAGGTCGGGGTTTTCCACCTCGTCGATGGGGGTGGCGGCACTATCCGCGGAGGCAACGTTGCCGTTGGTGTTGGTCGCGGTGGATTCGGAGCCATCGCCAGAGTCTTGGCTATTTTGAGAGTCCGAGGAGCTCGCTGTTCCTGATTCGAGCCGGGCAACCAGGTCTGCTTCGTCGTCGGTGCGGTTGGGGCTCTCGCTTTGCTTCTCGGCCAGAGCCGCCGCCTGCTTATCGCTTTGCGGCGAGAGCAGCTTGGGCGCCCCGTCGAGCGATCCCGTAAACAGCGCAAACCCCAGCACCACGGCGGTGCCGATGGAAAGTACTTGCTTGTAGGCGGATTTGCGCGGCATTGAGGCTCCTGGATGGACGGTTCGGAATCTACCAGTCTAGCAGGAGCCGGCTGAGGCGGCTCCGCCGAACAAATACTCAAGATTTGGGACAAATGCCGCCGGTTCATTTGCCTCATATGGAGCTGCGGCGGTTGTGAATGTGGGGCTATTCGGCGTTTCCCCAGATAAAACCCGCCAAAATAAACCTGTCCCTTTTTGGTAGGTTAATCGTGAGCTATTTCACCGCAACTTAGGGCACGGTTAGGATGTGTGCACTTTAAAAAGAAGAACCCATGATTAGAGAGGTCGCGCTCGTCTCTCTAAATGTCTCTATAAAGAGAAAGTCAGTTAAAGAGATAACATTGGGCAATCTAACAGTGAATTCGATACATCTCTCTAAATGTCTCTCTAAAATAAGGTGCTTATCTCTCTAAAGTTAGAGAGATATACTATACTTTAGAGAGATAAATCTATCGTTTTAGAGAGACGGAATGTCAATGCTGCTGGATGAACCCCTTGGCCTTATCGTTGAGCGCCTTCGCAGGCGAGGGACTGATGACGCATCGGTAGAAGTTAAAGCCTGCACGAATAAATTGAGTGCAGACGTATGGGAGACAGTGAGCGCTTTTGCGAACACTGCGGGTGGGCTCATTATTTTGGGCCTGAACGAAGCCGAAGGATTTGTTCCTTCGGCTAACTTTGCTATCGATAGGGTGCGCGATCAGTTTGTTTCGGGTATCGGAGACGGAGGCTCAGCGGCAGTGGTGACCCATGCGCCGCGGTACGAGCTTGATCGAGGCGAGGTCGACGGGCTCCAGGTGCTTCTGGTGCGCATCTTTGAACTTGAGCTTAAAGCGAAGCCTTGCTATATCGGCGCGCGCGGCGTGCAGAACGGTAGCTACAAGCGCGTGGATGATAAAGATATCAAGATGTCACCCGCTGAGCTATATGAGCTGCAGAGTGCGTTGCTTCCGAGCGATGCAGACGACACGGTGGTTTCGGAGGCAACGGTCGAGGATTTGGATCCAGATGTCGTGCGGTCTATTATCGCAAATCGCCGGCTGCAGACCCCGCGCGTTTTGCGCGGGGCCGATACGCTGGAAAAGCAGCTGGTCAGACTCAATATCACTACAAAGGATGGTGCCGTGAAGCTCGCGGGGCTTCTGTCGGCGGGAATTTACCCCCAGCAGTTCTATCCCAAACTGATGATCGATGTCGCCGTTCATTCCGATGTGGAAAAATCTGCACCCGGGCAACCCCGGTTTATTGACCGCCAGTTGTGCGATGGCCCGATTCCGGCTTGCATCGAAGATGCCCTTGCCGCGATTGGACGAAACTTGCGCAAAGCGGCGATAGTGCAAGGCGCTGGCAGAAGGGATGATTGGGAAGTTCCCCAGGAGGTTTTGCGCGAGGCCTTGGCAAATGCCTGCATCCATCGAGAATATTCGCCCATGTTTGTGGGGCAGGCCGTGAGTGTCGATATCTATCCAGACAGAATAGAGATCAAAAACCCTGGCGGGCTTTGGGGCGGAAAGACGGTGGACAATCTTGCAGACGGGGAATCGCGCTGCCGAAACTCAAAGCTCATGAGCCTAATGGGGGCGACGCCGTTAGAGCATGCCGAGGGGGCCGTTGCGGAAAGCCAGGGATCTGGTATCCCGGCTATGATTCGCGAGATGGAGTCTCGTTCGCTTGGCAGGCCGAAATTTATCGTTAAGGCCGATTCGTTTACGGTGCTGCTTTCCCGGCACGGGGCGGAGCTTGCTGAAAACCGCACGTGGATTCAGAGCCATGTGGGCACCGAGCTGACGGATCGCGAGGAAACACTGCTCATGTTTATGCGGGAGCATGGGTGCGTATGCGATGTTCAAAAAATACGAGAGGCCCTGAAGTGGGATTCGGATGACATTCGCCTGATCTGCGGGGACCTTGTGGATAAACATGTCCTGTCAAAATGCGGCAAAGACACGTATGAAATTATCGATATGAACAGAGAATCGTCAGCTTCGACGGCGGATAGGATCCTGGAGGCTCTCAGCGCCGAAGTGGATATGACGGCGCGAGAAATAGCGGTTGCATCGGGGGTCAGAATTTCGTCTGTCCGTTACCATCTGCCAAAAATGGCAGATAAAGGACTCATTGAGGTAATGGGTTCATCGACGAGCCGCAACCGCCGATATCGGAAGAAGTAGATGCAGCCGGGTCGCCCCTCTAGTGTCTCTCGAAGTTGGACGGGTGCTAGAGGGGCGATTGTCTTGCGATATTTCCCCAGGTAAAACCTGCCAAAATAAACCTGTCCCCTTTTGGTAGGTTACTGATTCATGTTGCCGTGGATGTAGGGGGCGACCTCGGGGGAGATGTGTCCGCAGCCTAGGTCGCGCAGCGCGGACTCGATAGCGGCGGGCAGCGGGGTCTTGCCCTTGTCGTCGACGGCGGTACCGCCGAGGGCGGCAATCTTTGCGACATCTGCCGGCGCGGCCTCGATATGCATGCAGCCGCCGACGAGGCGTGCGCGGACCTGAGCCAGGTCAAGATCGTGCAGGTAATCCTCGCAGGCGCGGATTAAATCGACCTTCTCGCGCGTAAGCTCCTCGCCCGTGGGGATGCGCGTGGCCAAGCAGGCGCCTGCCGGCAGGTTCCAGACGGGGTAGCCCCATGCACGCAGCAGCTCGCGCTCCTCGTCTTTGGTAAAGCCGACCTCCATAAGCGGCGAGCGCACGCCGAGCTCTTCTGCCGCACGCATGCCGGGGCGGTAGTCACCGCGATCGCTTGCATTGCTGCCATCGATGACGGTGGGAAAGCCGAGCGACTTGGCGTGGTTGACGATGGCGGTAAAGCCGGCGTGCTTGCAGTGATAGCAGCGATTAGCATCGTTGCAGGCTACTTGGGGGAGCTGCAGCTGATCCACCGAAAGATTGAGCACGGGGAGCTTAAAATGCGGCCCCTCATTGGCCTGCCCATCAACGGACTGCTCAAACGAAGCCTGTTCGGGCGTGCCGATGAGCGGCGTGGTGAGATGGACGAGGAGGGTATTGGTAGGCATGATGCGGGCGCATACGGCGGCCAAAAAGCTGCTGTCAACGCCGCCGGAAAACCCGATAGCCACGCGCCCGTATGCCAAAAGCAGCTGTTCGAGCGCCGATAGCTTGTCTTGAAGCTTCTCTGCGGGCGCCGCGGTGTCTAAAATCATGAAACGTTCCTTATCGTTGAGTACTCGATCGAAAACTATAATCCTAATGCGTTACTTGCCATAAGACTTCTATCTGTGTAACGAAAGTGCAATATGGTATATACGTTATATACAAGTTGCCAAATGCGGTAGAGTTGCGGCAATGCGACAGCGAGAGTCGATGGGGGACCGATATGATCAAGGCTGTTATTTTTGACATGGACGGAACGCTGGTCGATACCGAGCGTCTGGGCATCAAGGCATGGAAAGCGCCCGCTGCTGAGCTGGGTGTCGCGATTGATGACACGCTGATTCATCAGTTTATCGGTCGCACACTGCCCGATGTCATGGACATCCTTGAGGCGCATTACGGCAGCAGAGAAACCGCCGAGGCGCTCTATCATCGCCACAAGGAGATTCGCGACGAGATGGTCAAGACCGATCTGGAGCTTAAGGCCGGTGCTGCCGAGTGCATAGACGAGCTGCTGGCTGCGGGCTATCACGTGGGCCTTGCAACGTCGTCGCGCCTCGTTACGGCCGAGCGCAACCTTAAGATGGTCGGCCTCTTTGACAAGTTTGAGACGGTGACTTGCGGCGAGGACGTCGTGCACGGCAAGCCCGATCCCGAGATGTATCTGCTTGCCTGCGAGCGCGCGGGCTTTGCCCCCGAGGAATGTGCCGTGGTCGAGGATTCGCGCAACGGCTGCGTCTCGGGCATTACGGCTGGCTGCCACGTCTTTGCTGTCCCCGATATCGTGCCGCTTCCGCAGGACGTGGTGGACGGCTGCGAGGCCGTGCTCGATACGTTGTTCGATCTGACGGCGGCGGTCAAGGCCGTGCGCTAGCGTTTGCACCCGAGCCATTTCAATAACATTTTAAAGATGCGGTCATCTGCTCAGCGCGGGTGGCCGCATCTTTTTATTTGGGAGCATTTTCAATCAAAAACTACCGTTTACCGTCTAATAACAACCGCTCGCCGGACTTAAATTGACTCATATTGAAATTGAAACGGTTCAAATAATAATGAAAACTGTAAATGAACCGCTTCAAAAAGGGGAGAGCACATGGAGAGTCGCATCGAGTCCAAGCATTACGCAGCGGTCGATATCGGTGCTTCGAGCGGTCGCGTTCTTGCTGGCTGGGTCGAGGACGGCAAGATGTCCTACCAGGAGGTCTACCGCTTCGATAACGAGCAGAAGCGCGTAGGCGGTCACGACTGCTGGGACGTTGAGGCTCTGTTCGACCATGTCGTCGCAGGCCTGCGCGCCGTTAAGGATCAGACCGGACAGGCCCCGGTCACCATTGGAATCGATACCTGGGGCGTTGATTTCGTGCTGCTCGACGAGCACAACAAGATCGTCGGCGATACGGTCGCCTACCGCGATGCCCGCACTGACGGCATCTACGAAGTTGCCGACCAAATTATGGATCCGGCCGAGGTCTATGCCCGTACCGGTATTCAGCGTCAGCCTTTCAACACGCTCTATCAGCTGCTCGCCCTCAAGAACGAGCATCCCGAGCAGCTCGAGGCAGCTCGCACCTTCCTGATGATCCCGGACTATCTCAACTGGCGTCTGACCGGCATCAAGGCCAACGAGTACACCAACGCGAGCACCACCGGCATGCTCGATGCCGAGAGGTGCACTTGGGACACCGAGATCCTTTCGCGCTTTGGTATTCCCCAAAGCATCTTCCTGGAGCCGACCATGCCCGGCGCTGTGCTCGGTGAGCTCACGGCCGACATCTCCGAGAAGATCGGCTACTCCGCGACCGTTGTGCTGCCCGCCACGCACGACACCGGTTCTGCCTTCCTGGCCGTTCCCGCCAAGGACGACAACGCCGTCTATATCTCGAGCGGCACATGGAGTCTGCTGGGCGTTGAGAACCAGCACGCCATCACCAACGAGCTCGCTCGCAAGCAGAACTTTACCAACGAGGGCGGCTACCTCAAGCGTTACCGTTTCCTCAAGAACATCATGGGCTTGTGGATGAACCAGTCCGTCCGCCGCGAGATCAACGGCGTCGACTACGTCGAGGGCAAGACCTCGCACAAGGCTCTCATGGATCATAAGGTTGGCTTTGACGAGCTCCGTACGCTCTGCCGCGAGGCCGAGCCCTTCGAGGCGTATGTCGATGTCGATGACGACCGTTTCCTGGCCCCCGATTCCATGATCCAGGAGATTAAGCAGGCCTGCGCCGAGGGCGGCGAGCCGGTTCCGCAGACCGTGGGCGAGATCATGCGCACCAACTACTGCAGCCTGTCCCGCTCGTATGCCAAGGCCATCGAGGGCCTGCGTGAGCTTTCGGGCCACGACTACACGAGCATCAACATCGTGGGCGGCGGCTGCCAGGATTACTACCTCAACCAGATGACGGCCGACACCTGCGGGCTTCCCGTGTTCGCCGGCCCCATCGAGGGCACCTGCATCGGCAACTTTATCGTGCAGATGATCGCCGGCGGCGATTTTACCG
>Ga0129310_1002176_pt1 | contig 15100 bp, 15 predicted proteins | sample Go1ome_2_FD_94433 | JGI IMG/M metagenome (GOLD analysis project Ga0129310, IMG submission 94433) | Western lowland gorrila individual fecal microbial communities from Wisconsin, USA - Go1022A metagenome | ecosystem: Host-associated > Mammals > Digestive system > Large intestine > Fecal | place...
GGTGACGTTGCGGCGGTACTTGGTGACCTTACCGGCAACCTTTTCCGCAAGGCGCTCAAGGCTCTGCTCGCGCTTTTCGCGGTAATTCTCGGCATCGACCTGCACGCGCACGCGGTTTTTCTCGCTGCCGCGGTTGATGCTGTAATTCGTCAGCTGCTGAATGGCGTCGAGCGTTTCGCCGCGGCGGCCGATCAGCGCGCCGAGCTTTTCGCCCTCGAGATAGACCTTGTAGCGGCCCTTTTCGCTCTCGTAGATCTTGATCTCGGCAGCGGAATCCATGTGCTCAAGGAGACCCTTGAGGAAGGAACGGATCTGCTCGCTCTTTTCGTCGCGGCACTCCTCGCCAAGGTCGACGATGGGTTTAGGCTGCGGGGCGGGACGCTCCGCGCGCTCGGCACGGGGCGCACGCTCGCGGCGCTCTTCGCGCGCCGGACGGCCGCTGCGCTCTTCCTTGGCGGCGCGGGGTTCTTTCTTCTGCAAAACCTCGGGCGCGTACATGGGCACGGCCTTCGGTGCAGCGCTGGGTTCAACTTTCTTTTCGGGCTTGGGTGCGGCAGGCTTTTCCGCCGGCTTGACCGCTTCTTCGGCCTTGCCGTCGTCATAGCTCACGCGAACGCGCGCGGGCGCGCTGCCGATGCCGAGGAAGCCGGACTTTGCACGCTCAAGGATCTCAACAGAAACGTCGTCTCTGTCCATTCCCAGCTGAGCGAGCGCACTCTGGATCGCCTCGTCCTCCGTCTTGCCCGTTACGTCAATAAACTTGATCATTCAGACAAGCTCCTTACAATTATTCTCCGTAGTGCTCGGGGTCGTAGGAACGGCCGCGGGCATAGGGGCGGTCGCCGATACGGCCGCTTTCATTGGTGGAATTTTTCTTCTTGGTGGCCTTGGCAGCCTGCTTTTCCGCGCGCTTTTCCTTGAGAGTCTTCTTTTCCGCCTCTTCGGCAGCAAACTTGCGCTGCTGCTCGCGGGCGGCTTCCATGCGGCGCAGACGGTCCTCGCGCTTCTGCTTTTCCTTCTCGCTGATCTCGTCCTCCATGTGGTTCTTATAATACTTGGTCAGAGCCTTTTCCTGAATGGCGTAGAGAAGCGAGTTGACGATCCAGTAAACGCCGAGAGCCGCGGGCAGCGTAAAGCCGATCCACAGGGACATAAGCGGCATCATCCACATCATCATGCGGCTGGAGCGGGCGGTGGCGTCGTTGCCTTCGGCGGCAACGTTGCCTGCCATGGACACCTTGGACTGCAAAAAGCTCAGTCCGGCGGAAATGAAGGGGATCAGCACAATGCCGATGATGGGCCAGCCGCCGGTGAAGAAGTCCTTCCACACGTCCGTCGGCATGACGGTGAGGTCAAGGCCGAGGAAGTTGTAGTTTACGTTGAGAAGTCCGTCGAACTTGCCGGCAAACTCCGAAAAATTATCGGAGATGAACTTGGCAAGGCCGATCTCTTCATAGCCCTTGCGCACAAGCTCGGCATTGTAGCCAAGGGTGGTAGCAAGAGCGGTGATCTCCGTCACGACGTCCTTGGAGAGCAGCATGAAGCGGCTGAGCGGCTGGCGGATGATGGAATAGAGTGCGATGAGAATGGGGAAGGGCAGGAAGCTCCACAGGCAGCCGCTCATGGGGTTCACGCCCTCCTGCGTGTAGAGGAGCTGCATCTCCTCATTCATGCGCTGGGGATTGTTGGCGTATTTCGTCTGGATCTCTTTCATCTTGGGCTGGAAGAGATTCATGCGCATCATGCTCTTTTTCGACTTCATCTGGAAGGGCAGAGTGATGAGCTTCACGACGAGCGTGAAGAGCACCAGCGCCCAGCCGTAGGAGCCGGTCAGCTCATAGAAGGTGCGCAGGATCCAGGCGAAGGGAACGCAAATGTAATAGCCGATCGTTGACATTCTTTGGTTTCCTCCGTGGTTTTAAGTTCGGTCACGGGACCGGGTCGTAGATCTTTCCGCCCTTATAGAACGGATGGCATCGCATGATACGCTTGAACGCAAGCCAGCCCCCCTTAAAAGCGCCGTACTTCTCGATGGCCTCGAGCGCGTACTGCGAGCAGGTGGGGATAAAGCGGCAGCAGGGGGGACGGTAGGGCGAGATCGCCGCGCGATAAAACCGGATGAGAGAAAGCATGAGCTTTTTCATGCCTGAGACTCCCAGAGGCCGAGCTTTTTGCACGTTTTTTCAAACGCGCGCTTGAGCTCCCAGTAATCCGCATGCGCAGCCCTTGTGCGGGCGACGACGATGATGTCGTAGCCCTGCTTCATCTTCCCCTGGCTGAGGCGGAAGATCTCGCGGATGCGGCGGCGGACACGGTTGCGCATGACGGCATGCCCAAGCTTGGTGCTGACCGTGACGCCGAGGCGATTGTGCCCCAGCCTATTTTTCCGGTAATAGACCACAAGGCAGGACGAAACACCGGATTTACCCTTTGCGTACATCCGGCGGAATTCGTAATTTTCCTTGATGGTGGTGGTGCTTTTCACGCGTGATCTCCCTGCTGCTGCGGTTTTGTCCGTATAGCCTGCAAGGGACGGCGATCGAAACACATTCTCATCAGCCGTCCCTCATTGTTTCATCTGTAGCATACGATACGCAAGTTGCTCCCGCTCTTAGTGGGTGAGACGGGCGCGGCCGCGTGCACGACGACGGGCAAGAACCTTGCGGCCGTTGGCAGTGGACATTCTCTTGCGGAAGCCGTGCTCCTTGGAGCGCTGGATCTTCTTGGGCTGATAGGTGCGAGAAGTAGCCATTTCGTTTTACCTCCTGAAAAATTTTACCGGCAGAGACCTTCCGGCCGCTGCACTTACTCGACGGCGGGCGGAGAAAAAATCTTTCTTCGCGAACCGCAGTTGATAAAAGAAATGCCGTATTGACGCGGCATACGGGGAGTATTATATCGGTTTTGCCGCATTCTGTCAACCAAAAATACAAAAATTGGTGCATGTTTCCATTGTCCGAAAGCACTTGTGTTTGCGGAAGAAAAGAGAATCAATCCCTTGTGTTCTTTTGCCTGATTCCGCGCCTCTTTTCCATGGAAAAACAGCATTTTATATTTAGAATAAGTGTTGCGTCTGCGCGCGATTTTTGGTATAATATAGGGAGTTAATTTTCGGCTCTTACGAGCCTTTTATTCCAACAAAGAAAGGAGCGCTTCCGTGAACTCTGTTGCAGACATCTGGAAGATCGTTCTCTCCCGTCTCAGCCAGGATCTGTCGGAAACGACCATTTCCACCTGGTTCGACGAAGTGGAAGCCGTGTCCATCAAGGATCTCACGCTGTATCTCCACTGCCCGAACGATTTCAAGCGCAGCACCATCGAATCCATGTTCGCAGACCGCATCAAGGATTCCCTGCGGGACATTTATTCCGCCGATTTCGACGTTAAGCTTTTATCGAGCGCTGAGAGCGCGGCGCTGTTCACCCCCGAAGAAAAAAAATCCGCTTCGCTGTTCGATTCCAGCGAATTCACCTTCGAGACCTTCGTTGTGGGTGAATCCAACAAAATGGCCTATGCCGCCGCCCGCGCCGTGGCGGACGTGGCGAGCGACCACTATAACCCCCTCTTCATCTACGGTGATTCCGGCCTTGGCAAAACGCACCTCATCTACGCCATCGCCCACCAGATCCGCTCCACGCGCCCCTCGTCCAAGATCATCTACATCAAGGGCGACGATTTCATCAACGAATTCATCGAGCTCGTGCGCGCCGGCCGCGGCAGCGAGTTCCGCGCCAAGTACCGCGACGCAGACCTCTTGCTCGTGGACGACGTGCAGTTCGTTGCCGGCAAGGAGCAGGTGCAGAACGAATTCTTCCATACGTTCAACACGCTCTATGAGGCGGGCCGCCAGATCGTTCTGACCTCCGACCGTCCGCCCTCTGAGATGAACCTGCTCGACGACCGTCTAAGAACGCGCTTTGAGTGGGGCTTACTTGTTGATGTGCAGCCGCCCGACTTTGAAACGCGCCTTGCCATCGTAAAGAACAAGGCCGCCCAGTGGGGCACGGTCATCGACGACGACATTGCCAAGTACATCGCCGAGAACGTCACCTCCAACGTCCGCCAGCTTGAGGGAACGATGAACAAGATCCTCGCCTACCGCGACCTCATCGGACGCGAAATGGACGCCGACGCTGCGCACCGCGCGGTCGAGGACTTTATGAAAAAGAACGCAAACCTTGCCCCCACGGCCGCCATGATCATCACCGAAACCTCGCGCTATTTTGGCATCGACGAAGAGGTCATCAAAGGCCCCTCCCGCAGCCGCGAGGTGGTCAACGCCCGTCAGGCGGCGATGTATCTCGTGCGCCGCATGACGAATCTCTCCACGCCGGACATTGGCCGCGAATTCGGCAAGCGCGATCATACGACCGTCATTCACTCGCTCGAGCAGATCGAAAAGAAGATGAAATCCGATCCTGTTTTCAACCAGACGATCAAGGAGATCACCATCAACATCAACTCCAAGCGATAAAAAGTTTTCCACATTATCCACAGAGTTGTGCATAGGGAAGATGTGGATAAATTTTTCCTGATTTTTTGCTGTGGAAAGTGATACCGCTTTTCAACATTCCCCTCAGGATAAGTTTTCCTTGGGATTTCTTGTAAAAATTGGGTTTTCCACAGTTTTGCGCCCCTACTGCTGCTATTTCTAAAAACTATCCTTTTTCTTTTCCAAAAGAGAAAAATTCCACCCGTTTTACGAAAGGAACGCCGCTATGAAATTTTCCTGCGAAAAGCTGCTGCTGCAAAATGCAGTGAACACCGCCTCCCGCGCCGTCGCGGCGAAAAGCTCCATTCCTGCGCTCGAAGGTCTGCTCCTGACCTGCGCCGGAGAAAAGCTGACGGTATCGGGCTACAATATGCAGACCGGTATCCGCACACACTTTCCCGTGGAAGCGGCGGAGGACGGCGAGCTTGTCGTCAACGCCCGGCTGATCGGCGAAATTTTGAGAAGACTGCCCGACGATGTCGTGACCTTCACCGCGGACGAAAAATTCCTCATTCATCTTTCCTGCGGCGACGCAGACTTTGACATCATGGGTCTTTCCGCCGCGGATTTTCCCGAGCTTCCTGAGGTCGAGGAGAAGTACGCCGTGCAGATCGCCGAAAAAACGCTCAAGTCCATGATCCAGCAGACGAGCTTCGCCGTTTCGACAAACGAGGCGCGCCCCGTGCACATGGGCTCGCTGTTCGAGGTATCTGCCGAGGGGCTGACCGTCGTCTCTGTCGACGGTTTCCGCCTAGCGCTGCGCAAAGAACCGCTTGAAAAGATCGAGGGCGGCGCATTTTCCTTCGTCGCACCTGGCACGGCGCTCAACGAGGTCGAGCGCATCTGCGAGGAGATCGATGAGAGCGTGACCATCACGCTCGGCCAGCGCCACATCTTATTTGAAGTGGGCGAGACGGAGCTCATCTGCCGCCGCCTCGAGGGCGAGTTCCTCGACTATAAAAACGCCATTCCGCGCAGAAATCCCATCAACCTCGTCCTCGACACAAAGACGATGCTCCAGAGCCTTGAGCGCGTGAGCGTCGTCATCAGCGAAAAGCTCAAGAGCCCCGTGCGCTGCCTTTTTGAGGACAATAAGGTGACGATGTCCGCCAAGACGGCGAGCGGCGACGCCAAGGACGTCTGCCGCATCGCGGGCGACGGGCAGGGGCTGGAGATCGGCTTCAACAACCGCTATCTGATGGACGCGCTGCGCTATGCCCCGGCCGACACCGTGAAGATGGAGCTGAACACCGGTATTTCGCCGGCCATCATCGTCCCTGTCGACGGCGAGGAGAATTTCCTCTACATGGTGCTGCCCGTGCGCTTGAAGGCGAATTAAGACAGAAATTTCAATACAACTGGTATAAAATAATACAACGATTTCCTCTTGGAATCGCTGTACTGAGAGGACCATTTATGACTGAGATCACGATTACAACCGAATTTATCAAATTGCAGGACCTTTTGAAGCTTGCAAATCTCGTCGGCACCGGCGGAGAGGCAAAGATCGTCATTCAGGAGGGCGAAGTCTGCGTCAACGGCGAGGTCTGCACGATGCGCGGCAAGAAGATCCGCCCCGGCGACACGGTGGCCTACGACGGTGAAGAGCTGACGGTCTCCTATGCGAATTGACGCGCTGAAGCTTCAGTCCTTCCGCAATTACGACGCGCTGGACGTTGCGTTTGCGCCGGACTGCAATGTTATCGTCGGCGAAAACGCGCAGGGCAAGACGAATCTGCTCGAAGCGATCGTTTATTTGTCGAGCGCACGGTCTCCGCGCGCAAGGGCGGAAAAGGAGCTCATCTCCTTCGGAAAGAGCGAGTGCTCGATCAGGGCGGACGCTTTTGCCCGCTCGCGCGAGTTTCTGCTTGAAATCTCCCTTGCCGCGGGCAGGAGGAGAAAGATCCTCATCAACAAAGTCCCGGCAAAAAAGGGCGGCGAGCTGAGCGACGTGCTCGGCGCGGTCTACTTCTGCCCGGAAGATCTATTGCTCATCCGCGATGGCGCGGCGGCCAGAAGAAGATTCATGGACGATGCGCTCTGCCAGCTGCGCGCGCGCTACGCCCAGGCGCTCTCCGACTATCACAGAGCGTACGAACACAAAACGCGCATCCTGCGCGACAGCGAGGAATATCCATCGCTGCTCGATACCCTGCCGGAATTCGACCTGCGCATGGCGCAGAGCGGCGCGGTGCTCATCTACTACCGCGCGCGCTTTTGCGAGCGGCTGGGAGAATACGCGCGCACCGCGCACCGCGAATGCTCGGGCGGAAGGGAAGAGCTGGGCGTCACCTATCAGACGGTTTCGACGATCTCTGACCCCCTCGCGCCGATCGAAACGATCTACGAGCAGCTGCGCGCGCATCAAGCCTCGCACGCGCTTGCGGAGCGAGCCTCGCGCATGTGCCTTTCGGGACCGCACAAGGACGACATCGCCGTGACGATCGGCGGCGTGAATGCGCGGCAGTTTTCTTCGCAGGGACAGACGCGCACGGCGGCGCTGGCGTTCAAGCTCGCAGAGCGTGAGATCTACCGCGAGATCACGTCCCGTACGCCGCTGCTGCTGCTCGACGATGTTTTGTCCGAGCTTGACCCGAAGCGGCAGGAATACGTATTGAACCGTATCTCCGGCGGGCAGGTGTTCATCACCTGCTGCGAGGAGGACCGGCTGGGAACGCTTTTGAGCGGCAAGGTCTTCCGCATTGCAAACGGCGCGGTGGTATAAAGGAGAAAGCAATGTATCTGCACATCGGCAACAACGTGATGCTTCCTGAAAAGCACATCATCGGCGTTTTTGACCTTGAGATTACCTCGCAGTCGAAGCGCACATCGGAATTTCTGCGGCAGGCGGAGGAGGAGAGTCTCGTCATCGACGCCTGCGAGGACATTCCGAAGTCCTTCCTCGTGTGCGACCACCCCTATCACCCGCAGCTCGTCTACTTGTCCGAGCTTTCGAGCGCGACGCTGCAAAGAAGAATGGAAGAGCAGCAGTAACGGCAGCGGACATCGCGCATGTTCCATAAAAAGACATTGTTCGAGGCAGGGAGAAACGGGCCGGAAAGGGCTCCGACCCGGTTCTTCCTGCCTGATGACGAAAGGAGAACCCAAATGGCAGAAAATGAGATCCTGCAATCCACGGCGGTGGATGAAAACAACGACTACAACGCCTCAGAGATCCAGGTGCTCGAAGGGCTTGAGGCGGTGCGCAAGCGCCCGGGCATGTATATCGGCTCCACGTCCTCGAGCGGCCTGCACCACCTCGTTTACGAAATTGTGGATAACTCCATCGACGAGGCGCTTGCGGGCTACTGCACGGAGATCAAGGTGACGATCAACGAGGGCAACACCATCACCGTTGTCGATAACGGCCGTGGTATCCCCATCGACATTCAGGCGCAGACGGGGCGCCCCGCGCTCGAGGTCGTCTATACCGTGCTGCACGCGGGCGGTAAGTTCGGCGGCGGAGGCTATAAGGTCTCCGGCGGTCTGCACGGCGTGGGCGCGAGCGTCGTCAATGCGCTGTCTGAATGGCTGACGGTGCAGGTGCACAAGAACGGCAACATCTACGAGATGAAATTCTCCCGCGGCAAGATCACGCAGGAGATGACCATTGTCGGCTCGACCGATCATACGGGCACGACCGTCACCTTCAAGCCCGACCCCGAGATGTTCGAAGACCTTGAATACTCCTACGAGACGCTCCACACGCGCATGCGCGAGGAGGCGTTTCTGAACGCGGGTCTTCGCATCACGATCGAGGACAAGCGCACGGCGAGCGAGGAAAAGAGCGAGAGCGAGCGCCGCGACTCGATGTGCTACGAGGGCGGTATCCGCGAGTTCGTCACGTGGCTCAACAAGAAGAAAGAGCCGCTGCACAATAACGTCATCTACATGAGCGGCATGAAGGGCGATTCGTTCGCGGAATTGGCGCTCCAGTATGACGACGGCTATCAGGAAAATATCCTCTCGTTCGCCAACAACGTCCACACGCCCGAGGGCGGCATGCACGAGACCGGCTTCAAGGCGGCGCTCACGCGCGTTCTGAACGCCTACGGCATCAAAAACGGCATCATCAAGGAAGGTGACAAGGTCAGCGGCGAGGACTGCCGCGAGGGTCTTACCTGTGTCATCTCCGTCAAGCTCACGAACGCGCAGTTCGAAGGCCAGACGAAGGCAAAGCTCGGAAATTCCGAAATCCGCACACTGGTCGACGGTCTGGTGTCCGACAAGCTGATGCAGTTCCTTGAGGAAAACCCCGTCGTGGCGCGCACGATTTTGGATAAGGCGATGACCGCCAACCGCGCGCGCGAGGCCGCGCGCAAGGCACGCGAGTCCATCCGCCGCAAGAGCGCCCTCGGCGGCGCGGCGATGCCCGACAAGCTGCGCGACTGCAACGAAAATAACCCCGAGCTGACCGAGCTCTACATCGTAGAGGGCGACTCGGCAGGCGGCAGCGCCACGCAGGGGCGCGACTCGCGCTTCCAGGCAATTTTGCCGCTGTGGGGTAAGATGCTGAACGTCGAAAAGGTGCGCGCCGACAAGATCTACGGCAACGACAAGCTCCAGCCCGTCATTATCGCGCTCGGCGCGGGACTGGGCGAGGATTTCGACGTCAATAAGCTGCGCTATCACAAGGTCATCATCATGGCAGATGCCGATGTCGACGGCTCGCACATCAGAACGCTGCTGCTGACGTTCTTCTTCCGCTATATGCGCCCGCTCATCGAAAACGGCTATGTTTACGCGGCCGTGCCGCCGCTTTTCAAGCTGACGCGCGGCAAGACACAGCGCGTTGCCTTCTCGGACGAGGAGCGCGATGCCGTTTCCGCCGAGCTTCGCGGCGACAATCCGAACGCAAAGGTCGATATTTCACGCTTCAAAGGTCTTGGTGAAATGAACCCGCACGAGCTGTGGGAGACGACCATGGACCCCGAAAAGCGCACGCTCAAGCGCATCACGCTCGAGGACGCGGTGCTCGCGGACGAGACCTTCACGGTGCTGATGGGCGAGAAGGTAGAGCCGCGCAAGGAATTCATCGAACAGAACGCAAAATACGCGGTCAATCTGGACTTTTAAGAGAGGAGGACAAGAAAAATGGCTCACAAAAACGTGGATTACAAACCCGAAGATATTCAGTTCCCCAACCAAAAGATCGTGCAGAGCGAGCTTGTGCACGAAATGCAGTCCTCCTACATCGAATACGCGATGTCGGTCATCGTCGGGCGCGCGCTGCCCGATGTGCGCGACGGCCTGAAGCCGGTCCACCGCCGCATTCTGTACGCCATGTATGAAGACGGCCTCACGAGCGACAAGCCATTCAAAAAGTCGGCGACCTGCGTCGGCGACGTGCTGGGCCGCTACCATCCGCACGGCGACGCGTCGGTGTACGACGCGCTCGTGCGTCTCGCGCAGGACTTCTCCATGCGCTACATGCTCGTCGACGGCCACGGCAACTTCGGCTCCATCGATGGCGACCCCCCGGCTGCCTACCGATACACCGAGGCCAGAATGTCGAAGATCGCCAACGAAATGCTGCGCGACATCGACAAGGAGACCGTTGACTGGGACCCGAACTTCGATGAGAGCCGCAAGGAGCCCCGCGTGCTGCCCGCGCGCTTCCCGAACCTTCTGGTGAACGGCTCAAGCGGTATCGCCGTCGGCATGGCGACGAATATCCCCCCGCATAACCTCACCGAGGTCATCAACGCCTGCGTCTGCGTGCTCGACAATCCCGAGGCGACGCTTTATGACCTGATGCAGCACGTCACGGGTCCCGATTTCCCGACCAAGGGCATCATCATGGGCCGCAGCGGCATCCGCGCGGCGTATGCCACGGGCCGCGGCAAGATCATTCTGCGCGCGCGCACGGAATTTGAAGAATTCGGCCGCGACCGCACGCGCATCATCGTCACCGAGCTTCCCTATCAGGTCAACAAGCGCATGCTCATCAAGAATATGGCCGATCAGGTGAACGACAAGCGGTTGGAGGGCATTTCCGACATCCGCGACGAGACCGACCGCACGGGCATGCGCATCGTCATCGAGGTCAAGCACGACGCGAACCCGCAGGTGGTCTTGAACCGCCTGTTCGCCCAGACGCAGCTTCAGACGAGTTTCGCCATCAACATGCTGGCGCTTGTGGACAACCAGAAGCAGCCGAAAATTCTGTCCCTGCGCCACATCATCGACGAGTATCTTGCCTTCCAGGAAGAGCTTATCACGCGCAGAACGCAGTATGACCTCAAAAAAGCGCGCGAGCGCGAGCACCTGCTGCAGGGCCTTCTCATCGCGCAGGATAACATCGACGAAGTCATCCACATCATCCGCACGAGCTACGACGACGCGAAGGAAAAGCTCATGGAGCGCTTTTCCCTCTCCGATATTCAGGCGCAGGCCATTCTCGATATGCGCCTGAAGGCCTTGCAGGGCCTCGACCGCGAGAAGCTCCAGAACGAGTTTGACGAGCTGGAAAAGAAGATCGCCTACTTTGAAGAGCTTCTCTCCAACGAGACGATGCTCAAGGGCGTTTTGAAGGACGAGCTTCTTGAGATCCGCGACAAGTACGGCGATGCGCGCAAGACCGAGATCCAGGAGGTCGAGGACGAGATCGACATCGAAGACCTCATCGAAGAGGAGCAGTGCGTCTTCACCCTGACCCGCAACGGCTACATCAAGCGCACGAGCGCGAGCGAGTACACCGCGCAGAGTAAGGGCGGCATGGGCAAAAAGGGCATCACCACGCGCGAAGAGGACAGCGTGGTGGACGTTTTCACCGCCTCGACCCACGACTATATCCTCTTCTTCACCGATACCGGCAAGGTATACCGCAAGAAGGGCTATCAGATCCCCGAGAGCGGCAAGGCCGCCAAGGGCACGAACATCATCAACATCATTCAGGTGGAGACCGGCGAGCGCGTGCAGGCGATGATCCACTTCCGCGACCTCAGCGCGGAGAATCTCTTCCTCACGATGGTCACGAGAAACGGCACGGTGAAGCGTCTGCCGGTCGAGACGCTCAAGAACCTGCGCAACAACGGCATCCGCGCGCTGAACCTCGACGAGGGCGACGAGCTGGTGAGCGTGCGCGAGACGGACGGCGAGCAGAAGATCCTCATCGCCACGCACGACGGCATGGCGGTCGTTTTTGACGAGAACGACGTGCGCCCGATGGGCCGCACAGCAGTCGGTGTGCGCGGCATCAAGCTGCGCGAGGGCGACTATGTCGTTGGCGCCGCGCGAGCCCAGGATGGCAAAGAGGTGCTCACCATCACCGAAAACGGCTACGGAAAGAAAACGCCCGTCGAGGAATACCGCATCACGAACCGCGGCGGCCTCGGCATCAAGAACTACATGGTCACCGAGAAGACCGGCGGCATCGTCGGCGTCAAGGTCGTGGACGGCAGCGAGGACTTGCTGCTCGTCACCCGCGCGGGCATTCTGATCCGCACACCGGTCGAGGCGATCCGTACCACTGGCAGAGCCACGCAGGGCGTCATCGTCATGCGCTTTAAGGAAGAGGGCGACAGCGTTATTTCCATGGCGCTCACCGAGCACGAAGAGAGCGAGGAGTAAGCGCCCATCGCAAAAAAAGCAAAGGGGATATTCTCTCACGCGGGAGAATACCCCCTTTGAAGACAACGGCGGGCAATTTCCCCTCAATGCGCAAAAAAGCACAATGTAACATCAAAGTGGCGCGATAAAGTGCAGATGTAAACCCCAACTTGCTGGAAAGACAAACCTCTCTTCGGTAGAATAGAGCCAAAAGGAGGAGGGCATGGCAATGGCAAATATTTTGCAGTCGCTGGGCGACGCAATGGAACGCCAGCAGCAGCGCAGGCACGAGAACAACATGGAGGTGCTGCGCGCTATCTATACCCGTCCGGGCATGATCGTGCTCGGCGTGATTTTGCTGGGTGCGGCGCTGGCGTTGATCTGGCCGCAGATCGCGCCGGAGGCTGACAATACGAACAGCATTGTGATCGATATGAGCGACTTTGACTTCGGCGATGAAGAGATGAACCGCACCGTTCAGGAAATGGTGGAAAACGATCGGAAGCAGAAGGAACAGAGCGGACGCTCCGGTGCAATTTTCTTCGGCCTCGGTGCGGCGGTCTGCTTTGTCCGCGCGGCGATGCCGTGGAGAAAGAAGGAGCGGGCAGAAACAATTTCTGACGATTCTGCGTCTAAAGAGACAGAAGAAATCCCCGTTCCGACAAAGCCTGTGGAAAACGCCGCGACGCCAAGTGCGGAGACCGGCAGCCGGGAAGAGAGGAAAAAGAACCTCAAGACTCTCTACGAGGCGGGAATCCTGAGCAGAGAAGAATATGACGCACGAAGAAAGAAGCTGTGAGGAGGTCACCATGAGAAGAAATATCCACTATAAGCCCAGCAAGGCCGCAAGCATCTTTGGCGGCATTGTCGGCTGTGCGATGGGATTTTTCGGCTTGTTCGGTATGTCTGATATGGCATATGGATTTGGAACGGAATTTCTGGCGTTTCGGCTCGTCTGGTGCTTGGCTGCCTTCGGCATTGGCATCTATAATTTCCTGCTCGCCGCGGGCGTTGTGAAGTATAACGGCGGCTATGAGATCACCGACGAGACGGAAGACGGCGCAAAGGGCGGCAAGTCAGGCGCTGAGGCGCGGCTCGAGGAATTGCAGACCCTTTACGACCGCCGGCTCATCACGGAAGAGGAGTATCAGCAAAAGCGCAGGGACATTCTGGACCGGCTGTAAGAGAAAGGAGCGCGGACAATGGGAGAAGTTTTGATCCTTATTATCATCGCACTTGCCTGGGGTTTTAAGGCGGCTGTCGCCAACGAGGAAAAAAAGGTCAACGATCGGGAAACCGGCAGCGTTTCGGCGTCGCCCGACGAGTTGATCAAAAAGGCCAAGCGCACGGTTGAAGATCTGGATGCGCTGCGCGGGCAGACGGAAAAAAAGCGCCCGAGCCCGACGGAGATCAAAGCGCTCCACAAGCAGCACCGCGCCGACGAGTGGGAGAGAAACGAGCAGCGCCACGCCGACGAGCGCGCGCACAGCGAAAAGCGCTGGGAGCTTGCGCGCAAAAAGCAGGCCGACAGCGGCGAGGTGCATTCTGTCCACATGGACAGCTGCGAGGACCGGCTTGAGAACCTGAAGGTGCTGTACGACGCGGGCATTTTAGACCGCGAGGAATACGCCCAGCGCGTCGCGCGCGTCAAGCAGGCGCACGCGCAGAGCAGAGGCTGAGCAGAGAAAAGGAAGCGAACACAATATGTACGACGAACTGACACAGGTCGACATTGACAAAATGAAGGCAGAGCTGGAGCACCGCCGTTTGGAGCTGCGCCCCAAGCTCATCGAAGATGTGCAGACGGCGCGCGCGTTCGGCGATCTGAGCGAGAATTACGAGTACAAGGTCGCCAAGCAGGAGAAAAACCGCAACGAGAGCCGCATCCGCTACTTGGAGCGCATGATCGCCACGGCGAAGGTCATCGAGGTGGAGGAAAGAGAGGGCGCTGTGAGCCTTTTCGACCATGTTGTGCTCTATAACGAAAAGCTGGGGAAAGAGCAGTCCATTCAGCTTGTGACCACGCTGCGCCAGAACGCGCTCAAGGGCCTCATCAGCAAGGAATCGCCCGTGGGCCGGGCGGTGCTGGGGAAAAAGGTCGGCGACCGGGTCGAGGTCGTCGTTTCGCCCACCATGAAGTATACGGTCGAAATTCGTGAGATCACGCCGGGCGAGGACGATTCCTCGCTCGAGATCAGTTCTTATTGAGGAAATCCATGAAACAAGTCATTATCTATACCGACGGCGCGTGCTCGGGCAATCCCGGCCCCGGCGGCTGGGGCGCGGTGCTCAAATACGGCGCGCATGAGCGCGAGCTCTCCGGCGGCGAGGCAAGCACGACCAACAACCGCATGGAGCTCACCGCTGTCATCGAGGCGCTGCGGCTCCTCAAAGAGCCGTGCGTTGTCGAGCTTTATTCCGACTCGCGCTATGTGATCGACGCGCTTGAAAAGCGCTGGGTCTACGGCTGGAAGCAGCGCGGCTGGGTGAAGAGCGACAAAAAGCCCGCGCTGAATGTCGATCTCTGGGAGCAGCTCTTGCAGCTCATCGCGCAGCATGAGCTGCACTACCACTGGGTCAAAGGCCACGCGGAGAACGAATACAACAACCGCTGCGATGAGATGGCAGTGGCGGAATCGCATAAGTTTAAGTGAAGCATCGCAGATTTTGACGCCCGCGGGCGGCAAACCAAATGCAAAGTTTTTTGCCGCGACCTGCGCGTGGCAAAAAACTCTTTGCGCGGAGCGAGTGTCGAGCCGAAGGCGAGGCACAGAGCGGAGTGAGAACCCTCTCAACAAGATGGGTTTCCCATCTTGTTGAATTAAATTTTAAGGAGCATACGATATGAGTGAATTTGACGCAAAGCAGCAGCTTGCCGGTCTTCTCGACTGGATGCGCGCGCAGATGAAAGCCTGCGGCGGCAAGACCGCCGTCATCGGCATTTCCGGCGGCAAGGACAGCTCCGTCGTCGCGGCGCTGAGCGTCGCGGCCTACGGGCGCGAGAACGTTGTCGGCGTGCTGATGCCAGACGGCGTGCAGCCGGACATCGACTATTCA
>Ga0129310_1002177_pt1 | contig 15098 bp, 8 predicted proteins | sample Go1ome_2_FD_94433 | JGI IMG/M metagenome (GOLD analysis project Ga0129310, IMG submission 94433) | Western lowland gorrila individual fecal microbial communities from Wisconsin, USA - Go1022A metagenome | ecosystem: Host-associated > Mammals > Digestive system > Large intestine > Fecal | place...
TATATACATTCAAGAATCCATATCTTCTTTTACGTGAGTTCGCTTATTATAAGGAGCATTAGTGTCTGCTGCGTGCGAGTCGTAATGCGAATGTGCCTGCTGCAACATGACACCACCCAAAAGACGGGTTCATACACTCCTGACATGCGCGTCCGTCTCACTTACGCTGTGCAAGGGTATTAGTTATTGAAGAATTCGTTGAAGAACTCATCCGGTGTCATCTCAGAAGATGACTGCGTACTCTGCTGTGTCGTAGATTCTGTCGTAGCATCCTTCTTAGAATCCTCCGGCATATCTTTCTTAGCTCCTAAGGTTACTTTCAAAGTTACTTCCTTGTATTCACCCTTTTCATTGTTACGCTGAACGATCATCTCAACCTCTTCACCAGCCTTCTTATTCGTAAGAATATTCTGTAAAGTTTCCATACTGGTAACATCACGATCTGCAAACTTGGTAATAATATCACCGGCTTTCAAGCCACACTGTTCTGCCGGGGAACCTTCTACAATCTTAGATACGTATACACCATTTGGCATATTAAAGTTCTTTGCATATTCATCAGTAATATCATTACCCTGAATACCAAGATATCCCTGTTCACTCTCTTCAATTACTTCCTGATTCATTAAATCGTTAATGATTGGGATTGCAGTAGAGATTGGAATTGCATATCCCATACCTTCAACCTTACTATCTACATACTTGATTGTATTAATTCCAATAACTTCACCCTTGGAATTTAATAATGCTCCGCCACTATTACCTGGATTAATTGCTGCATCTGTCTGAAGCATCTTCATTGTCTGGTTATTCTCTGTATCTACTTCACGATTCAATGCACTAATATGACCAACTGTTACAGACTGACCATATCCCAAAGCATTACCAATTGCAATTGCAGATTCTCCCAACTTTAGATCATCCGAAGATCCAAGTGCGGCAACTTTAATCTTAGAAAGTGTATCTGCTTCCATATCAGACGTCTTAATCTCAAGTACAGCAAGATCAGCAGAAGAATCAGAACCTTTTACAGTTGCCGCTGCTGCTGTCTCATCACAAAATGCTACTGTAATCTCTTTGGCGCCTTCAATAACATGGTTATTCGTTGCAACTAAGACACTATCATCTGTCTGTCCGATAATAATACCAGATCCAGATCCCTGAACCTCCTGCTCATAAGACTGGAACCATGATCTTACAGTCTGAACAGATGTGTTCGTGATAGATACCATGGATGGCATTACATTTTCAACTACAGAAGACACATCATCCTCACTTGTTGTCTTCACACCAGAATCCGTTGTAGTTACTGTTGCCACATTGGCTGTCTTCTTATCATTACCGAGTAAATGATTACCTGCTGTATTCACACCTACCATAACGCCACCAGCAACCAGGCCAAATACAGCCGCAGAACCAAGTAACAATCCAACCTTCTTTAACTTACCATTCGAAAGTTTCTTTGCTTTCTTCTCCTTCTTATGCTTCTTCTGGTCTGGAGCAGAACCAAAATCATTACCAGTGTAGATTCCCTGTCCATATACATTGCCCTGACTATATGGATTCGTTCCCGTTGACTGATATGTGTTATTACTCTGTGCCTCTTTCGATGTCTGGGTATAAGTTTCTGTCTGATTAGATGACGACTGGCTGCTATATGTCTGATTGGCAGCTGCATTATTATCAGCCTTACCGGATACATCCTCCTTACCAAACGGGCTTTCATTCCTTCCATAATGATACATCGAATCGGATGTATTCTGATTCATATTATTGTTATTGTTTTCATTCTCCATGATCAAAACCTGCCTTTCAAATATTGGATTCATCTTGGATAACCTCTTTTGTTATCCTATGGTTGTAATACTAGCAGTGTTTTGTGACTAAATTGTGACAAACCTGTTGTAAAACTGTGATACTTCGATCATTCCATCCCTTAATAATCTTCCTCAATTACCTGAAAATCCAGATAATCAAAATCAATCTCTTCTACAAAACTATCCTGTGTAAATCTTGTCCTAGAATGTTTGATAAAATCCTGCTGATTCTGTTTAAGCCAGATAGGCTTTGCTAAATCAAATGCATAACACATCTCATCTAATGCCTGATACACTTTCTTCGTTCTTGACAAATTATAATCCGTAATCTCCGCAACCATATCCTGCACTAAACGATTATCCTTCATCAATTTACCCCATATTCTCATATCATAACTCCTTTATTGTCAAAGAAAAAGCTGTTACAGCTTCGAATCCGTACACCCTGATTCTTGCTTGTAGCAGCTTATCTTTCTTAATTGTTGTTCGCCTCTTTGGAAGGTAAGTGAATTGCTTCACAAGAAAACCAATGCCTGCTTTGCAGTCGCCTGTTTTTCTCATGTATCCATTATATTCTCTCTCCCCAATCGTCATCATACTCTTCGGATTCTTCCGGTTCTTCCTCGATGTGCTCTGCAACCTTAGTCTCTTCCGAATCATCCTCTATAGGCTCATTCGAATCATAACAATCCATTATGCTGTCTGACTCCTCTTCCGTATTCTCTGAACTTGGTGATACGAGTTCTCCTGTTTCTGCTGCCAGACTTTCCGGACTCGGTGGTACGAACCCGCCTGCCTCTGCTGCCAGACTCTCCGGACTCGGTGGTATGAATCCGCCTGCCTCTGCTGCCAGACTTTCCGGACTCGGTGGTATGAATCCGCCTGTCTCTGCTGCCAGGTTCTCCGGACTCGGTGGTACGAACCCGCCTGCCTCTGCTGCCAGGCTCTCCGGACTCGGTGGTACAAATCCACCCGATACCGACGCTGGATCCTGTCCACCTTCCATTCCTTCCATCTGGCTTAAGCTTCCAATAATCTCTGCAATCTCATTCAACTCACCGATCACATCTCCTAAATCCTCTAAGTTACACTCACTTAATTCTGCAGAAGACTGTGCGTTTGCTGCAATCTCCTCACTGGCAGCCTGCTGATTGGCAAGGCTGTCAATAATAACCGTATTACTCTCCTGCAAGTTACCACTTAATTCATCTAAGCTTGTCATATTATTATGTAAGACATCCACCACACCGGCAATACTTTCGAATGCTGCCGTTACATGGTTGATATCCTCTGCCTGTGCTTCCGATGCCTGAACAGAATTCATAACCAATTCGGATGTCTCATCTGCTAACTTTGTAACACCCTGCAACAGATCCGTGATCTTATCAATCGACTGCTTAGTGTTATCGGCTAACTTACGAATCTCATCTGCCACTACAGAAAATCCTCTTCCGGCCTCTCCTGCTCTTGCTGCTTCAATAGAAGCATTCAATGCTAACAGATTCGTCTGGGAAGAAACCTGATATATAATCTGTGTAATCTCTTCTGCTGAACTGATCTTATCCTGCAATTCCTGTGCTACCTCTGTTACCTTCTGGTTTGCCACAGCAATCGCATCTGACTTCTCTTTCAACTGTTCTACCAGCTTACCACCCTGTTCCGCCGCATCCACAGCTTCATTGGTTGAATTCAATGTATGATCCTTCACCTGAATCAAATGATCGATAATGTTACGAATCTGTGCTGTCATGTCTGTCTGGCTTTCCATATTCTTAACAGTCTCCGTAACACCGGATGAAATTGCATCTACACTCTTTGCCACCTCGTCTGTTGCATCATGGAAGCTGTCCAACTTACTCTGCAATAATTCAATATGCTGATTACCCTTCTCTACTACATCAACCATATTCTGGGTAATCTCTTCCTGATACATCAAGTGATACTTAATCTCCTGTTGATCCGTCTCCTGCTCACGCACTACATTCTCTGCCGTACGATACAAACACAATGTCATAATAACGAACAGTATGATAGCTACAAGCCATGACAAACCCTGATCGGGATTGCCGGAAACAAACATCGTAATTGCTTTGATCAACATAAAAACATCCGCAATTGTTGCACAGATCAAACTATACGTTGTATCAAGATATAACATTGTTACAACAATGAATGCGCAAAATGGAAGCATATTATAGATATTGCCGTGATTAAATATAGATATTGCCGACACCATAATATATCCACCACCCACAATAAACCGGATCAGTGGACTATCTGACATCTTAATATACATAAACACACAACCGCCAATTAATGCTAAACACAAGACAATCTGAATTCCCAAAAACGCAGAACTAACTGTCTCTTTCTTCTCCATAACTGACAGCACCATCCGAACCACCGTAAGTGCCATTACCATCTTTAATACCGTCTCATTTTTCCTTGTTAGTCTCATTGTATTTTCCATAAGCAATCCCTCTTCAAAATCTGTAATTGTGCGCGAACCCCACTTCGAAACCTCCGGTTTCTCAGTGTTCGTTGCACTCATATAACTTTTTTGCCAATCATCGATCTGCAAGCAGCTCATGATTGCCTTCAAAAGTTGCATTCGCATATTCTTGCGCGCGAACGCCACTTCGAAACCTCCGGTTTCTCAGTGTTCGTTGCACTCATATAACTTTTTTGCCAATCATCGATCTGCAAGCAGCTCATGATTGTCTTCAAAAGTTGCATTCGCGCTTATACGTTCATTATACCATTCATTGGCAAAAGAAGCTAGCAACTATCATTCAAGCCAATGCACAAAAAAAGGAAGAATTTTTATGCATATTGTATAATCATTCTTCCTTTTATTATCACTTCTTCTCGCAATTTCACAAAAGAATGCAAACCCCTAATCTTCCACTTCTTCTCTTGCTACCGCAAGCATCAGCTTAATTCGATTCTCCTGATTCACCTTCGTTGCACCCGGATCATAATCAATCGGTACAATATTAGCATTTGGATAAATCTCTTTGACCTTACGGATCATTCCCTTACCAACAATATGATTCGGCAGGCAGCCAAATGGCTGTGCACAGATTATATTACCATATCCACTCTCCGCTAATTCTAACATCTCTGCGGTCAGCAGCCATCCCTCACCCATCTTATTGCCAAGTCCGACCACACCGGTGATCAACTGTTTAATGTGTGCATATTTGGATGGTGGCAAAAACTCACTGTTCTCAGACACTACATTATATAACATCTTCTCCAACATCTCACAATACTTCATTAGCAACTGACAGACTTTCTTCTTTGCCGGATTACCTCCGTATAAGTTGATATCCTCAATCCTGTTATCAATCTTAAACATCATAAAGCCCATAACACCCGGAACCATAACTTCACAATCCTGCTCAACTAAGAAATTCTCCAGATCATTATTGGCCATAGAAGAATACTTCACATAGATTTCCCCGACAACACCAACCTTTGTCTTCTTCACATTGACAACCGGAATCTTCGTAAAATCTTCTACAATTGCTTTCATATTGCGTTCCATTCCCTTTGGTGTATAACCTTTTCTCTGTCGGAACTGATTCGAAAGTTCTTTCACCCATTTATCGATCAAGGCATCTGCATCACCCTTATTCACTTCATAAGAACGCACCTGATTCTTCAATAACATAAACAAGTCGCCATAAGTCAGACCAATCAACGCCTGATAGATCATCTCTAAAGTCAAATGGAAACCACTGTTACTCTCTAAGCCGGAAAGATTCAAAGAGATAACCGGCACCTGACCCAGTCCTGCTTTCACCAATGCCTTACGCAGTAAATGAATATAATTCGATGCACGACATCCTCCGCCTGTCTGGGTGATCATCAATGCAACCTTATCCACATCATATTTTCCACTCTGCAATGCACTGATCATCTGCCCAATTACAAGCAATGCCGGATAGCAGGTATCATTATGAACATATTTCAGACCGGTATCCACAACCTTACGTCCGGTATTCTTCAACAGACCAACCCGGTAACCATGTAGGGTGAAAATATTTCTTAGTAATTTGAAATGCACCGGCAACATGTCCGGAATTAATATTGTATAATCTTTACGCATCTCTTTGGTAAATTCTACACGTTCTCCGGATGCAACATGTACCTGAATAATATCATCATCATGATTTGCATTTACCCTCTCACTCATATTACCGCGCTCCTTTCTGCTTGGTTGCTGCAAATAAGCTTCTCAACCGGATCTTAACTGCACCAAGATTCGTGATCTCATCAATCTTGATCTGTGTATATATCTTATCCTGTTCTTCTAAGATTCTTCTCACTTCATCTGTTGTAATTGCATCCACACCACAACCGAAAGATACTAACTGTACCAGATTCAGATTCGGATCCTGCTGATCTGCGACATACTGTGCTGCCGCATACATTCTGGAATGATATGTCCACTGGTTCAACACCTTCGTATTCACATGCGGTGCAATATCAGACACAGAATCCTCCGTCACAACAACAGCACCCAGATCACAGATCAACTTATCAATACCATGATTGATCTCCGGATCTAAATGATATGGTCGGCCAGCCAATACAATAACCGGCTTATTCTCTCTGTTTGCGATTCGAAGATACTTTCTACCTTCCATACGAACCAGCCGCATGTGCTTTTCATGTTCCTCATATGCATAATTACATGCCATCGCAACATCAGAGAACTTGAATTTACCAAAGTATTTCTCTAATACTGCATGGAATTTCTTCGTAAAATCCTTCCGTCTGTGAATACCTAAATATTCATAGATGAACTTCACATCACGAAGTGCTTTGACATTCGCCTCTAACACCTCCGGGTAATAAGCAACAACCGGACAATTATAATGATTGTCACCTAACCCTTCATCAAAGTTGTAACTTAAACATGGGTAGAATATCGCATCCACATTCTCTTTCAATAACGCTTCAATGTGTCCGTGCATCAGCTTAGCCGGGAAGCAGACTGTATCCGACGGGATCGTATGCTGTCCACTTAAGTATAGGCTACGTGATGAATTCGGAGATGTCACCACATTAAATCCCAGTTTCGTAAATAACGTATACCAGAATGGCAATAATTCATACATATTGAGTCCCATTGGAATTCCAATCGTTCCTCTTGCATTCTCTGCCGGAATATCAGAATGTCTGTATTCATCCAACAATTGCAACTTATATGCATACAGATCATATTGTGGACCTGCTGCCTTCTTTGCAGTGGGCTTATCACACCGGTTACCACTGATAAATCTTCTTCCATTATCAAATGTATTAATTGTCAGTTTACAATGATTGTTACATCCATTACAAGTTGTCATCGTAATCTCATGTTTAAAGTTTGACAGCCCTTCTGCATCTAAGATTGTACTCTTACCACTGCTATTCTCCTGTGCATACAATGCAGCACCATAGGCACCCATAATTCCCGCCATCTCCGGACGGACTACATCATGTCCAATCTCTTGTTCAAATGCTCGTAATACTGCATTATTAAGGAAGGTTCCTCCCTGTACTACAATATGTTCACCAAGCTGCTTTGCAGAAGCCGCACGGATTACCTTATATAACGCATTCTTAACGACAGAGATTGACAAGCCTGCTGAAATATTCTCAATGGTTGCTCCATCCTTCTGAGCCTGCTTGACAGAAGAATTCATAAATACGGTACATCTTGAGCCAAGATCTACCGGTTTGTCTGCAAACAGACCAAGCCTTGCAAATTCATCAATCTTATATCCCAACGCACCTGCAAAAGTCTGTAAGAAAGAACCACATCCCGATGAGCAGGCCTCATTTAAGAAAATGTTATCAATCGCATTATTACGGATCTGGAAACATTTGATATCCTGACCACCAATATCAATGATAAAATCTACATCCGGTTGAAACTTCTTCGCCGCAGTAAAATGTGCAATTGTCTCAACAATACCAAAGTCCACACCAAACGCATTCATGATCATCTCTTCACCATAACCGGTCACCGCAGATGCTTCAATATGAATATCCGGATACTTCTCATATAACTTCTCTAAAAATTCCTTAATGATCGGAACCGGATTACCCCCATTCGGAAGATATTCTGAACAAAGAATATTCGCATTCTCATCCGTTACGACTGCCTTTACCGTGGTAGAACCTGCATCAATTCCAAGATATGCATGTCCGGTAATCGTATCTACATTCTTAATATGATCCGAATTCTTCTTATGTCTTGCAATAAATTCATCATATTCCTGCTGAGATTCAAATAACGGGTTACAACTTGCATAACCACCGGTTGCTGTATAACCATTGATCTTCTCAATCAGTTCATCTATCGCAAATTCCTTGTTATCTTTCTTAAGCGCGGCACCCATTGCCACAAAATACAACGAATTGTCCGGTGCGATTCCCTCTAACTTCAAGGTCGTATCAAATGCTTTCCGAAGTTCAGATAAGAAAGTAAGCGGTCCACCGAGATATACAACCTTACCGGTAATCTCACGTCCCTGGGCAAGACCTGCGATTGTCTGGTTCACAACTGCATAGAAAATACTGGCTGATATGTCATTCTTCTGCGCACCCTGATTCAACAATGGCTGTACATCTGACTTGGCAAACACGCCACACCGGCTTGCAATCGTATAGATCTTCTCATAATTCTTTGCTGCCTCATTCATCTGACCCGCTTCCATATTCAGAAGGGTTGCCATCTGATCAATAAATGCCCCTGTACCTCCTGCACACGAACCATTCATCCGCACTTCTAATCCATCCGTTAAGAACAAGATCTTTGCATCTTCTCCACCTAATTCAATTACCACATCCGTCCCCGGAATTATCTTATTGACTGCAACTCTTGTTGCATACACTTCCTGTTCAAATGGAATCCCTAACGCATCTGCAATACCCATTCCAGCCGAACCAGAAATTGTCAGAGTCATACGGCTTTCATCTGGAAACTGCTTCTTAATATCCTGAAGCATTCCAACTGTCTTACTCGTAATCTGAGAAAAATGTCTCTGATAATCCTTATACACAATCTGGTCATTATCATCTAATACCACACACTTTAATGTAGTGGAACCTACATCCAATCCAATTCTCATTGTGACACCTCTTTTTCCTTTGCTCCTATTATGTAAACTCTCCTTTTTATGCTTTCCTGTCATTATATTCTGATTATAAGCACGAACATTCTAACACAAAATAACTTAATGTGCTAGTATTTCTTTGTTAATCTACATTTTCTGCTCCATCTGTAGTGAATTTCTGTTTATCAGACTCCTTATGGTAAAACATCTCATATATGCAAGGTACTACAGCTAATGTCAGTAGCGTACCATAAATGAGTCCTCCAATTACAACTAAAGCCATCGGTTGTGCCATATCTGCACCCATACCGATTCCCATTGCCATCGTTGACAGACCAAGAATTGTAGTAAGTGCAGTCATTACAATCGGACGCAATCTGTTTCTTCCTGTCTGGACAATTGCTTCCCGGATTTCTAATCCCATCTCCCGTAACTGATTCACACTGTCTACAAATACAATACCGTTATTAACAATGACGCCACATAACATAACCATACCGATCATTGCAATGATGCTAACATCCTTGCCAGCTAAGAACAACGCAGCAAATCCACCGGTAAATGCCAGCGGGATCGTAAACATGATAATAAATGGTCCCTTTAGTGACTGGAACTGTGCAACCATAATGAGATACATGAAAGCAAGTGCTAATACAAGCATTAAGATCACCTGCTTCATTGCCTCCATAACCGTCTCATTTTCTCCATCATATACTATGCTGTATCCTTCCGGAAGTGTAATCTTTTTCAATGCCTTCTTTACATCATTGGACACTGCCGTAGTTGTATATCCATCCTTTACTTTCGCCGATACCGAAATATACCGGGTCTGATTCAGCCGATTAATAGAAGCTAACGAATTCGCATCCTGTACATCAGCAATCTGTTTCACTTTGACTTGTTTCTTTTCTTCCCCCTTTGTTCCCTCTATTTCAATGTTCTTAACATCATCTAATGTATAAGATTCCTGCTCTTCATTTTTTACATAAACCGGGTAATCTTTGGAAGTTGTCGTAAGCGTAGTCGCAGAACTACTCTCTTTCAATTTTCCCTGCACAGCCTGATAGACCTGTGCAACCGTAAGTCCATACTCTGCTGCCTTATCTTTATCCACAACCAGCCGGTATTCCGGTGTAGCATCTGTAAGACCGTTATCAATCTCTGTAAGCCCTTCCACCTTCTCTAATTGATCTCCAACTGTCTGTGCCAGCTGTTGTAATTCATCAAAATCTTTTCCTTTGATCTGGACAACAACGCCTTCTGTCATCATACTGCTCATATCCATAGTCGATGCCGATACGGATATCTCACAGTCATAATCCTTCGTCTTATCCAGGATCATTTTTGCAATCTCATCGTTCGTATGTTTCTTATCCTGTTTACATTCAATATAGTAGCTGACCGTATCGATCGAATCATCCGATCCCAAACCGATCATAGACATAGAACTTCCACTAAGCATCGCACCCACCGTATCAATATCGTCTATCTCTAATACGGAATCAATTACTTTGTCCGACAGATCTGCGGTCTCCTGCAATGTCTTCGTTCCTTCCGGCATGGTAAGTGTCATGGACATCTGTGTCGAATCCATAGATGGAAAGAATGAAAATCCTCTGTTTAGTGCAAGTGCGGCTGATCCAACTAACAACACCACAACACCCACTAATACAATCACTTTATGGTCTAAGATCGTACCTAAATGCCTTGCATAGAAATCACTGATCCTGTTCACCGTCTTATTCTCTTTCTCGGATACATGGTCAAATGTCTTAGATGCCACCATCGGCACAAATGTCACCGCTACGATCAAACTAGCCAATAAAGAATAGGCAATCGTAAGCCCCATATCCGTAAACAATTGCCTGGTAATTCCCGAAGTAAATACAATCGGAAGGAATACACATACCGTTGTCAGAGTAGATGCCGTAATAGCACCTGTCATCTGCTTTGCACCTTCAATCGATGCTTCTTTCACCGAATATCCATCCTTACGCAGCCGATATATGTTTTCAATAACAACAATAGAATTATCTACTAACATACCAACACCAAGTGCCAATCCCGAAAGGGATATTACATTCAAGGTGATACCGCTGAAATACATCAATACAATCGCAAAGATAACAGATACCGGGATTGAAACCGCTATAATTCCGGTCGGACGGATATCCTTTAAGAAAAACAGCAAAATGATCACTGCTAAAACAGCACCTATAACAAGGTTACTCAATACAGAATTCACAACCAGATCAATATACATTCCCTGATCCATCAATGTTGTAAATGATACCTTATCGTCCTGTTTATGTAGCTCGTCAAATTTATCAGAAAGTCGATCTGATACTGATTTTGTTGAATATTCATTCTGCTTTGCAATCGATAGGATCACACCCGGATTGTCATTAACTCTGGTATAGATCGTGTCACTGTTATCTACCTCTATCACATCCGCTACATCTGACAACTTGATCGGATCAACGTCATCCATTCCCATATCCAATAGCACAAAATCTGAAAGACTTTCCACATCATCAAACTTATCTCCGACACGCACCAGATAATCCACATCATCTTCCGTTACATAGCCTGCCGGATAATCAAAGTTCTGTGCCGTCAGAATTCCTTCAACCATAGATGTTGTGATGATGTTATTCAGATCCGCATTATCATACGCCGTTTCTTTGGTAGAATCTAAATTATCTTCCTGTTCTTCTATCTCCTGTTCGCCCTGTTCTAACTGAACCTGAGCTTTCGTCATCTCACTATTTGTCTCGTTCTCTTTCGTCTTCAGTTTCGAATAGCCGTCATTGATCTGCTTCTTTCCTTTATTAATCTTATTCTCGGCTTGTTGTAACTTTGTCTTTCCTTTTGTAATCTCTGTAAGACCTGACTCAATCTGCGTCTGGGTATTCTCCAAATAACTTATATATGATGGCAGACTTGTAAATGTAAGTGCCGCACCATTTTGATCCGTCTGGCTGGCTAATTGTGTCTCCATCGTTGTCATGGCACCATTGATTGCCTCTAACTGTGCCTTCGATGCTGCGTCATCCGGATTCACTGCCAGTAATGCAGATAATTGATCTTTATTTGTCTTCATCTGCTCATAGCCGGCAAGTAACTCCTTCAACGACTGTACTGCCTGTTCTAATTGCGTCTTTTGCTCCTGTAATGTCTTTTCCTGCTCTTCTAACTGCTGCTTTGCTTCCTTTACCTCTTTTTCAGAAGACAATAACTCGTATTTCGCATCATCTATCTTAATCTGTGCTTTTGCAAACTGTTTACTCGCTGTTTTCTGACCAGTCTCCAATTGGCTCTTGCCACTGCTGATCTTACTCTTTCCATCTGCAATCGCCTTGCTCGCATCCGCAAACTTCTTATCCAATGCTTTCTGGATCTTCTCATTTGCCTTCTTCACTTTGTCTTTACGGATCATAACCTGAACCGATTCCTCTACCGTTCCCATCGTTGTAACCGATGCCACACCTTCAATTCCTTCAATGGATGGTGCAATGTTATTCTCCACATAATCACTTAATTCAACTGTGTCTGCCCCTTCTAAATCCACTGCTGCAACCATCACCGGCATCATATTCGGATTCAGTTTCATAATCATCGGACTGCTTACAGAATCATCAAAATATCCACTTACCTGATCTAATTTCTCACGCATATCAATAGTTGCTGTATCCATATTCGTATCCGAATTAAATTCCAGAACAACCATAGAATAATTCTCTGAGGAGATAGACTGAATGTTCTTAATGTTATCAATCGTCGCAACAGCCTGCTCAATTGGTTTCGTTACACTTGTCTCAACCGCTTCCGGACTTGCTCCCGGATATGTGGTAATCACTACCGCATAGGGAAGTTCCATATCCGGTAACAGATCAACCGTCATTTTGGTATATGCCACCACACCTAGAATAATCACGAGAATAATCCCCACAATTACTGTATACGCCTTCTTCACACTAAATTTTGCAATCATCTTGTCCTCCGTTTATTCATTCACTCTGCTATCCGGATGCTTAAATGCTGTCGGAAATGTTGCAATCTCCAACATATGTGCAATCTCCGCTTTCCCTTGCTGTTCTAACTCTCCCACAACCTTCACTTTCTCATTATCATATTGTAATGTTGCATGTCGATACCAAACCTTACCATTCTCGTAAAAGCTCCAGTTGATATTCATATATTGATTCGAACGATATAGATAAGAAATCTCCAACTCATGTTCACCATAATTACTCCGAATCTTCTCCAAAATTTCCAAAGCATTCTGAAATTCTAAGAATTGTTCTTCCGCAATCGGAATTCCACCATATTCCTTAAATCCTTCGTCCGGCGTATAATATAAGTAATAATCACAATAATCCGATTGCTGTGAATCTTTCCCATATACCCGTAATATCATATGATTACCGGTGTCCTCGCTCAAAAAACCTTTTCCTGAAATAATCGGTTCCAATACACTATTTTTATTATCTAATGTATAGACTAACGTATTCGGACATCCATCCTTTTCCCATTGCACTAACAGATATTTCTTAGTAGAAAATTCCAACGTATCTGTCGTTATATTGTCTATCTTTCCGAAATCCTCTCTTACCAATTCACATCCACCGGGATGCATATACCACAATTTATACCCTTCCGTATCTGTCAATACAAATGCTTCATGCGTTCCATCTTTGTTATAATCCCCATATTGGAAATCTATTACCGTCTCATTGTTCACTTCTTCAAACATAGTAAACAGATCCCCTCTAGAAAAGTCTGTCGTCTCCTCCTTTTGATCATCTTCTGTGATATCCAGCGTAATCCGAATATCCTCTGTGCTTTTTTCAGAATCAAATTCTTCCGTATGACTACACCCATACAACAAAAATGCACATCCTACAAACACCCATAAAAAAAATCGCTTATGAATATCTCGCATCCATACCTCCTAACGCACGGAATATACCGCATCTTCCTGTTCAATCTGTACTCTGGCCGCTGTTACTTCTGTCAATTGTTTGACGATCATTGGAACATCGTCTACCAAGACCTCGATTCTCACTGCAACATTTTCTCCATATTCACTATCCAAAACCGATATATTATGACTGCCTAACAAATATTGAACCTTTCCAAAATCCGTATAATTCGTTGTCAACCGCATCGGTACAACCAGACACTTCGTCACCATATCCGTGGCATCTATACATGCTTTTGCCGCATCGGTATAAGCACGAACCAATCCCCCGGTTCCTAGCAGTGTACCACCAAAATATCTCGTCACTACAATACATACATCACATAAACCCTTTCCGGTTATTACTTCTAAAATTGGTTTTCCCGCAGTTCCTCCCGGTTCTCCATCATCCGAAAAACGTATCGTCTGCTGCTGTCCATCTACTGAATATGCAAAACAATTATGTCTGGCATCAAAATGCTTCTTCCTAATCTCATTAATAAAAGCATTTGCTTCTTCTTCTGTCTCTGTATGCCGGATATACCCAATAAATCTTGATTTCTTCTCTACAATCTCATCCGTTCCAGGTTCTAATATCGTTCTATACTCTTTTAACATGAATTTCCCTCGTATTTCCTTAATCTTAACCACTTGCTATGATAGCAGATTCCCTTTATAAATTCCACTAAAAATACGAATCTGTTGATTGATATCCGAAAATAGTTTCCTAGGGCAATTATTAATTATATGTTTTTCCTTTATTTTGTCAACTATACATAAGAAATTTCATCCACGATCACCGCTTTTAACGCCCTTCTATGAATAAAGATAGCATTTTATGTCCATGTTTGATATAATGAACGCATAAGCGCGAATGCAACTTTTGAAGTCAAGCATGAACTGCTTGCAGGTCAATGATTGACAAAAAAGTTATATGAGTGTAACGAACACTGAGAAACCGCAGGTTTCGAAGTGGCGTTCGCGCAGGTAAACAAGCGACTGCAACGCAGGCATTTGTTTTTCTTGTGCCATTATTGAGTGAACAGCCGGTGTAACCGGCGAGAAAGCACGAAGTGCGGGTTCACGATATAATAAACATATGAGTGTAACGAACACTGAGAAACCGCAGGTTTCGAAGTGGCGTTCGCGCAGGTAAACAAGCGACTGCAACGCAGGCATTTGTTTTTCTTGTGCCATTATTGA
>Ga0129310_1002180_pt1 | contig 15053 bp, 13 predicted proteins | sample Go1ome_2_FD_94433 | JGI IMG/M metagenome (GOLD analysis project Ga0129310, IMG submission 94433) | Western lowland gorrila individual fecal microbial communities from Wisconsin, USA - Go1022A metagenome | ecosystem: Host-associated > Mammals > Digestive system > Large intestine > Fecal | place...
CAATGGGTCTGCGAATTTTACACAGCGATAGAAGACGGCATTCAGGACATCCTGATCTGCGTAGACGAGACGGTTTCCAAAAACCTTGAGGTATTCTGTATAAACCTCCGGATCCAGCTGATTTCTCTGGGCGGTCATATTGTATAGGAGGACACCTGCATTAAAATATCTGGCATCCGGCGGAAGGGTCAGCTGATTTAATTCTCTGCGGACAACTCCTTCCTCCCAGACCGAGCAGGCCACCAGAAGGTTCCCCTCAAAATCCTGATCATAAAATTCCGTGATATCACCGCAGACTACAATATCGGCATCCAGCCAGAGGATACGATCCACACTTTCGGGAAGCAGCTTCTGGGCCATGAGGCGATAATAGGTTTCCGCCGAGATCCAGAAGAAGGTCGGAAGATCCCGGTAAGCTTCTTCCGGTATCGGAAGAAAGACACAGCTTCCATGGCCGGTGCTTTCCGCCAGCTCAGTAAGCAGAAGTCTTTCCTCTTTGGTGAGCCTCGAATAGATAATGTAAAAGGTTATATCACGATCGTTATTGCAGAGCAGAGAATACATGGTCACCATAGCCGGTTTACTGTATTCCGATTCAAATGCCATCAATATATTCATAGTGTATTTACTCCAAAATCCCGTTATGGGTCAGGATAGAAAGGAAACGGTCTACATCAGTCTCTGCGGTTTCTTTATCGATCTCATATTCAGAGAGGAGGGCAGCCACGAGTTCTTCTTTTTCTGCTCCTCTTTCGAGCAATTCCCAGAGAAAGGCCCCCGTCGGATTGAGGCGGACCATCCCGTTAAACTCCTCCGCCCGTTCATCCACCGCAACCACAAGATTTTGGACTCCTACCTTCATTAGTTTAAAGCCGGATCTGACCTTCATATCATATCCCCTTTCGTATTAGTGATATTAAAAAAAGGTATATATCGGCGGATACATACCTTTTTGTTTTTTCCGACAAAATTCTACTATATTCCAGAAGTAGCAGGCGGAGCAGAAGTACCAGATGTTGCCACAACGTCAACACTTTCAAAAATAACGACCTCTGCCTCCGGTCTTTCATATTTATTCATAGCGGATTCTCCTTTCTTTGAATATTTCTTATGTAAAGAATATTACAATCCCAATAATATGTCAAGAATTTTCATTCAGCCTAATCATATATAACTGCATAATTATTTTGACATTATTCTGAATAAACACGAATTTTTGCGCAGATCTGTTTTACATCCGGCATCTTTTCTAAGGAAGAAAGGGCATGGTTAAAGTCGCCTTCCATCACGGAGCCGGTAATGATGACAAGCTCGTTAAAGCCCTGTACGGTGTGCTTTGCTACCACATGGTCGATGCTTACATCATTTTTTCCGAGGACTGTCGCGATATTTCCGAGAGCGCCCGGCTTTTCCTGAACGAGGATGCGGAGGAAGAAGCGGCTCTTTGTCTCCTCGATGGGCTTCACCGGGATCTTTTTGTATGCGATACCGCCGTTCCAGCCACAGTTATCGTGGAGAAGATTTCTCAGGACGGTGACGGCATCTCCCATAACGGCGCTGGCCGTCGGCATCTTTCCGGCACCGCGTCCCATAAACATGGCATCGTCACTGGCATCACCGTGCATAAAGACCGCGTTAAAGGAGTCACGCACGGTGGCGAGGGGATGGTGCTCCGGGATCAGCATGGGATGTACTTTAACCTCCAGAGAAGCTTCATCCTTCTTTGCAATGCCCACCAGCTTGATGACATATCCGAACTCACGGGCATAATATACATCGTCTGCTGTCAGATGAGTGATACCCTCGGTGTAGACATCGGAAAAGACCACTTCGGAGCTATAGGCGAGGGAGGCCAATATAGCCATCTTCCGCCCGGCGTCATAGCCCTCGACATCTGAGGTGGGATCGGCTTCCGCATAGCCTAACTCGGCGGCCATATTTAAAGCTTCCTTATAATCCATTCCTTCTTCAGACATTTTTGTAAGGATATAGTTCGTCGTACCGTTGACGATTCCCATAATCTCTGTTAAAAGGCTGGCGGTCATATTCTGCTTTAACGGGCGGATGATGGGGATCGCTCCGGCTACTGCCGCTTCAAACTGCAGATCGACGGCATTTTCCTCTGCAAGCCTTAAGAGTTCCTGCCCGTAGTCTGCCAGCAGATCCTTGTTGGCGGAAACCACCTGCTTTCCGGCCTTGATGGCCTCTGTGATATAGGTTCTTGCCGGTTCGATGCCACCCATGACCTCGATCACGATCCGAATCTCCGGATCCTCCAGGATTTCCTTCCAATTGTCGGTCAGCACCTCTCTCGGGATCCCATCCCTCTCCTTGGAAATATCTCGGACAAGAACCTTTTTGATCTCAAGACTTCCTCCGGTCTTTTGTACCATTTCGTCGGCCAGCATACCGGACAATACGTATACTCCGCTTCCTACCGTTCCCGCTCCCAAAAGAGCGGCCTTGATCTTGTTATTATTCATTCTGCACTCTCCTGCTGTCTTTATATAAGAATGAATGTGCCTTGGCACATTCTCGCGCCTCATATAAAAAAGGGAATATCAATCCTACGACTGACACTCCCTTTTCACCCTTTGAAAAAATATAGCATTGAAAACGATCTTGAATTAGTCTTCAACCTTAACGATCTCACGCTTATTGTAGCTGCCGCAAGCCTTGCATACTCTATGAGGCATCATTAATGCGCCGCATTTGCTGCACTTAACAAGGTTCGGAGCACTCATCTTCCAGTTTGCTCTACGGCTGTCTCTTCTTGCTTTAGAAGATTTGTTCTTTGGACAGATAGACATGGTTACACCTCCTTAAACTGTTTAAAAATATCCTGGATAACTGCCATCCTCGGATCGAGCGACCTGGTATCGCAGCCGCAAGTCTCATAATTGAGATTTGCTCCACATCTATTACAAATCCCTTTGCAATCTTCTTTGCACAGGACCTTCATAGGCAGGCTCAATGAGAGTTCATTACAAACCAGCTGGTCTGCATCCAGATTATAGCCAGTTAAATAAGACTGTTCATCTAAATCGTTCACCCTGTCTTTTTCAGAAACCTTCATATCCAACTCCTGATCAAATGAAATCTCACAGGGATATTCAACAGGCTCCAGACATCTGGAACAGGGAATGGATAATGTAACTTTGGTTTGTCCGGAAAGGGAAAGCTTCCTGTTTCCGAGATTTTTCACCGTTACCGTGATCGGATCGGATGATACCACCGGAAACGTTCCTTCTGCCCCCTCGTAAGCCTTAAGCTCAAAGGGGACCTTCCAGCTCTTTTCCTTACCTTCCTGGGTAAACACTTCAGATAAATTAATCAGCATATTATCTCCCCTAATACGCACGATAGATATTATACATATCCATCCACGATTTGTCAACCTGTAATTGAATAATTTTTTACAGATTTGTAACTATTCAGTACCTTCATAGTTACAAGCAAAAATCCATTCCAAATCGGCTACGCCGATGGGATTTTTGCTTTCCAGCTTATGTTTTCTTACGGTCAGCGCAGCAAGTGCGCAGACCTACTGAACAGTTACACAGATTTTTCTATATTATACAGCCCATTTTGCAGCCGTATCAAAGTGCAGTCGCAAAATGGGCCGGATCCGATCTGTAAATTTAGCTTTAATTATTTAACAAGGGCAAGTGTCTCTCTTGCAATTGCAAGCTCCTCGTTTGTCGGGATAACCATAACCTTAACCTTGGAATCCGATGTGGAGATCACGATATCCTTACCTCTTACGCTGTTTGCCTCATCATCGATCTTGATGCCAAGATAGGATAAGTGCTCGCAGACAGCCTTTCTCATGGACTTGCCGTTTTCGCCAAGACCTGCGGTGAAGGCGATCACATCAACACCGTCCATAGCTGCTGTGTAAGCGCCGATGTACTTAACTACACGGTAGTTGTATGCAGCAAGAGCCTTTGCAGCACGGTCGTTTCCTGCCTCAGCAGCTTCCTCGATGTCACGGAAGTCACTGGAAACACCGGAAAGGCCAAGAACGCCGGATTTCTTGTTCAGAACGTTCATAACGCCTGCAATGTCGAGGTTTTCCTTCTTGGAAATGTATTCCATAATAGCCGGATCCATATCACCGGAACGTGTTCCCATGATAAGTCCCTCAAGGGGAGTAAGACCCATGCTGGTATCAACAGATTTGCCATTCTTTACAGCAGAAAGGCTGGCACCGTTTCCGAGGTGGCAAACGATGATCTTTAAATCCTCGTAAGGCTTTCCTGCAACCTCAGCTGCTCTCTTGGATACGAAGCTGTGGGATGTTCCGTGGAAACCGTATCTTCTTACTTTGTATTTCTCGTAATACTCATAGGGAAGGCCGTAAAGGTATGCCTCCTCCGGCATTGTCTGATGGAAAGCGGTATCAAATACAGCAACCATCGGTACGTTCGGCATAAGCTCCTGGCATGCACGGATACCGATCAGGTTAGCCGGGTTATGAAGCGGAGCAAGATCGTTACACTCCTCAATTGCCTTGATGGCCTCATCTGTGATAAGTGTGGAGGAGGTGAACTTCTCACCGCCGTGTACGACACGATGTCCAACTGCGCCTACCTCTGCAAGGCTCTTGATAACGCCTGTCTTAGCGTTTGTAAGAGCATCGAGAACCATCTGGATAGCCTGGGTATGGGTCGGCATCGGAGAAACAGTAACCTCTTTCTCACCGCCTGCCGGCTGATATGTGATCTGGCTTCCTTCGATGCCGATTCTCTCACAAAGACCCTTTGCAAGGACTGCCTCGGTATCAGAATTGATTAACTGGTACTTTAAGGAAGAACTTCCGCAGTTGATAACTAAAATATTCATTTGAATAAACTCCTTATAAAATATTATTATTTATCCGGGCAGTCGGTAGCAGCTGCCCGGGAATGTACCAAAGCGAATACAGAAGATTCCGTTCCGTCTGTATTAAGCCATCTGTGCCTGTACTGCTGTAAGAGCAACAACACCTACGATATCATCTGCAGAGCAGCCGCGGGAAAGGTCATTGACCGGTCTTGCGATACCCTGAAGCATCGGGCCGTAAGCCTCTGCCTTAGCAAGTCTCTGAACGAGCTTGTAGCCGATGTTTCCTGCGTCGAGGTTCGGGAAAATAAGTACGTTTGCCTGACCGGCAACCGGGCTTCCCTTTGCCTTGGAGGCAGCAACCTCCGGAACGATAGCTGCGTCAAGCTGAAGCTCGCCGTCAACAAGGATATCCGGATATTTCTCTTTCGCGATCCTTGTAGCCTCTACAACCTTGTCTACAAGAGCATGCTTTGCGCTTCCCTTTGTGGAATGGCATAACATTGCGATCTTAGCTTCCTCACCTACAAGGGCCTTGAAGCTGTATGCACTGCTGTTTGCGATAGCAGCTAATTCCTCAGAGGTCGGATCCTGGTTTAATCCGCAGTCAGCGAATAAGAAGGTTCCGTTTGCACCGTACTCACAGTTCGGAACATCCATAATGAAGAAGCCGGAAACAAGCTCAGTTCCCGGAGCTGTCTTGATGATCTGAAGTGCCGGGCGGAGTGTATCAGCTGTAGCATGGCATGCGCCTGCAACAAGACCGTCAGCATCGCCTTCCTTGACCATAACAACACCATACGTGATCCAGTCGGATTTTAATGTCTCCTCTGCCTTCTCCGGTGTCATGCCTTTTTTCTTTCTCAGCTCATAAAGTGTTTCTGCGTAGTGAGCGAATTTCGGATCCGTTTCCGGATCAACGATCGCAACGCCATCGATCTTTACGCCGAGTGCGGCAGCATCCTCTTTAATTACAGATTCCTTACCGATAAGGATCAGATTTGCAGTACCTTCTTCCATAACCTTTGCGGCAGCGATCAGTGTTCTTTTATCGTTGCTCTCCGGAAGAACGATTGTCTTTTTGTTATTTCTTGCTTTTGCTTTCATCTGTTCAATGAATGACATGATAGAAAACTCCCTCCTAAATTACATAATGGTGTCCATACATGGTTTTATTATATATCAGTAAATTGGCTGATACAAGCTGATTTTCATGAAATCGTTGCACTTTTTTCAATACTTCCCCTTAAACTAGCAGTCTGCGGGGCAATTTCGCAACAGGTCTTCCTTTGCCACGGATCAGATCTTTTCGTAACGGTCTACATCGATAACAAAGATAGTGGCACCGCCGACCTCGACCTTCATCGGCATCGTCGCGCAGTTCATCATTGTAGCGCCGGAGATATAGGGCATATTGACGGTAATGCTCTGTCTCTTTCCGCACTCTTTTTTGATGATCTCGATGGCCTCGTCCACATGGCAGTCATCGGTACCGATCATCAGTGTGGTATTGCCTTTTCGTAAAAAACCGCCTGTGGAGGACAGCTTTGTGATACTGAATTTTTCCTTGGTAAGAGCGGACACAACTTCATCCTCATTGTCATAACGAATAATAGCATAGATCAGTTTCATACGATCATTCCTTTCCTGATAGGCATTCCGCGCATGGCGGTAAGTGGATCCTGATAGATTACGCTAACATTATACCATACTTTTGCCCGGATAACAATTTAATATTGCACTGATCTTTTAGATATTATATAGTATTAACAGATATTTTTATCAATTTATTAAGAAAAGGAGCCTGTATGATCGTCACTGGGATTATTGCGGAATATAACCCGTTTCACAACGGACATAAATATCACATTCAAGAGGCAAGAAGGCTTACGGGAGCCGATCACGTTATCGTTATCATGAGCGGCGACTTTGTTCAGCGCGGCGCCCCGGCCATCTACAGCAAATATCTTCGGGCGAAAACGTCCCTTCTTGCCGGTGCAGACCTTGTTCTGGAAATGCCGGTCTTCGGTTCTTCGGCCAGCGCCGAGGACTTTGCCCGGTGCGGCGTTTCCCTCCTGTCCCACACCGGCGTTGCCTCCTTTCTCTGCTTCGGCAGTGAATCCGGAGACATTAGGCTTCTGGAGCAGAGTGCAGAAATGCTCGATGCCGAAACAGAGGATATCTCCGCAAAGCTCCGCGAGGGCTTAAGATCCGGCCTCACCTTTCCGAAAGCGCGGGAGCTTGCCTTTGGCGGCGGGCTTTCCGCACCGAATGATATTCTCGGCTGTGAATATATCCGTTTTATCCGGCGTCGTAAGCTCTCCCTGACACCGGTGACAATAACCCGAAAGGATCCCGGCTATCACAGCCCGGAACGCTCCGGTTCCTTCGCCTCGGCAACGGCTGCCCGGAAAGCGATCGCAGAGCAGGATCTTTTCTTTTTGCAGGAGATCCTTCCGACAGAATTTTTTACGGTGCTTTCCGAGGAAAGCTGCCCTCCCGTGTATCCGGATGATCTGTCCCTTATGTTAAACGACCGGCTTCTTGCTTCCTCCCTTAAGGAGCTTTTAGCCCTTTCGGATATGCCCTCCGATCTTGCGGCCAAGCTATATAAAAACAGGAGGAGCTTTCAGAAAACGAGCCGTCTTGCCGCCGAGATGAAAGACCGCCATTACACCTTAAGCCGTGTGAGCCGCTGTCTGATTGCTCTCCTCCTTAATATAACCAAGGACGAAACTGCCTCTTTTAAGGCAATGGATTCCGCCCCGTGGCTTCGGATACTGGGATTTCGCAAGGAGGCCGCACCTCTCCTTTCTGCCATGAAAAAAAACGCAGATATCCCGATCCTTACCAAAACAGCAAACGCTCCGAAGCTCCTTTCTACAGACGCTATTCAGCTTTTTGAAAAGCATGTCCTTTCTGCAGACCGTTATCGTCTGGCGGCAGAATTAAAGACCGGGCACCCCATAAAAAATGAGTATACCCGGTCTGTCATTATCGTAGGATAGAGATTATTATAAGTTATTATTCATCAACAGCCGGTAAAGGGTCGGATCTGCATGAAGCTCTGCAAGGATCGCCTCGATCTCTTTCCGGTTGTCTTTTTTTGACCCCTGCTTTACTGCACGGATCAGCAGATTTTTCGGAGTATGCGCCATGTCGATAAACTCCAGTATCTGTGTCCGGTAGCCGCAGCTTTCAAGGATCTCTGCCCGAAGCGCATCCGTATAAAGTGCCGCCATCCGTTCCTTTATGATTCCGTAACGGAAGATCGGGCGGAATAATTCATTTTCGATCTGTCCGTTTAATTCATGCTGGCAGCATGGAACAGATAGGATCACGGAAGCGCCGAGGCGTACTGCCTTTTCGAGGGCATAGTCTGTTGCTGTATCACAGGCATGAAGGGTGACTACCATATCGACATGATCGGCTCCCTCGTAGGAGGCAATATCACCATGGTAAAAATTAAGCTTATCATAGCCATACTTTACAGCCAGACGATTGCATTCTGCAATCACATCCTTTTTAAGATCGAGACCGATGATACGCACCGGGTATTCCTTAAGTATCTTAAGATAATAATACATGGCAAAGGTCAGATAGGATTTTCCACAGCCGAAATCCAAGATGACGGACTCCTTTGACCTGTCGAGCCGCGGCAGGATATCTTCGATCAATTCAAGAAAACGATTGATCTGCTTAAACTTGTCGTATCTGGAATTGACGATCTTTCCGTCCTTCGTCTGAACACCGAGATCGACAAGGAAAGGAACCATACGTCCTTCCTCAAGAATATAGTTTTTCTTGCGATTGTGGCTCAGACTGTTCTTCCATTTATCCTCCAGAGAGGTTTCAATCGCTGAAGGAGCGACTTTCTTTTTCTTCTCTTTTATGGTAAGCTGTCCTTTTTTACTTACAAGAACAGTGGCCGTCCATAATTCTGTTTCCAGCTGGGCCTGCTTAAAGGCTGTTCCGATAAGACCTGCCAGATAGGAAACAGCTTCATCCGCTCCCAGATTTTTGTGGAAGGCCTGCTTTCCTCTGAATTCCTCCGCCTGAAATCGGAGCTTTCCTCCTGATAATATCGGGTGAAGGCGCATTTTTATAAATTCATTTTTTTCAAGCTGTCCGCTGAGGACGGCAGAGACCGGCTGTTCCTTTAAAAACCGGCTCAATATGCCTGTTAACTTTTCATTTTCCATTGTTTTTCCCATTATTTTCTGTTGCAGCAGATCTTCCTTACAGCGTAAGGATCTCTGACATCTCATCTCGTTTTGCTACCGCCATATAAAAGTCGTCTGCATGGTAAGGACAGTCTCCCATGTCGACCTCAAGGCGAACCGCCTCAAAGGCAAGCTCGGGAAGATTGTTTTCCTTGCTCAGATGACCGAGGAGCACATATTTCATCCTGTCATTAAGGATACAGTTTAGAAGCCGACCTGCATTTTCATTTGAAAGATGCCCGAAATCCCCCATGATCCTGCGTTTCAGATAGTAAGGGTATGGGCCGGTTTCCAGCATTCTCAGATCATGATTCGATTCTAAAAGGACAGCGTCGAGATCAAGAAGATGATCGATCGTATATTGATTAAAGTGTCCAAGATCTGTTGCCACGGCAAGGGATCTGTTTTGAGCCTGTATGCGATAGGCCACCGGGTCTGCCGCATCATGATCGATGTGGAAGGGAAGGATGTCGATATCACCGACAGTAAACTTCGCGTCCGGAAGGACCGGATGAAACAGTTCGTCCTCACATTCCCCCATGTACTTTGAACGCTTTATTTCCTTCAATGTGCCTTTTGTGCCGTAGATCGGGATCCCGTATCGTTTTGTGAGCACCCCAAGCCCCTGAATATGATCGGAATGCTCGTGGGTGATGCAGATGGCCTGAAGCTCGGAGGGCTTTAACCCCACCTCAAAAAGGCCCTTCTCGATCCGCTTTGCACTTATCCCCGCATCAATCAGGATGTGAGTATTATCTGTCCCGGCATAGATACAGTTTCCACTGCTGCCGCTGGCAATACTAACAAATCTCATGGCCTAATATCTCCTTAATCTGCTGCTCGGTCTCCTTTGCAGTCTTGTTATTGTCGATCACACGATCCGCCATTTTCCGATAAGCTGCCTCCGGAGCCTGACGTTTTATGATACTTTCGCATTTTTCTCTTGAATATCCGCGGCTCTCCATTAGACGCCGGATCCTGTTTTCCTCGGAGGTATATACATACCAGATCTCATCAAATAAACCCGCCGGAGCCGTGTCAAAAACAGCGGCCTCGATTACGATGAGGGACTGCTCTGACTCCCTTGCACAGCTTTTCATATACTCCCATACCATCGGATGGATGATGGAGTTGACCTGCTTTAGTGCCTGCGGATCACGAAACATAAGTTCTGCGAGGGCCTTTCTGTCTACAGAGCCGTCCCCTGTAAGAAAGCTGTTTCCAAGGGCATCTACAACCCGTTTTAAGCCCTCACTGCCCGGCTCCATAAGCTCATGGGCCACAAGATCGGCCAGCAATATTTTTGCGCCGTATTTTGTTTCCAAGATCTCAAGGACACTGCTCTTTCCTGCGCCTACACCGCCTGTGATCCCGATGATCCTCTTTTGTTTTTCCATTTATTTTGCCTCAAACCAGTTTTTTCCATCGTGCATATCGATCTCCAGCTCTACCTTAAGCTTTGCAGCCCCGGTCATTTCTTCGGCAAGAAGCTTCTTAACAGCAGACTCCTCCTCCGTTGCCGTCTCGATCAGAAGCTCATCATGTACCTGAAGGATCAGTCTGGATCTCAGTCCTTCTTCACGAAGTCGTTTATCTACACGGATCATTGCGATCTTGATAATATCTGCGGCTGTCCCCTGGATCGGAGAATTCATGGCAACACGCTCTCCGAAGGAACGCTGCATAAAGTTTCCGGACTTAAGCTCGGGAACAGGGCGGCGTCTGCCAAACATGGTAACGGCATAACCGGTTTCCTTTGCCTCTTTTACAAGGTTATCCAGATAAGACTTTACCTGCGGATACGTTTCAAAATAGCGGTTGATGTATTCCAGCGCCTCTTTTCTTGAGATGCTTAAGTCTTCACTGAGTCCGAAGGCACTGATACCGTATACGATACCGAAATTGACTGCCTTTGCGTTCCTTCTCTGAAGGGGTGTTACCTCATCTAACGGGATATGGAATACCTGCGAAGCCGTGATCGCGTGGATATCCTGAGCGCTTCTGTATGCCTCGATCAGCCTCTCATCACCGGAAAGGTGGGCCAGCACCCGCAGCTCGATCTGGGAATAGTCCGCATCAAGAAATACGAAGCCATCCTTCGGAACAAACACCTTTCTGATCTCTCGTCCCAACGCCATTCGGATCGGGATGTTCTGAAGGTTCGGCTCCGTGCTGGAAATCCGCCCTGTCGCAGTGATGGTCTGGTTAAAGCTGCTGTGGATCCGCCCGTCCGATCCGATATAGGTGCCCAGTCCTTCTGCATAGGTTGAATTAAGCTTGGAATACTGGCGATAATCCAATATTTTTCTGACAACGGGATAATCCGGAGCCAGCTTTTCCAGAACGTCAGCCGCCGTGGAATAGCCGGTCTTTGTCTTTTTTCCTCCCTTGATCCCCATTTTTTCAAAAAGGACTTCGCCGAGCTGCTTCGGTGAATTAATATTAAACTCGCAGCCGGTCAGCCCATAGATCTCCTGCTCTAATACTGCGATCTGTTCCTTTAATTTCTGTCCATAAGCGGAAAGCTCCTCTCTCTTTACGGCAATTCCTTCCTGCTCCATGTGATAAAGGGCATAGATAAGAGGAAGCTCGACCTCCAGATACAGCTTTTCCATCCCTTCGCTGCAAAGCCTCTCAAGAAGCAGCGGCCCGGTACGGAAGGCTGTACTGCTCATATAAGCGGCGCAGGAAAGAACAGTATCCGGCTCTGTCTCCCATGCGGCCTCAAAGGTCTGTTTTTTTAACAGTTCTGCTCCGGAGGGCAATGGGGTTTCGAGATAATCTCTTGAAAGGTCATCGTATTCATAGGCATCCTTAAGAGGGTTGATAAGGTATGCCGCAACTCCGGCGTCATATACTCTGTCTCCGTAGCCGAGGGCAAGATGTGAAAGGCAGGACTTTAAATGTAAGAACCAGACCTTTCCCGTTTTACAGAGAGCAGTCAGCTTTTCACAAAGATAGTCCTTCGTGACAAAGCCCTCAGGAATGATCAGATACGCTTCCGTTTCGGAATAGCTTAATGCCACTCCGAAGAAAACCGTGCCGTCTAAAAGAAGCTCTGCACCAATGCGGTCTGCCTTTTCGGCCGCAGAAAAGATCTCCTCTGCCTTAGAAAGCTCAGACACTGCAGTACAACGGCATTCGGACTGCACCTTTTTTACACTGTCTGAAAAACGGGACAGGATCGATTTTAATTCCAGACGGCTCATCACTTCATACGCTTCTTTAGTAAAAAGCTCGCCAAGCTTTGTTTCTTCCTTGGAAAACTCGACCGGCGCCTCAAGGCAGATCTTTGCGAGGTCATAGGAGAGCTTTGCAAGCTCCCTGTTTTCCTCCAGAGCTTTCTTTGCTCTGGGCGGCTTTACCTCATCAAGATGATCATAGACACCTTCAACGCTTCCAAACTGAACAATTAAGTTTGTAGCGGTTTTTTCCCCCACAGAGGGAATACCCGGAATATTGTCGGAGGTGTCTCCCATAAGGGCCTTTACGTCGATGAAGGCAGTGGGTGACACCTGATATTCCCGCTCTACATCTTCCGGATAATAGTTGTGGACTTCTGTAGTGCCGCGGCTGGTCTTTGGAATGCTGATCTTTATATGGGTATCGGCAAGCTGGAGAAGATCTCTGTCTCCCGATACCACCGTTACCTCCAGACCGGCATTCTGTGCCTGCTTGGCCACTGTACCGAGGATATCATCCGCCTCATAGCCTTCCTTTGTAAGGATCGGGATCTTCATGGCAGAAAGCACTTCTTTGATAAGGGGAACCTGCTCATGCAGCTCCTCAGGCATCGGCTTTCGTGTTCCCTTATATTGCTCAAACATATTGTGGCGGAAGGTCGGAGCCTTAAGATCGAAGGCAACGGCCAGGTAGGAGGGCTTCTCCTCGTCCACCAGCTTAAAAAGGATGTTTAAAAATCCATATACTGCATTCGTATGAAGCCCCTGTGTATTCGTAAGGATCGGTACTCCGTAAAATGCACGGTTTAATATACTGTGACCGTCGATAAGAACCAGCTTTTCCATAATCAAAATCTCCTAGAAAAATAAAAATCCGGTCTGCCTCCATATTCGAAGCTGCAAAAGGATCATGACAAGCAAAGCCATTGTCATCAGGGTGCTGGCGGAATATCCGGCCACCTGAAGCATCATATATCGATGCAGGATCGCAGCGGAATCTGCGATCTTACGCTTTAACGCCCCCACAATGTCAAAGTTTCCATCTGCCTGATCTAACTTCTTCAGACCAACATCCACCATATAGTGGATTTCAAGCTCCTCCCGGCAGTTTTTACAGGTTTCAATGTGTTCGATAAAGTCCTCCAGCTCCGTTACAGAAAGCTTATCCTCCATGTAGGGAACTATCAGTTTTTCAGCCTCTGCACATGTCACTGTCGCCGCACCTCCCTGATCTTAACATTCTTACGAAGGATCAGAAGGCCCGCTATTGCGGCTACAGCAGCTGCGGCTCCCGCGATCCAGAGCATCGTTTTCGTAATATATTCTTCCTTTACGATTAAGACAAAATCATCTTGGGTCGTTGTGAAGACAAGCGCACTCTTACTTCTAATGGTATCTAATCGTTCTTCCTCGCTGCCATTCTGAAGGTATAGGCTGCAGTTCTTCCAGCCGGAGGGAAGGATAAAGCGGTAACGGACCTCGTCATTATCATCGATGCCGCCATCGTTTTTAAGGGAGATCCTCCACTGCTCCTGTCCCTTCTTTTCAAGAAGCTTTTCCGCGGTCAGCTCCGTGCCGTCATCAAAGATGCCCTCTGCCAGAATGACACTGTGGATCTCATCCCGCTTTTCATCACTTTCAATCGTGGTAACAAAGGGCGTGTAGATTGCGTGAAGCACCTGATCGAAGCAGATCGCATCGGAAGTGCATGCTTCCCATACGCCGTGATATCCCTTTTTCTCCGGAACATCTGGTATTACGGTATCTTTATAAAGATCGCCGTATTTACAGTAAACTCTTGCAGAAACGGTATCATCAGTCAAATATGTGATGTAAAATTTACTAAAATCCTCCGGAGTGTTTCCTTCTGCGATCAACGATTCATAGAGTACCGGCTCTGCCTTTCCCGCATAGCTGACTCCGTCAATTCCGGCTGTTCCGTTCTCCACAAAGCGGTTTCCGGATACCTCTGCATCCTGGTCGGTATAGCCTGCGATGGAACCGCTATACATTTCCGCATTCGTGACAGAAATATAGGCAACATTATCATACAGGTTGTTGGCACTGCCCGCGATACCGCCGACATAATCTGTGCCGGAAACCATACACTTACTGTAGCTTCCGCGGATCGTGGAAGCAGAATATCCGGCAATGCCGCCGACGCAGCTTCCGTCTGTACTTTTGATCATTCCGTAGTTCTGGCAGGCAAGAATATAACCAAGATCCATCCTTCCGGCAGCGCCGCCGATAGAATCCTTTTTGCCTGTTACTGCCCCGCGGTTGATACACTGATTCAGGACCGCCCGGGTTTCATAATGAAACTTTAAGGATCTCTCTCCCACCTCTGTAATGTCATCTTCCGGATCCACACTGTTCTCGACTGCCATACAGCCGACGATACCACCGACGTTTAAATCGCCCTCTACCGTACCGCTGTTTGTGCTGGTTTCCGTTTTTCCCGAAATCGTATTCTGGATCTCCTCCTCCGAGACATCGTCCCAAAGATCATCCTTTTCCGCCGCCTCATCGATCGCATCATCGATGACATTCCGGATCGAACGGATCTGATCCTTCATCGCACGCATATCACCGGACAGGCTGTCTCCGGTGGAATCCACATCTTTTTGCAGCAGATCCATCTGATCCTCGATCGAACGGACAGAGGAATGGATCTGATCGCCTTTATTTTTATAGTCGTCATCAAAGGTTGAGAAGTTGATATCCGGCTTATTGGAAAGGCTGCTGAACATTTCCTCGATCTGTCCGGCAACATTGGTAAGATCATCCGCTGCCTGATCAAGGTCATTCAGCGAACGATTTAATG
>Ga0129310_1002181_pt1 | contig 15050 bp, 6 predicted proteins | sample Go1ome_2_FD_94433 | JGI IMG/M metagenome (GOLD analysis project Ga0129310, IMG submission 94433) | Western lowland gorrila individual fecal microbial communities from Wisconsin, USA - Go1022A metagenome | ecosystem: Host-associated > Mammals > Digestive system > Large intestine > Fecal | place...
ATAAATCGGCATGCTGATGGCCCCAAACGGATCCCTTCTCTCATTACTTCCCTGGACACATATGGTCTCTGCTGCAAATGCCATCTTTTTCTCCTCCTATGCCTATGTATAATACTATATTTTATATTCCTACTGTTCCAGTAGGTATAGTATATTTTTAGCATAGCAAGAAATAAAAGTCAATATCTTTTTACCAATAAAGCTTCATCTGTTCTTCTGCTTCCTTTTCTGAAATCCCCCGTCTCGTATACTGGTCAAACAATTCACACATGCTGATCTCATCCTCCTCTGCAATAATTCCACAATGGAATTCCAATGAATTCAGTCAGAAAAAACCATACAAAAACAGAGCTGTGGAAATTGGTTATTTCTCACAACTCTGCTTTTTGTGCAATATTACTTTTTAATAAAACTAATTCAGTTCGAACAGCTCCTGGGCACTGATCGTTAAGCTGTCCGAAGTACTAGGCGTTGCCTTTGTGCCATTTTCATACAAAATATATACTCTTACATAAACTATCGCACCCTCGGCATCGGAGCGCAATACACCGGAATTGCCATCAAACAATCCCATTTCCGACAACGGATAAGTCAGTGTATAAGTCAGATTGTTGCCTATCTCGTACCGGCCGTCCTTAACGCTAACCTCATTGCCGGAGCTATCCTTCACAGAAGATACATTCAGAGGAACAACTTTTTCACTGATTCCTTCGATTGTCTTCGCATCGGAAGCACTTCCCGCAGACTTATAGAATTCTACACAAATCTGAGGATTGCCGCTTAAGATATTGTCATCTTCCGCTCTAAATTTCACGCTGACAACATCTCCGTTTTCTGTAGATCTGATATTTCCCTGATCCTTGGCCTTCAGTACCATATTGTTCACTGGATCACTGATCACAAAAATAGAGTTCAGATCATATCCTTTATCATCCTTGAATGCGACACTGGGTGCAGAAATACCTGCATTATATGCAGCAATCATGGTATTAACGAACAACTTCATCTCCGCGCCGCTGTCCGGTTTGGAATGACCGGCACCGGAATAGGTGACATTTCTCATATTATAAATATAATAGTTGTTCACCACATCATTGGGACAAATATTATAAATATTTTTGGGGAAATTACTGTTATCATAAATATCCGACAGACAATACCACACGACAATGTCATTTTTTCCATCACCGTCTCGATCCAGTTCCATATTCGGCTGCAGCCACTGGTAATGTGTGGCACTTACCTTCAGACTCTTCTGATCATCCTTTGAGATCAGGTACGGATACTGAGTGATCTGTCCTTCGTTGACCTGCGTAGCCTTAAGTGCAAGTTCTGACTCCCCTTCTTTCGCGTAAGTGCCTTTCAGCATATAGCTTGCCTTATTCCAGCTTGGATCCCTCCATCCATCTATCAAACCTCCATAGCCTTCCCTATATCCGGCATCATACAGCAATGCGTTGTTTACCGGGAACCATTTTCCGGTATAATTTCGGTTGACACGCAATGTTTCCAGCTGCTTCTTCCAAAAACGAACCACCGTATACTTTGTCAGACCTTCCTTCTGATTCAGAATAATGTCTGTATTTGGTTCTTTGATCGTATCATACTGATAGGTCTTCAAAGTTGCCAGATAAGACTGATACTTCTGCCGTTCTGTATCATTCGGTGCACGATCCGCCATCTGTGCATAATATTGGGTCAGTTCACCATATCGATCCAGTCCAACTGCTGCACGGATCGTTTTATTAAACTCATATCCCCAATACCATCCACTATTTGTACTATTACTTTGTCCATCATTTTTGCGTTCAATCAGACCTGCCATATCATTGACATAAGATGTGGTATCATGGGTAAACAATACACTTCTACCGGCTTCTATATACGCCTGAACTGCCTGCCCAACAGCCATATTTTTTCTGGCCTTTCCCAAATCATCGGAATAAAGATTTGTATATCCATCCTTTTGACTGTTTGCCACACGATACCATTCATAGTCATATCCAAACCGATAACTGTCTGCGAATCCAATGATCAGCATATCATAATTTTGGAAATAATTATAGGAACGCTCGTAACTGTTTTTAATAGCATCTTCTGAAAAATCCCATTCACCGATTCCGAATTCCGTCTGTAATAATTGCGTTACAGAGATACTCTTGATGGTAACATCCCAATCCTTAAGATCGGCAATATATCCATGGAAAGTGCTATTACTGTTATTTAGTTCTTCCTCCAGATTCCAGTTATTTCCTTTATCCGATAATAATTGCAGTATCTTGATATTTTTCTTACCGCTCTGCTGCGGCACTGCAGTATACCCTGATTGTGCCGTACGTACCAGTCGGTCCGCATTATCATAAAATACCAGCTTCCATGGAATCACGCCTACATAGTCATCCGGCAGCTGTCGAACTACTTTATAAACATTTCCCGTCTGTAATTTATAATGTGCCGTTCCGGAATCCGTTGTCTGATCCACGGATTGCCACCCAGAACCCTTACGTACATATACTCTTAAACCCGTCAATTCTTCCGAAGAGGTAACAGTCTGCCCGGCGACATAATCCGAGCCGGCAAATCTTCCATCTGCATTCTTATCTACAAACAATTTACAGTCATAAGTGGTGGTTACCTGCGAAGAGGCTGCATCATTTGTCATTGTAAAAATATATTGCAGCTGATACTTTCCATCAATCTTCGCCATATAGTTCTGATTTTGTTGCTCCTGCTCATTTCCATAAGTCAGTCCGGCAGGATATGCGGATTCACCCAGCGTTGTCACCCACTGTACAGAAAGTTTCGATAGATTCATATAATTACAAAATGTATTCTGTCTCTCGGCAAGCGATGTGCCCAAACCACTGCTATTCTGTAACAGCTGACTCTCCGCATATACATTCTTCTGCCAATAGAGATAATTACCAGCGGAATCTTTCGATGTCACCATAAAATCTACAATCTGATAAAAATAAGAATTTTTATCCATCGTAGCATAGGATGCCGTAGCCTGACCATTTGTGGAAGAAATATTCAGGAATTTATCAGCAATGACTACCGGATAGCCAGCCTGTACGAACTGCATAAACTCCTTATATCTTGTAGAGTTCATGTCATTACCCGGGCCACGATATACATCCGCGCTGTTATTAAGATCATTGCTATCATCATTGATCTTATGATTCAATGAGGCATCTCTCAACCTGTTACGGTCGTTACAATCTTCCCCGGAATAATCATAATAGTCACCCACATGAGAATAGATCAATCCATTCATGCGAGTATCATTATATACCGTTTTCCCGGAAGAATCCGTATTCATGGCTCCCACCTGCGCTCCCAGGTAGATCATGTCATATTTTTCATTCAGGTCTTCTACTTTACCAATAAATTCTGCGGAAGACATCTGCTTAATCTCAACACTTCCGGTATATGTATCCTTCCTGCCCATAAATTCTTTTACGCGATCAGCGGTCAGGGTAGTCGCCGATTTAAAATCATAACAGGGCTCCAGATCCAGCACCTGAACAGAAGATTTCACTGTCACTCTGTGCATATACCAGTTCAGAATATATCTGGTAATAGATGCCTTACTGATCTCTTCATCCATCTGTGCTGCATTACTGTTGTTTTTCTTAGCCAGGAAATTCTCATACTGAATCTCGTTTAATACTGCTCCGAAGGTTGCCGCTTTCGCCGCATTCCCTTTCCAGTCAGTCAGAAAGTCAGAGGCAACATAAGGCATCGCACTGTCATCATTCAGATAAACATTGTCATATAAAGCCTCTTTCACGGAATCGTCCAGGCTAAGCGAAGCTGCCGTCTGACCGTTCCAGTAAGCATCTCCCTGTGAAGCAACTTCTTTGGCAATACTGTCATCGGAAACCTTCAAGATCGTCAGTGCCATCTGTGTCAGTATCTTATTATTCTGATTATTATTCGGTTCCTCAGCCAGCGTTTTATTCTGGCTGTAAAATCCGTAATCCATGACCACCGGTATTCTGTCTGCATTATTCCGCTCACCGGTAGTATCCTTAATACCGAATATCATCTTCGTCAGAGCGGTTGCTGCTGAAGTCATATTCACAGATTCCGCTGCATAACTTCCCCTGCCGGAGAGATAGATCAGATCCACATCATCCAAGTTAATTCCATAATATGCCTGTGAATCTGTGGCAGTCAGCTCTGCCAGCTGTGCCAGGGTCAAAGTCGTCACTTCGATATTAAAATTATTGGCTTCTCCACTGTAATCGGTATCCTTCTCATAGCGGCTGCTTCCGGACAGATTTAAAACTTCCTTCTTAAACCATTCCTTATTATAAAAGCCACCACTGTAAGTCACCGTTTCAAAAACATTCTTACTGTTATCACCGATAAAGTCATAGGTATCCTGTGCGATAAAATCCGTATCAATCCCCTGAACCTTTACCGTTGTCGTACCGTTTCCTACTTTTACATACCGGCCGACGGCATTCTCTTTATAGTCATCACTAAGGCGGAAATCCGCATCGGACACACAACTCACCTTAGAAACATAATAGGCACCATTTGCATCCTTATCAAAATACAAAAACTTTCCATCTTTAATCGGCTGAAAGGTATAGCTATTCCCTTCTTTTTTCGCCCATAAAACATATGATCCTGTTGAACGGTTATAGACATACAAATTGGCTGAGGTAGCTTCATTCTGCCCTACATTGCTACCTTCATTAACGGCACTTTCCCCTGCGCCACTCTGTGTAGTAATGCCGGGATCATTGCCCGAGGCCGTTGCAGCTGCCGGGTCATTATCAGATAATGATCCGGTAACGCCGGAAGCATTTTCAGAGTTCTCTACGGATGTGGAAGACGGATCCCTCTGTACGATCGTTCCCAAATACTTATAGCTTGTGATACTACCACTTACCTGTGCTTCATACACCGTACGCCCAGTATAATTGCCAGGTACAAATTCACCCGGGTTGGTAATATCCATTCTACCGTCTTCGCCGATATAATATTGCAGACTGTAGCGGTCAGCTGTATACGCCTCTGTTACTTCCGTGCCATTCTCAACGCTCATGACCATCGTGGACGAAGTCCATTCAGTAAACGTAGGGATTACTCCCTGCATTACTGCATTCGTACCATTTGTAGCCTCCACTGTACTTTTCCGGTCATAACGGGTCTGTCCCTGAGGTTCTTCACCATCCTGCAGCATTCTATAAGCGGAGCCGCCGGTCACATAATTATATCTTCCTTCCGTACCGCGGGCGACAAAACTGCCCCGAATATCTTCTGTCCGGGAGCCGCTTCCTTCCTGATAGGAATCCAGACGGCTGACAGGACCTTTACCGATCAGATCCTTGAAATTCTCAGTTCCCAACTGGCTCTGCAGCTCCTGCATGGCCCGATTACGTTCCGATGCCGCCGGCAATTCAGATAATTTTCTCCCCTCGCTTACCGGTTCTTCTCCGCCGATCAGATAACCGATGGAGGCATTGCTTTTATCCGCAACGATTTCCAGAATATGAAATGTCTCACCCTGCGTCTGTTTCTCCTGTACCAGCTGCTGAATCCCCGGCAGTGTCATCTCCTGTGCGCTGGCTTCTATAGAGCCATAGCTCTGACAGACTCCGGCTGCCAAAGCTATGGTGAGAACTCCTGCTATGCACTTTTTTACATAACTATTTTTGTGTTTCATTCTTTCCTCTCCAGAGTATCGTAGTGACACGATTGCCTATCGTCTGACCGGAACGACTGTCAACAAATTTCAGATATAATTCTTCGTTCTGTTCCTTCTGATCTATGATCACCGGTACTACATAAGTCTCTTTTCCATTCAAATATCCCGGTTCATGTACCGCCATTCGTCTCTCAGTTCCATCGGCATTTGTAACAACATTTTGGGCATTTCCAAATGTTGTTCCATCTCCCAGTTTTTTATCTGCGAAAATAACAGCCACCAGGGGAACCGGTTTTTCAGCGTGCCCAAATGCACCTATTCCATGATCATATCCATAGATACTTACATAGTAAACATTATAGTAACTCGCGTTAGACCCCTGACTGATATCGTAGGATCTGTTACCATCTGAAAAATAGAATTCACAAGCCGGAATCAAAACATATGTTTCCGCGATCAATCCGTTCTTATCCCACGCTTGAAGCTTTAATTCGTATTTTCCGAAATCAATATACCATTTTGCATACATTGAAGCATTGATTCCTGTCGTCGTTGCATACAGATTACTGGTATATGCAGGTGCAGAATATCCTAAAACACTTTCCGGAATCATTGTATCTTCATAATCTCCAAGACTGCCTGCCGCATTTGCGAATCCGACTCTTCGATCCATCCCCTTGTCTGCACCCTTGTTATCCAGTGTAGGATTTGCCACAGCCAATCCTACCTCTACATCATTGACAATCTTCCAGGTTACGTCCTCTGCCTTTCTTTCAGGATGATCCTTGGTTATATAGTTCTTTAATGTAACATCTATTTTTCCATTTCGATTCAACACGAACTGCGAGCTGTCAATATACGGATCCTTCGTAGCATCTTCCACATTCAATTCCGGAATGACGATATCAACATCCGGATATATGAAATCAGTGGGTGATAACTGCACAGTTGCAATAACCCGGATCGTCTTTCCTGTATTATAGGAACACTTTAAGCATTGTCTATAAATAGACGGATTCTTTGCTGTTTCCTCAAAGGTATATCCATCAGGATTTCCTGCCACTTCCCAGGTAATGATCGGATATGTATTTCCATCCGAGCCCTTGGCTTTTACTGCACCGGTCAGGCATTCCAGATCTGCACACCATCCTACTTTTTCTTTTCCGGTAACCGGATCATTATAGGTATATGTCTTCAACGCATCACGGATCAGCGTTGCGTCATACAGTCCCCTGGCTTTAGTCACCGTTACATCTCCATAGGCTTTCCAACTATTGTCTGCATTGGCAGTGCAGGTGACTCTTAAGGCTCTGACTCCTGCTCGTTCGTCTGCTGCAATGGTCAAAAGTCCGGAATCCGGATCGATACCGGTGCCGGAGGATTTTGCATATCCATCCGTTCTGTCCACGCTCCAAGTCACGCCTAATGCCTCTGCTGCCGGAGAACCGGCTAATGTATAGGTATACTGTTGCGTTTCTCCTCTTAATAGCTCTACATATTCCGGTGACAGTGTCAGTGACTTGATCTCCAACTGCTTGACATTGATGGTGGTAGTTGCTGTGAAGGTAGGATCTGCATTCAGCACACAGGTCACCCTTAAAATATCATTTCCAATAGTTTCTTCTGCACCAACGGATACCGTACCCTTATTATTAATAGAGCTCTTATCACAGGCTGTACCATCTACGCGGCTTAAGCTCCAGCTCACCCCCTGTTTCTTAGCCAGTGCAACAGCTTCCGGTTCGCCTTTCAACTCATAGTCGAATCGTTTGGTAGCTCCCTGCTCCACCGTAGGATTGGTAGGAATGACTGCCATTGCCTCCAGCCAGATATGCTCCGCGGTATCCTCCGGCAGTGCATTTCTCAGCTTAATTGTTTCGGAAATCTGATATGTTTTATCCTGATACGCAAACAGCATGTTCAGAATAACTTTTCTCTTAGATCGGGCCTCACTTAAATCCACCTGAAAAGAGCTGACATGCTCAGCCATCAGAGCAGGTGCCGCTGTGGCGAGATCTGCTTCTGTCGCTGCTTCATAGAGATATACCTGATTAGCATTTTCATACTCTGTTCCGGTATTACTGCTCCCCTGCCAGCGGATCATATATGCATTATCATTGTTGACCAGGAGGAGTTCACTGACCTGCGCCTGCACCTCATTGCCGGCATCATCCTTCGCCGGATTACCATCCAGATCCACTGCGGGTGCGGGTATGGTAGGGTTTGTGAACTTGATATCCTTCTCCACATCAATGATCAGATCGATCATCTGATTGGCTGTCAGCTGCGCTTCTTCCTGTAACGTCAGTTCTTTGTTGCCACGCAGATACGAATTATTGCCGGCCACGATAAACGCGCCTACCGATCCTGCCACAATGGTCATGATCGCCAGACACACGATGATCTCTACCAGCGTAAATCCCTTGTTTTCCATTTTCTTTCGTATGTTCTTCATGGTCAACCTCCTTACACAAATCCGCTTATTTTGTCACAATCTTACCGGTTCTTCCCACTGTTGTAATTTCTATCCTTCTCGTTCCGTTGCTGACTACTATCCGCTTACAGAAGTTCTTCTTTGCTCCTCCCGCCTCACAGGTTCCCGCTTCGAAAGCTCCCGATGCACGGTTGAACACCAGATGCAGTCCTTGCGTTGAAGAAGCATAGGGCAAGGTTCCCTTTAATTCCGTCAGGGAGTAAGCATGTGTGTCATCATCATCGAAATACACCTGAACCTGAATGGGATCTCTGCCCACCACACGGTCAGAAACCTGAGTCAGGGTTCCGTTTATCACCTGATATACCATTGCATGATATTCTTTATCTGTACTGTCATAGGAAATCACACATTCTACATTATTCTGTTCTTTTCCCAGCGTCAGCACCCTGACCCTCTCTATCGTAGATACGATCTCATCCGCACACTTTCTTACCCTTCGGCCGGTCAGTGTACCCACGGATAATCCCGCCACTGTCACCACGATTGCCATAATAGCAATGACAATGATCAGCTCTACCAGGGAAAAACCGCTATTTTTATTGTTTCTGCCAATTCTCATATACGATCAGGTCTCCCAGATTGATTTCTGTATTTGCATAGGTCTGATGATCCGGCTGCAGGTAGCCTTCGCCGCCTTTCAGGAAATCCACCACATGATATTCCACCGTATTGCCGCCGGCTGCGGTAATCTCTTTGGAATACGTCAGTGCCTGTAACAACGCATCTTTATCTGCATTCACCTTTACATTCTGCCCCAGACGGATATTGCCGCCGGCGATAATGATTCCCTGAAAATCCTTCTCCACAGTCACATCACCGCTGACCAGGATCAGTCCCTTGGTAAATTTCGCATATTCCGTTGCGGAATAGGTATAATCCCCATCTACGATCACTGCCTTACATTTCGGGTCCATGGAACCCTCGAAATATTTGGAAGCATCAATATCGGAGCTTCCACCGTGTAATACGCCGCCAAAGGTAAGCAATGTGCTGTGATCCACCAGGTTCGTGTATGCATTGGCACTGTCCGCTCTCTCAGCCTGTGTCACTTTCTCATATACATCCAACATTTTCTTGGTCAGTGCCTTGAATTTATTCTGATCCGCTTTCAGGATCGCCTGATATCCACTGTTGGAAGCATCTGCTGTCAGCGAATCCTGACGCACATTTTCGCGGCTGCCGGTGGTCTTCGCATCATCATACATGACTACATTGCCTGCCAGGTGCATGATATACGCTCCGGAGCCCTCCTCCCGCAGTTTGATCGCCTTTGTATAAATGCCGGTATAGGCTTCCATGGTACTCTGATTCATACTGTAATAATCCCGGAAATAACGATTAGCATTACTTCTGGAGCTGTCAGAACCCGCGTCAAAATTTACATAATAATAAACCAATGTGATCTTACTGTTCAACCGTTTAAAATACTTCTCTATATTTCCGGATGTGATCCCGTAGGAAGCTAATGTATTTCCTTTTAACGCCTCACAGGGTACATCCAGTGCCACATCGACTACATCATCACGAAGCCTGTTATTATTAACATCCCAGATTTTATCATTATACTCTTCTAAAGTGATAGGATTGCTCTTCTGTGACAGTACAGACCCACCGGAGGTACTTCTGCCGATGCACTCTGCAGGTACCAGATAAGCCAGCTGATCGCTCTTCACGGCAATAGACTGTCCCATCATAATGTCACTTACATTCTCTCCTGCGGTATTCGTAGCTGCCCCGGAGGTACCTCCGCCCGTTTTCAGGGATATGTAAGAATTTCCTGCCAGCGTCAGGTTCCGCAGCTGATTCAGATAAATCTCAGTATTGGTACCGTTGACAATGATTGCGCTGCTGTCACCATGACTGCCATCTCCGAATCCCACATATTCCCCGGTATATTCTCCATTCAATAACGCTCCCGCGAAAAAAACATTATCTGCACCGCTCATGATCAGATCATTTGCTACATATACACCATTTCCGTTGAATTGAATCGTTCCTTTGCTGCCGGCCTTTATAGGGCTGCCGCCATGCATGGTGATCGATCCCGCCCACAGTTCGCCATACTGATCGGCATTCAGGGTTGCGCCCTTCCCCAGATACAGTTCTGACGCAGCGATCATACGCTTGTCCGGATTCTCCTTGCCAGTCGGTTCCTTCAAATCTACAGTAACATTACTGCCTTCGCCCTCTTTGGTACTGCCTACGATGAAACGATCTGCATAAAAGCTTCCGCCGATCTCATTCTGGCTTGGCAGATTCGGATCTGTAGGTAATGCCTGGATGGAATCCTGTGCGATCATAGAGATTCCTGTAATGGAAGGTACTGTCACTGCCTGGGAGAAATCAATCTCAGGCACTTTGATCCGCAGATCCGTCTGAATAACAGAGACATAACCGCTATCGTCGGTATATGTCACCCGCAGAGCACAGATTCCCAGACCATCCTTATACAGTTTCATTCTTCCTTTGGGATTTTCTGTATCGGTTACTTCCAGTCCTTTGCTGTCCGTCACTTTTACCGTGCCACTCTCGTCCAGATAGATTCTCCGCCAACCATCTTCATCCGACAGATTTTCCAGTGAGGTCGTCTCCAATACGGTATGGCTGCGTACCTCAGGAGTCAGACAATCTGTTCCGAAAAATTTCGTCAGATCATAAAAATTTGTGTCCGTAGATCCGTCCAGCATATATTTTGACTGCATATCCGTCAGAAAATAATAACGCAGCTTGCTTGTCTTTTCCTCTGCACTGGTACTACTGTAATTCTGTAAAACATTTTCGTACGCATTTCCCACTGATTCCGAAATCTGTGTTCCCATATAAGATCGTATCTCATCCAATACAGTCTCAGCAGAATAAAAATTGTCCTTTGCCTTCAGATTGTTGACCTTCATCTGGTAGTTCAACAGCGACATATACATTAAAACACTGGCTAAAATGCCAATAAAGGCCATAGCTATGATCACAACGACCAAAGCCGAGCCTTTATTATCTGTTTTTCTTCTGCCACGTATTTCCATGGTTCTACTTCCTTCCGGTTCCTAATCTAACGTCCTCTTACTCGATCGCAGTACCTGTCATGGTTACAATCGGTCTTCCGGTACTACTGTCTCCCTCTGCATATACCTCAACCCGCATATCATATATGCGGTTCTTCTTCTCCTTTGGTGTCAGACTATCTACATCCATAATACTTTTGGCAGTATTTCCATCCACCTTGTTATTCGTTCCGGTCATACTCAGATTCCGGAAAGTATATACGGTATTTCCGTTTGTGATCAGATTCGTCCGTAATCTGCATGCAGAACGGAAATCAGATCCTCCTAATTTGTCGCCATCTGCCGGATTCCAGGCAGGATATGTTTCCCGCAGTTCAAACGAAGCTTTATAAGACATCAGCAACGTATCATAATAAGTCCTGCTCCCGAAACTATTGACCCATTCATCTGACGGTTCCTGCATTGCCAGGAACACATTCACCGGCACATTCCCCGGATTATTTACAATAACACGGTCTACCGGTTCTGCCGGAATTCCGCTTTGGGCACATTCCACGCGAGGCTGCAGACATACAATGATATTCGCCAATCCATTCTGTATCTTGTCTTCTGTCGTATATGTCCCGTCCGCCTTCTTCGCACGGATCCGGTCTGCCTGTTCCCGCAATGAATTCTCATTGGAAAAAATCACATAATCCTGTCCGTTCTGCGGATAATCTCCGGATTTTCCACCCAGATCCACAATGCCGGTATTGCAATGATATACCGTAGATGCTGTCACCAGATACGTATCCGCCTCGGTTATCTCACCTAGTCCAAGATCCAGACTGATCCTCCCTGTCATGATATTGATCTGAATTGTCTTGGTCGTATATCTGGCAATCGTCGGAATATCTTTATCCGTACCCGTCTTATAATACAAATAGGCATCTGTAGCAGAATCCTCCGCTTCAGCATAGACAGCATTTCTTCCTCCCGACAGATTCTCCAGCTCCACAATATCCTTATCGTTGAACATATTATATCCCGTAGGATCCATGGTGATCACCACATCATACTTTGATGAAGTGGTACTGTCATCCCTCACGGTATATTTCCATATGCCGGTCCCGTCACCATTCACATCTCTGTTTACCGTGTTGGTAAACCCTTCCGGTGTTTCCCCCTCATAGATTTCTGCCATTTCTTCCAGCGAATGTGCCTCAAACATTTCCATCGCATCTTCCGCGATCGCTGTGGCATGCATAGTGTTGCGGGATTTGGCATTCGTTCTGGCACTGGTGACAAAGCTATGCAATAGCGGCACCACGATGATCGCCAGAACTACTATTGCGATCAAAAGCTCCACAAGGGAAAAACCTGCATTATTCAATTGTCCTTCCTTTGTATGCTTCTGCATTGTGACAACTCCCGATTAAAAAATCTATTAGTTCATGTTTCCGAAAATAGTATCCACACCCATCTCCATGGCAGGGATATACGGTTCGCTGTATTCCTTATCCGTTCCCATCAGATAATACGTATTCAGCGTCATGTTGCCGGACAGCATCCCTTCTTCTGAATTGTAACTGATGTTGACGCTCTGAATACTCTGTCTCTCCTGCTGATTATAGATATATCTTACCAGCCCCTTGAAATCATTGTAAGTGCAGGCAATGCTGATACCGAGAGGTAATTCATACATATGGGTATCCGCATAAGCCGTTCCCTCGGTGGAAATGGGACTATTGGTTACAATTGTGGTCGTATCCGTACCGGACACTGCGGCATCCGCTTCCGCTGCGGCGGTATCTGCCGGTGCATCTGCTGTTGCATTATCCAAAGCAGAGGTACTTTCCGCCTGCGGAGTATAAGGAACCTCTGCCTCAGTTCCAAAGGAGATATTCGCCACCCTGGTTCTGGTAGCATCCTCCATGTTTTTTACCATCATAATACTGTCTTCCGGTAATATATCTACCGGAAAACGGCTCTCGAAATTAGTGATGTATGACTGCATTTTCTCAGTAGCAGCCAGATAATCCGCCTTGCGCTGATCCAATACCTCCAGTGTAGACACCTGGGATCTTAATGACATATTCTGGCTTTCCATAGAATCTGCCAGATCATTAAATTTTGCATATACCAAAAAATAAGTAACCACAGCAAGGAGGATTCCGAGTACTGCGATCAAAAGTTGAATTTCACTCTTTTTCACCTTCATTTTATCTGCCTCCTACTGTACGGACTGGGTGGACTCTACGGTCTCCCCGGTCTCTTCTGTCTCATCACTCAGTTCTCTGTATGTACCCGTCATGGAAAACATTACCCAGGAGCCACCCATCTCGTCCTGGTTATCTGTAATATTACTGATCTGTACATCCTCGATACTCTCCATATTGCGGACATTGAGGATCGTACGTGCTGCCGCTGCTTTTCCCTCTACATTAACGGTCATGCTGATGCCGGTCTGATCGGAAGAAAAGCTGTCAGTGTAAAAGCTGTCCGGCAGTATCTGCTCCAGCTCATTGATGAACTCCACGAGATTCTCATTGGGATTCTCGGTATACTCATACAGATATTTGTATTTATCATACTGTGCTGCCGCTGAGAGATATTCATTATATACTGCCTGCGCGGGCTGTAATTCCTCGACTCTCGCCTGCAGAGCCACATTCTCTGCCACGGTGCCGAAGTATCTGGTCAGGGAAGTCACTGCCATGGCGATGGACAGGATCACGCCCAGCACCAGGACTGCCACACTGACGAAGGTATAGTTCGTGCCGCTGACTACGGTCATGCCCTTGGCCTTCTGCTGGCTCTTATCGATCAATCCTACGGGGGAAAGTACTGCGCCCAGGCAGGAAATATAGGCTGCGGGTCTGGTGGAACGGATGGCCTTGCTCATGCCAATCTTGTCATCCATCTCGGACAGGGTATGTACCTTGCGCTCCAGGCAGTTGGTGAACAGCTTGCTCATGCCGCTGAAGCTGCCGCCGAGACCGGTAACATAGGACTTTTCAATGGGATTTTCACTGTTTCTGGAATCATAGAAGTCAATGACACGGCTCACACCCACGATCAGAGGCTCCAGGGAAGCAGTGATCTTCTGTCTTGCTTCCGTGACTTCCACATTTCCGGCATCCTCGTCTTCCCAGCGTCCGGCATTCTCTTCCCATACCTTGTCTCCCGGATGCAGCACCCTGTTCAGGCAAGTCTTCTTCTGAAAACGCTCTACTGCGCTCATGGGATCGTTCACGGCATAGGCTTCGGAAGTGATCATGGTATCGATAGCATCCTGCACGCCGTAAGCCACGGTTCTCTGCAGCAGCACCTTGCCGGCGGAAAGCACGGTCACGATGGTGCTGTTCTCATCGATCTTGATCATCATGGTAACTTTTTCAGACTTCTCATCACGAAGGATCTGGTATAAGCTGTTGCTGCTGTAATCGAAGCACTCGACTTCCCAGCCGCACATCTGCGCCAGCTGATAATAACTGTTTAACAGTGCCTTGGGTACTGCCAGTGCCATAACGCGCAGCTTCCCGTCCTCGGTCAATCCGCCTGCCAGATAATGTCCGATCTCATACTGGGTCAGATCCACGGGGAAATAATCGTTCGCGTTGGTCTTCACCAATGCCTCGATCTTGCTCGCCTTCACGTTCGGGATCTGTACCTCACGGCTTGCCACTCTGGTAGAAGAAATGGTGAAGATCACTCTCTTCGTGCGGATGCCGTTCGTGCCCAGTGCGTTCACCAGGTGATCAGCATACTCCTGCGTCGGCTGCAGCATACCGTCCACCACGACGCCTTCCGGGGTCTCGACGGTCAATACTTTATAGACCTTCGGTTTCTTCACCTTATAGTCGATCTCGCAGATCTTCGTAAAGGAGTTACCGATCTCAATACTCAA
>Ga0129310_1002185_pt1 | contig 15030 bp, 8 predicted proteins | sample Go1ome_2_FD_94433 | JGI IMG/M metagenome (GOLD analysis project Ga0129310, IMG submission 94433) | Western lowland gorrila individual fecal microbial communities from Wisconsin, USA - Go1022A metagenome | ecosystem: Host-associated > Mammals > Digestive system > Large intestine > Fecal | place...
CTACATCGTAGCCCTTAGCACCGAACATCTGTCTGAACGCAAGGCGTCCGATACGGCCAAAGCCGTTAATTGCAACTTTAACATCTGCCATTGGAATATTCCTCCTGAGAAATAATTATTTGCTCCACGGCGGAAAGGATCCGTCATAATGAGCATGCTGATATGCGGTAATGGCATATCATTACATATTCATTATACTAAAAATCGGAGATTTTATCAAGATGTTTGCGAAAAATAATTTGCAGACTTTTGAAAAAAAACGGAAAGTTTTTTTGTGCATTCTGACGAAATTACATTCAGAAGACACATATAATAAGGAACTGTTTTAGAAAATCTGCTATTTCTCTTGCATTTCACAAAAATATGATGTATAATGTAAATATTATTGCAAAGCTCCGGAACCAGAATCCGGAAGCAAAGAGATAAAAGGAGAAAAACTATGAAGAAACTTATCGCAGGCATTTCCGCACTGGCACTCATGGTCGGCATGATGGCAGGCTGCTCATCTACCAACACCGAGAACACCGTTCACACCAAGGACGACCTGGTAGGAAAGACCATCGGCGTTCAGCTGGGCACCACCGGCATGACGCTTGCCGAGTCCATCGAGGGCACCACCGTTGAGAAGTACAACAAGGGCGCAGACGCTATCCAGGCGCTTATCCAGGGCAAGATTGACGCAGTTATCATCGACTCTGCCCCTGCAAAGTATTTCGTTGAGAAGAACAGCGAAAAGATCACCACACTTGACGAGCCGTATGCCGTTGAGGAATATGCAGTGGCTATCAAGAAGGACAACGACGAGCTGACCGAAAAGATCAACACCGCCCTCGCTGAACTCAAGGAAGACGGCATCCTCTCCGAAATCGAGCAGAACTGGCTGGTTGACGAGGAATACGGCAAGCACCCCTACACAAGCCCCGAGGGCATTGAATACACCGGCACGCTCACCATGGCGACAAACGCCGAGTTCCCTCCCTATGAGCTGAAGGAAAACAACGAAATTGTCGGCTTCGACGTTGATATGATGACCGCAGTATGCGACAAGCTGGGCTATAAGCTCGTAGTTGACGATATGGCGTTCGATTCCGTTATCACCGCCGTTGTTACCGGCAAGGCTGACGTAGGCGTTGCAGGCATGACCGTTACCGAAGACAGACTGAAGAACGTTAACTTCTCCGACTCCTACACCAAAGCAAACCAGGTTGTCATCGTAAGAAAGTAAGTAAAGGGAACACAGCTGAAGAAGCTCCGTGTTTACAGGTAAATTATGGACTTTTTAACCACCATCAAGGATTGGTTTATTGAATTCGGTGATAAATTCTACAATACCTTTATTGTAGAAAACCGGTGGATGTACCTTGTCAACGGTCTTGGCACAACGCTGCTCATCACGGCTCTGGCGTTGGTGATCGGTATTATGCTGGGCTTCATCGTTGCAATTATCCGCTCCACGAATCAGCGTACCGGCAAGCTCAAGGTCGCGAACTTCATCTGTCGCATATACCTGACGGTATTCCGCGGTACGCCTATGGTAGTGCAGCTGCTGATCATCTACTTCGTTATCTTCGGCTCGGTCAACATCAGCAAGGTGCTCGTTGCCGTCATCGCCTTCGGTCTCAACTCTGCGGCTTACGTTGCTGAGATAGTCCGCTCCGGTATCATGTCGGTGGACAACGGTCAGTTTGAGGCCGGCGCTTCCCTCGGATTCGGTTACACAAAGACGATGATCTCGATAATCCTTCCGCAGGCGCTGAGGAATATTCTCCCGGCGCTCGGAAACGAGGCGATCGTGCTGCTGAAGGAAACCTCCGTTTCCGGCTACATCGCTCTGGAGGATCTTACCAAGGGCGGCGATATCATTCGCTCCAATACCTACGAAGCGTTCCTGCCGCTCATCGCAGTTGCAGCGGTCTACCTGATCATGGTTATCATAATGTCCTCGCTCGTATCCCGTCTGGAAAGGAAGTTGTCGAATGATAAGCGTAAATGATCTCAGCAAGAGCTTTGGCGACCTGGTTGTCCTTGACGGAGTGAGCACCAACATTGAAAAGGGCGAAAAGGTAGTCGTGATAGGGCCTTCCGGCTCCGGAAAGAGTACATTCCTCCGCTGCCTGAATCTGCTTGAGCAGCCCACCGGCGGCTCCGTGGAATTTGAGGGCGTGGACATAACCCACGCCAAAGGAAAGCAGCTGAACGAAATACGCATGAAAATGGGCATGGTGTTTCAGCACTTCAACCTTTTCCCACACCTGACTATCCGCAGAAATATCACCATTGCCCCGGTCAAGAACAAGATACTTACCCAGGCGCAGGCGGATAAGCGCGCAGATGAACTCCTGGCGATGGTGGGTCTGTCCGACAAGGCAGAAGCTTATCCTTCGCAGCTCTCCGGCGGTCAGAAGCAGCGTATCGCGATAGCGCGCACGCTGGCGATGAACCCCGACGTTATCCTGTTTGACGAACCGACCTCCGCGCTCGACCCCGAGATGGTCGGAGAGGTTCTTGAACTGATGAAGAAGCTCGCCGAGGGCGGCATGACAATGGTCGTTGTCACCCACGAAATGGGCTTCGCCCGCGAGGTAGCAAGCCGCGTTATGTTCATGGCTGACGGAAAGATACAGGAAGAGGGTACGCCCGACGAGATATTCACATCTCCGAAGAATCCCAGACTGCGCGACTTCCTTTCAAGAGTGCTTTAATGCGCAAATAGCACAAATCCGCAAATGAACATGTCCCCCGATTCATGCAATCGGGGGATTGATTTGTTCTGTCAGAAATGTTATAATAGATATGTAACAAAAGGCATTACAGAAGCTCTACAGAAAAATAACCCTGCCCGGTTTCCAGCCAGTACCATTCGGAAGCCGGGCTTTTCCTGCGCGGAAAAGGAGAACAAATGGAAGACAGAAAACCACTTATACCCGTAAAGGAGCTTGTAAAACGCTATGCGCTGTTCATAATCAGCCTGTTCATCTCGGCGATGGGCGTTGCAATAACCAAAAAAGGCGAGCTGGGAGTATCGCCGATATCCTCCGTTGCGAACGTTATGAGCGAGAAATTCACCGACCTCAGCCTGGGCAACTGGCTTATAATCTGGAACTGCGTGCTCATCATCGGACAGATAATCATTCTGCGGAAAAAATTCCAGTGGATACAGCTCATTCAGGTGCCGCTGTCGTTCCTGTTCGGCTGGTTCACCGATATCGGCATGTGGATATTCTCGTTTCTGAAGCCGTCAAACTATGTATTCCAGTTACTGATGGAACTCGTAGGAACTGTTGTACTCGGATTCGGTATCGCACTTTCGGTCATCGCAAATGTCGTCATGAACTCCGGCGAAGCCTTCGTCAAGGCGATTTCCGATACGATACACAAGGAATTCGGAAACGTAAAGGTCGTATTTGATATATCCTGTGTCATTGCGGCGGTCATCCTGTCGCTTATATTCTTCAGCATGCAGATAGTCGGCACCCGCGAGGGCACGGTGATATCCGCCCTGCTGACCGGATTTGTCGTGAAATTCTGGAACAAACTCACCCGCAAGCCCGTGGAAAAGCTCCTTGTCGGGAACAGAACGCAGGAATGACGCAAATTTTTCAACATCTTGTTGACATGTGTTAAAAAATATGGTATAGTAGCTAAGAAAACGCTGAATAAAACAAAATCGACGTGTTCAAACGCGGGAACTCACGCGTCTGATTTTGTTACGCTGCGCTTTATTCAGCGTGTCCTTAAGTAATATACAGAAAGGCCCATAAAAAGGAATGACAATAACACAAAAATTACGCAACTGCCTCCTGCTGCTTACCGCCGCGATAATATGGGGCATGGCGTTCGTTTCGCAGAAAGCGGGAATGGACTCCATGGGGCCCCTCACCTTCAACGGCACGCGAAACCTCATCGGAACCGCCGTGCTTATCCCCGTGATACTTATTCTGAGGAACCGCGTTCCGCGCGCTGAGCGCAAGCCGCTCCCGCTGAAAACCACCATAATCGGCGGACTTTCCTGCGGACTGGCGCTCACCGTCGCCTCTACCCTCCAGCAGTACGGACTTACGATGACGACCGTCGGCAAGGGCGGATTCATCACCACGCTGTATATAATCATGACGCCCATTCTGGGGATATTCCTGCACCGCAAGGCGCCCAAAATCGTATGGGTAGCGGCGGTGATGGCGGTCGGCGGAATGTATCTGCTGTGCGTCAACGGCGAGAGCCTTTCCATCTCCGCCGGCGATCTTCTGGTGCTCGGAAGCGCTCTCGTTTTCTCGGTGCACATTCTGGTAATCGACAAGTTTTCGCCGCTCACGGACGGCGTGGTGCTGTCATGCATTCAGTTCTTCGTATGCGGCGTTGTCAGCACCATCGGCGCGTTTATATTCGAAGAGCCGTCCTGGGCGCAGATAATCGACGGAATAGTTCCTGTTCTGTACGCCGGCGTGCTTTCCTGCGGCGTAGGATACACGCTCCAGATTGTCGGACAGAAGGGACTTGACCCCACGGCGTCCGCTCTGATACTCTCGCTGGAATCCGTCGTAGCGGCTATCTCCGGTTATGTCGCCGGAGCCACCGGGCTTCTCAAGACCGACCAGACAATGACGCCCCAGCAGATCGCGGGCTGCGCTATCGTCTTTGCGGCGGTGATACTGGTTCAGCTCCCGTGGGATAAGATAGGTCAGAAACTCAAAAAGAAGAGCAGCGTATAAAAAACATCGCCCCTGTGAATACAGGGGCGATACGTCTTGTCAAGGAAGTCATGTTCACGCCGTGTTTTGTATGGGAGGGGCTTGCCCCTCCCGAAACCCCGAAATTCGCATTTATTGCCTGAATGCCGGGCACTTCGGATTACACTAAAACGATAACAGAGCAATCGTGGACGACTGCCCACGCGCACCCAAGCGGCGCAAGGACGCGCCGCAACCAAGTGCGGGAGGGGCAAGCCCCTCCCCTACGGGAAAGAGGGTAGGTAATGCATGTATTTTTCCGATATATGCGAAAAATATATGCACGGTTTTGAAATACACGATATGGAATTTTAAACACGCCGAAAAAGGGCGGATACAGGATCCGCCCCTACACAATTTTATGCGCCAGAATTTTTAAATATATTGTATCGCCCCTGTAAATACAGGGGCGATACTTTTATGCTGAATCCAGTCCTTTATTTATCAGCCTTTCTGCGGTTTGTGAGAGCCTTTATCGCAAAGAGCACAACGAACATGAGCACCAGCGAAGCACCAAGGACCACGAAAACATTCTGCACAAAGCCTGCAATAACATACCCGACAGCGCACACCGCAGCAACGGTCATAGCATAAGGAAGCTGCGTGGATACATGATTTACATGGTCGCACTGCGCTCCGGTGGAAGCCATGATAGTCGTATCCGATATCGGCGAGCAGTGGTCTCCGCAGACTGCGCCCGCCAGGCACGCGGAAATGCATACAATTACCATCTGCGGGATCTCACCGCTGTCTGCAACGGAAGCCAGCTCCTGGCTGAACACACTGGTAACTATCGGGATAAGTATGCCGAACGTGCCCCAGGAAGTTCCGGTGGCGAATGCAAGACCGATAGCAACTACGAACAGTATCAGCGGCAGCAGGATATGAAGCGCAGTAGCGCTCTCAACGATTCCGGAAACAAATGCGCCTGCTTCCAGTTGGTTTGTCATCGTCTTTAATGTCCATGCGAATGTAAGGATAAGTATTGCGGGTACCATCTGCTTGAAGCCTGCCGCAATGGAATCCATGCACTCCGTGAACTTCAGAACTCCGCGCACCAGGTAGTAGATAATGATGAGTATAAGCGCGCCGATGGAGCCGAGGGACAATCCGAACGCAGCGTCGCAGTCCGCGAACGCGTCAATGAAGTTGGTTCCGCTGAAAAATCCGCCGGTGTAGATCATACCGATAACACAGAGCACTATCAGAATAATTACCGGGAGGATAAGGTCAATGACCTTGCCCTTTGAGCGGATAGGCTGGTCGTCGTCCTCGTATACCTTGTTTCTGGTGGTAAAGAGGTCGCCGTTGCGGGCGTTGTCCTCGTGCTTTCTCATCGAACCGAAATCCATATCAGCCGAAGCCATGAATATTACCATCATGATTGTGAGGAGCGCATAGAGATTATACGGAATAGTGCTGATAAACAGGCTTATTCCGTTTACGCCCTCGACCGTACCGCTTACCGCAGCCGCCCAGGAGGATATCGGCGCGATAATGCATACCGGAGCCGCCGTTGCGTCGATAAGGTACGCCAGCTTGGAGCGCGAAACGTTATGCTTGTCCGTTACGGGGCGCATTACAGAGCCTACAGTCAGGCAGTTGAAGTAGTCGTCAACGAAGATGAGCACGCCCAGCAGGAATGTGGAAAGCTGCGCTCCCCTGCGGGTCTTTATGTGAGCCGCCGCCCACTCGCCGTAAGCGCGGCTTCCGCCTGCCTTGTTCATGAGAACAACGATAACTCCCAGCACGACAAGGAACACCAGTATTCCCACGTTGTATGAGTCCGCGAGATTTGCGATAAGTCCGTCCTGTATAACGACGGTGAACATGCCCTCAAATCCTGTGCCTGCGGATATCGCGGCTATCACGCCGCCAGTCAGAATACCGATGAACAGCGACGAATAGACCTCCTTGGTGATAAGCGCCAGGCCGATGGCAATGACCGGCGGCAGCAGCGACCACAGAGAACCTACAGCCTCTGTTATCGGCGCCTGTATGAAGCAGCCTATCAGGAACGCCAGGATAAACAATCCTGTGATGATTTTTCCGATGTGTTTTTTCATGGAACTTCTCCCTTTTTTAAAGTCTGTATTTATATGATACGCTTTATCTGACAAATTGTCAATAGTTTTGAGCGAATTTTGACAGTTTTTTGTTTTCCGGCACAGCATTTGCAGGAATTTCAGCCCGCTGCGGCGTCACAGCGGGCTGAAAAGTTATAGCTTGACGATATCGTACAAATTCTGCTGAATGAGGAATCCCGGAACATAACACCTGTTGACCGTCCACCAGCTGGCGCCCGCAAGTCCGTATTCGTCGATGAGCCGTAACTTGGCGTCTATGCTGCGCGGGTCGTCGAACCACACAACATGCTGAGTTCCGTTGTCCGTGTAGTTAAAATACGGCGCCTGCGCCCGCTCATCGTACTGGATATCCACGCCGTACCTCTGCGCAAGCTCCACGGCGGCGGTGAGTCCAATGCTCTTCGCAGGAGTTCCGCGCATGAACGGCAGCGTCCAGTCATAGCCGTAATTCGGCATGCCCATCAGTATCTTTTCGGGAGGGATCTCAGTCACGGCGTAATCCAGCACCCGGCGCACCTCGTTTATAGGCGATACTGCAAGCGGCGGGCCGTAAGTATACGTCCGGCGTCATTATAGGGAACCCCTGTGGGGAGGTTTTTCGGGCAAACGCGTCTTCAAGAAGATGGTGCGCACTGTACATTTTCGCTCACATGAGGTTTTTAAAGGGAATCATGTGTTATTATGCACCAAAATGGAAAGATGCAGTAAGCGTCGCCTGGCAAAGGCACTATCCGTTAATTGTGCGGTGTTGCCCTTGAATAATTCCGGACATATGCCCGGAAAGGCAGATCAGTTCTATTGACAAATCATGATTTCTAAACTATAATAATAGTAGTATTGTATAATATTGGTTTGGCGGTGAATATCCGCGCAGAGACAGAAGAACAGTTTACAGGAGGTAATCTCATGACAGCAAAAAGAATGCGGCTGCTGACCGCGGGTCTTGCGGTGGTAGCGCTGATCGCGGCGCTGTTCGGCATAAATCCAGGGCTCGGGACATCGGCTGCCGCAGCGTGGGACGGAACAGCCGCCGAGAGCTTTGAAGGCGGTAACGGAGACAGCTTCAATCCGTACATCATAAAAACGGCGGAGCAGCTTGCGTTACTGGCGGAGCGGGTGAACGGCGGTGAAACATATCAGGGAAAGTATTTCCAGCTTGAGGCTGACCTTGACCTGTCGGGCAGCGAGTGGGCTCCGATAGGCATAGGAGAGCGCGAGACAGGCGGCAGCACAGTTACTAAGCCTTTCGCCGGAACGTTTGACGGAAAGAATCACAAAATATCCGGGCTGAAACTTACCGCCGGACTGGACGGCCAGGGACTTTTCGGCTGTTCCTCCGGCACAATAGGGAATCTCGGCATAGTTAGAGGAAACATCAGCGTCGGCAGCGCTGAAAGAATCGGCGCGATATGCGGATACAGCACCGGAACCATCGAAAACTGCTGGAACTCGGCGGACATTACCGGAAGCACCGAGGGCGGAAAATATGTCGGCGGTATCTGTGGGTACAGCACCGGAACGATTTACGGCTGCCTGAATATGGGGGATATCACCGCAAATTCGTTCATCGGCGGTATCTGCGGAAACACAGCCCAGAGCACACAGATCAGCAACTGCTTCAACAGCGGCAGTATCACGGGCAAAGAACAGATTGGCGGTATCGCGGGGATAAACCTCAATTACATAACGTTCTGCATAAATGCCGGGGAGCTAACCGGAGAAGAATCAGTTTATGCTGTCAGTCATTCGGATGATGTAAGAAATATATACGCCAGCATATCATACAGCTTTTACAACAGCGACGTATTCAGCCCCTCCAGCGGTGATAAAGAGGTAACTGGTATTCCCACCGGAGCTCTGTGCGGCAGCATTCTCAATAAATACAACTTTTACAAAAACCTGTGGGAATCCGGCAGCATAACCCTGGACGGCAGCGGCAAGGCTCAGATGACCTATGTAAGGCTTAAGAACATTCCGGCGGCGCCCGCCGCAATGGAGCGCAAGGTGTTCAATTTCGGCACGGAATCCGATCCGGACTGGGACACCTACACGCTTATAACAGAAGCCCAGCAGTTCGTGGATATCGGCGCGGACAAAGCAAAGTGGAACCAGAACTACGTCCTCGGTAACGATATCGACCTTGAAAGCCGGACGGACGTTAAGATAATAGAGAACTATTACGGCAAATTCAGCGGAAACGGACATTCCATAAAGAACGTTTACATAAACGAGCCTGAAAAGTCCCAAGTGGCGCTTTTCGGCGAGGTCAACAGCGGCAGCGTTATCAGAGATCTCACGCTGGACGGCGGCTCAATATACGGCAAGGAAAGCGTTGCCGGAATTGCTGTTGTAAATAACGGCAGTCTTATAAACTGCACGAATTCCTGCTCGGTAAGCGGTGATATCGGAGATATCGGATTTATCGGCGGCGTGTGCGCTTACAGCGAAGGTACGCTGATCTCCTGCCGAAACACCGGAAGCGTAAGCTGCACTGCGGGAACACATGATGAAGGCCGCACAACAGGCGGAGTATGCGGTTATAGTTATGGTAAGATAAGCGGCTGCTATAACTCAGGCACTGTTGAAAGCCCGAAACAGGCGGGCGGAGTGTGCGGCAGCTCTTCTGACGGTGAAATCAAGAACTGCTATAACTCCGGCGCGGTCAGCGGCACGAAAAACGTCGGCGGTATCTGCGGCACAGGAAATTCTAACTCGTTGAGCGGCTGCTTCAACTCCGGTGAAGTCACCGGAACCGGAAATATCGGCGGTATCTGCGGTTCGGTAAGCGGCTACGAATCCAATGGTCATGAAATTGTTTCCAGCGTCAGCGGCTGCGCGAATACCGGAAAGGTCAGCGGCAGCGGCTCGCTTGGAAGCGTCTGCGGAAACGGCGGCGACCATTCCTCTTTCACAGACTGCATATACAGCAGCGGGCTTACCGCAATAGGCGGTAAGGCTGACGTCAGCGGCTCAGCCAGCAGCGTCCCGGCTGATGAGGTAATAAAATCTTTCAGGCCGGAAAGCTGGACGGAGGGATACGCCAGGGAAACTGTTTCCGGCAGAAAGAAAACAATTCTCCGCGCCGACCCTGTCCCCGCCGGAGCGAAGCAGGAAGAAACAAGGCTTGAATACTACAACTTCGGCACGGAAGCCTCCCCCGACTGGGACTCCTACACCGAAATAAGCACCGGGCAGGAGCTGCTTGACCTCGCCGGGAACAATACGAAGTGGGGCGGAAATTACGTCCTTGCCGGAGATATCCAGCTTACGGGAGGATCGTTCTCCCCGATAGGCACTGAAACCGTGCCGTTCAGCGGGAAATTCAGCGGCAACGGCCACGTCCTGACCAACGTGAAGATATCTGCGGCTGGGGACTATATCGGGCTTTTCGGCTATAACACCGGTACCATAACATACGTTGGCATTGAAAGTGGCGAAATATCCGGCGGGAACTGCACCGGCTCCATCTGCGGCCTGAACGCGGGAACCATCACCGGCTGCTACAACAACGCTCCCGTCACCGGAAAGGAATCGGCAGGCGGCGTCTGCGGCAAGAACAGCGGCACCGTACAGATGTCCTACAACACCGGATCCGTCACGGGAATCCTCAAAACCGGCGGCGTCTGCGGCGAAAGCACAGACGGAAGCACCTTAGCGAACTGCTACAGCACAGGAATGCTGGTCGGCGATTCCGTTGTCGGCGGTATCTGCGGCTCGGTGGAAAGAAGCGCCGACGTTTCCAACAGCTTCAGCATGGCTGAGATATGCGGCAACAGTAATATCGGCGGTAATATCGGTACCGGTCCCTCGACAAACTGCTTTTACTCCAAGGATCTTTTCTTGGTGGATGATTTTGGCGGTCCTGTTGAAACCAAAGACCTGACCAGTCGGCCATCCATCTTTTCCGGCGACATCTGGGAAAGAGGAAGCTATACCGAGGGCACGGAAAACGGAAGATACCGCTCGGACAACTACACGCTCATCAGCCTTAAAGGCGTAGGAAAGGCGCAGTCCGGCGAGCTGCGTATGTACAACTATTTCACGCTGAATCGTGACAGCTGGCGATATTATAATCCCATAACCACGGCAGATGAATTTGAGAAGCTCACACAGAACAGCGCAATGTGGCGCAGAAACTACGTCCTGCAAAGCGATATCGACCTTTCAGGAAGAAATATCACCCCGATAGGAAACGAAGTCACGCCATTCTATGCGTATTTCAGCGGAGATGGACATAAGATATCCAATCTGATAATTGATCAGCCTGATTCTGATAATGTCGGACTTTTCGGCTATGTATCGGGCCGGCTGTATGATATTATCACTGAAAACGGAAGTATTACCGGCAGAAATAATGTTGGCGGTATCGTTGGTTACGCGTCAGATACAAGGGGGCGGGGCGTTAACGGAAACGCGGTAAGGGGCGTCAGGAATGTCGGCGGTATATGCGGCAAAAGCCAAACAACGGTCATAGATTGCATAAATATCGGCGCCGTGACCGGAACCGAAAATGTTGGCGCAATATGCGGAAGCGAAAATGACACCGTGAAGAACTGCTGGTACAACTCCGACACAAGCGGCGCCATGGGAATCTCCGGCGCAGACCTTGAGGGAGCGGCGAAGGGGCTCACGACCTTACAGATGACCTCCGCAGACGCGCTGACGACGATGGAGCTTGATTCCACGCTCTGGACGAAAAAGGCGAACGACAAGGCGGCTGGGATCGCGTATTATCCCTCGCTGCGGGAGGACGGCGCGCCGTCCATCGGATACAAATCCGGCGTGATCCTTGAGAACAGCTCTGCGGATTCACCGGCTTACCTGGGCACGGCGGATTTCACTGTGTATTCCCTGGTGGAATTTGACGGAGTGCCGCAGGCTTATTCGGATACTGCGCTCACCGCTGGCAGCGGCTCGTTCACGGTAACGCTGAACGATAAGGAGGTAGTCGCCGCAGCGCTCCCGGACGGCACGAAAACTAATGTCACCACCTCTGCGCTCCCCGCTGCGGGCGACGATTGCAGGTTCGTGCTGAATTACTGCGGCGCGGGTTCCTCGTTTATAGACGATACCTCAGCGGGCTGCACCGTTAAGGTAGAAAAACTGGCTCTCACGGCGGCTGACCTGGAATTCGCACCGCCGTCAGACCTTAAATACAACGGCGCGCCAAAGGAAGCGGAAATCACTGTGAAGCCCGGAATCTCCGGCGCAGGCGCTGTCACACTGAAATACTACCGCGACGGAAATGAAGCAGACCCCGTTATTCCCGGAACCTACACCGTAACGGCGGACATCGCGGAGGGGGATAACTGCAAGGCAGCTGTCCTCTCGGGCGGCTGGGAATTCACTATCGTAAAGGGCGACATTACCGCCGACCTGTTCACATTCAACGCCCCGGAGGATTGCAGATATAACGGCGAGGAAAAACCCGTTTCCGTTACCGTAAACGACGGAGTTGAGGGAGTCGGCAAAATAACCCTGCACTATTTCAGCAGCACCAGCGGCGAAATAGCCGTACCCGTAAAACCGGAAACGATAAAGGTGCTCATTGACGTGGCAGAGGGCGAGTACTACAATGAGGCAAGCAACATCGGCGGCTGGCTGTACACGATATACTACGGCACCCCCGTTGCGGATGACTTCATATTCCACGCGCCCGCCGATACCGAGTACACCGGGCTTCCGCTTGCTGCGGCCGTTGAAGCGCGCAGGTTCAGCGACGGCTCCGAAACAGGCATGGGCGAAATAACGGCGGTAAAGTACTATCTGGACGGAGCCCCCGCCGATCCCACAGCCCCCGGAACCTACACCGTAAAAATAGACGTTGCCAAGGGCGAGTGCTACCTTGCCGCCAGCGATGTGACCTCCCCGGACTGGACGTTTACGATAACCCCTGCGGCGCTCACCGCAAGCGGCTCCGGAACTGCCTCCGGTACGTTCGGCGGAAGCCTGGGCAGTCTGTCCGTTTCCGGGCTGAAAGCAATGCTCGGCACTGACGAAATTCCCGGCAGATGGGCGCTTTCCGGCAGCAATATACCGAATGTCGGCGATACCGGAAAGTATACGGCTGAGTTCACCGCCGACGTTCACCCGGAGTACTACAAGCCGCTCACCGCTGAGGTAACTCTGGATATAGCAAAGGCGCAGGCTCCGGCGATGGCTGATACTGCGCTCTCCTGCCACTGGGGCGCAAGTGGGGAAAAGAGCGTTTCCCTCGCGGGACTTCCCGAAAACACCGGGGAAATCTACCCGGCAACCATTGCGGTCAGCGACGTTAACGGGATACTCGCCGCAGACAGCGCGCGGTACTCTGACGGAAAGCTGTACTTCACGCTCGGAGAGAATACGGAGGAATCCATCGGAAACACGGCAGAAATAACCGTGACCCTCCCAACGCAGAACTACACTGATTTCACGTTCAGAATCACGGTGACCCTCGCCGCAAAGGGCGACCAGCAGGCTCCCGCGCAGTCTGATTTCAGGCTGGAGCTGACAAGCTCCGGAAGCGATATCACCGCTGAAATAGTGACCGGGCTTTCCGGCGTAGAGTTCAGCTTTGACGGCTCAGACTGGGGTGCGGAAAACGCCGCTGCTGTCGGCCATGACGAGTTCGTGACAGGATATATAAGGTTCGCCGAAACCGACAGCCTGAACCCGAGCCCGGCGGCCTCGCTCACGCTGAGAAGCGGTCACGGAGAGCTCACGCACCACGGCCGCGCTGAGCCGAACTGCATTTCCGAGGGCAATACCGAATACTGGGAATGCGGGCTTTGCGCAAGGTACTTCCTTGACGAAGCCGGAACACAGGAAACTGCGCTGAAAAACGTTGTTCTGGCAAGGACCGGGCACACTCACGGCGAAGCAGTCAGGGAGAATGAGGTTCCTGCGTCCTGCACTGCGGACGGCTCCTATGACGAAGTGACTTACTGCACGGTTTGCAGTGAAAAGCTCTCAACAGAGCGCCGCACTGTTCCGGCGGCGGGACACAAATGGTCTGAAAAATATGGGTCAGACAAATCGGGACACTGGCATATCTGCGAGGTGTGCGGTGCGGTATCCGACATTGAAGACCACGTTTCCGGCGGCGCGGCGACCTATGCAAAGCCAGAGCTGTGCACGGTCTGCGGCTACGAAATATCTCCGAGGAAAACCTCCACAGGCGGTAACTCCTCCGGTGGAACCGCAAGGCCCTCCAGACCTGCGGCAGCCACGGAAACGCAGCCCGGCATAAACGGCGTTCAGAAGTCCTGGGCGGACATCGCGGCTGACCTCATGAAGCAGGGTGGCGGAAGCGCGGTGATCTCGCTCAACGGTGAAACCACCGTCCCTGCGGACGTGATAAAGGCGATAGCCGACAGCAGGATAAAGGCGGAATTCATTATCGACAGTATAAATAGCTGGATCATTGACGGCGCGGCGATAAAGTCTGCTTCTGCCGCAGATTTTACCGTGCTCCCCGGAAACTCCGACAGGAGCGGGCTGCGCGGAGTTTTCGGCGCTGACCTGAAAATGAGCGGCACGAGTATCCCGGCTGAACTAAAGCTGACGTTCCGCAGGGAGTTTGAGGGTCAGTTCGCGAACGTGTACCGTCTGACGGACGGCGGTCTGGAATTCCGTTGCTGCACGCGGATATCCGTGGACGGAATAGCGGCGATACCCGGTGCGTACACTGGCGGCGAGTATGTCGTTATGGTGTGCGAATACAGCGACCTGCCCGGAGATTGCAGCAACGACGGCATATTGAACGCGCTGGACGCAGCTATGATATTAAAGGATATCGTGGGATTCTCCAGGGGCGAGAATCCACGCATGGCGGACTTCAACTCCGATGGCGCGATGAACGCGCTGGACGCTTCCGCGATACTCAGGGCGATAGTGGCTGAGTAATTGAACTTATGTCATAAAAAGGCGGCTTTGGTTTTCCCGAAGCCACCTTTTTTGCTATGAAATCATCTGGGATCCCGGCGTTATCTCCAGGACGAACAGCGGCATTCCGCCCTGCCCATTTTTGCTTTTCGCACCGGTATTTAGAGGTTTCCTTATTTATACTCAGTCTTTTGTTTACTATAAGAGAACCTCTAAAAACCGGTTTGAAAAGGGAAAATGTGTAGAGTGCGCCGAATGCGAGGAGGTGCAACACGATGTTGCAGAGCGAAATAACCGGGCGACGGCATGGACGCCGTCGCATCAGAAATTTCGCTCGTTGAAAGAAGCAG
>Ga0129310_1002191_pt1 | contig 14990 bp, 12 predicted proteins | sample Go1ome_2_FD_94433 | JGI IMG/M metagenome (GOLD analysis project Ga0129310, IMG submission 94433) | Western lowland gorrila individual fecal microbial communities from Wisconsin, USA - Go1022A metagenome | ecosystem: Host-associated > Mammals > Digestive system > Large intestine > Fecal | place...
ATAAGCGCCGCACTCCAGCGAATAAAGCTCCTCGCCGGAATATCTGAATCTGATGACCAGCTGTGAATAAACTCCCGCGCCGGAGTCACTGCGGTTCTCGTCAAGGGAAAGCGTGATCTCTCCCTGGTCTGCCGGAGCAAGCGCGCTGTCAAGCGAAATATCCCCCTGCGGCATATCCTCGCCGAAAACCAGACGCAGCGCCTGTGCCATGTCCCCGCTGACTGAATAAGCCTCCGCGATGGACTGCGCACACAGCACTGCCTTTACGCGCCGCTGGGACTTCCGCTCCAGCCCGTCAGCCGCCACAAACACCCTTATCAGCACGGCGAATGAGATAACGAAGAACAGCAGCGCGATCATCATTTCCGCGAATAACAGGTTATTGCCCTTTCTGTTCAGCGTTATCACCCCTTCCGGACAAGCACGGAGGATATTTCGTCCCCTGCGCGCACCGTTATTTCATAAACCCCGTCATGTTCCGTGATGTTCATCGAATCCAGCGACGATATTCTGTCGCCGTCCTGCGCGGTTATCTCAGAGCCAGTCTCGGCGTACTTCTCGAACAGCACGCCGTCCTCGCACCAGATAATGCTTACTGCGCCGTCGGTTTCCACCGCAGCGCCGCCGTTCTCCAGAAGGGTCACGCTCTCCGCGGCACGGAGTTTGTTTGAAACATATTTTATGGACGCCGCGGAGCCGAACGACTCCTGGTATCCCGTTTTTATCCTGCCGTATGTATCCGCCGCCACCGCAACTGCCAGTAACATGCATACCGCGAAAAGCACGAACAGCAGCATGCTGCACACCGCCGAAGCAGTGTCCGCGAACGTCCTGTCGTTGTGAATTTTCATATCAGCTCTCCCTCTCGATGACAGTGACTGTCGGGCGGACGTTGGCTGCAAAGCGTTCGTAGTGCACCAGGTATCTGTTCTCGTCATAAACAACGCCGTAGGTCCTGGTAAGATGTTCCAGGCTTTCGGGATATGCGCCCTCGACGGCGTAGCAGAGAGTTATACCGTTTTCCACCGACTGCCTTACCTGCGCCAGCTGCTCGCTGTCAGAAGCCCTGGAAGCATTGCCAAGCGCCAGAACCAGCCAGACTATCATCACCGCGAAAAGCACTATTCCGAAAATACCCGGCACTGAACCAATGATCTTTTTCATGCTATCACCCCAGCACCGACATTATGTTCATCAGCGGTACCATGAGCATAAGGAGTATCGCGCCGATAAGCAGTCCCAGAATGATTATGAGCGCCGGTTCGATGACCGCCGTCAGATTCACAAGACTTCTCTGTGCGGATTCACTGTAGGAGCTGCTGACACGCTTCCATACGCTCTCAAAGCTGCCGGAAGCATACGCGAGCTTCAGCGACCTTGCATACAGCGGCGGAAGCAGCCTGCTGTTTATTACAGCGTCCGGGAAGCTCTCGCCGTTTATGACGCGCTTTTCACAGTCGTCATAGCGCTCAGCCAGGCGCCTGTCCCGGATAAAGCTGCGGATATTCGCCCGCATCATCATGTCCTCCGGGGAAATTCCCGCGCACACCGTAATGCTGACCGCCTTTGTCATGTCGCACATGGAAAGCTTCTCGGCTATGCCGTGGGTCATCGGGAGCGCAGAAGCCGCCCTGCGCACCCAGTTGCCGGTTTTCGTGAATTTTGAGAGAAGCGCAATGACTCCGGAAATAACGACCAGTGCGATAAGCACAATCATGATTATCATGCCGGCGTTGTACGCAAGCTCCACCGTATGCTGAACGGTGCCGCTCACCGAGCTGTCGAACTGCGAAAAGATGTCCGCGAACATCGGTATTACCATAACCACGAGGACTATCATAACGACGGTCATCATCAGCAGAAGCACCATCGGGTGAAGCACTGCGGAGCGCAGCGCCCGGCGTATCTCCTCGCGCTCGCTGTAGTACTCGGAAAGCCCTCTCAGGACTTCATCAAGCTTGCCGCTCATCTCACCGACGGCTATCATATCCGCCGCGTAGTCCGGAAATCTTCCGGTGCTGCGAACCGCCTGCGAAAGCGGTTCGCCCCTGCCTGCGGCGTCTGCTATCTCAAGACACGCGCTTTTCAGCGCGCCCTCGTCAATATCCTGGCAGAGCAGCTCTAGCCCGTCGCTTATGCTGATACCGGAGCCTATAATCATTGAAAGCTGCTCGCATATAAAATCTACCTGGGCATAGTCCAGCTTCTTTGTTCTCATGTTCTGTCCTCCGGTCAATAGTAATACAGCGCTGAATAGTTGCTGCTGTCTGATATATATTCCGCGATCTTCGCCTTATCCGCAGAGCCTGCGTAGAATGTAGCGTCCGCGATGTTATAGCCGCTTTTTGAGAGCAGCAGCTCCGGCGTTATCCAGCCGGTCTGCTCCGTCCATATCTCGTTCCATGCGTGGTAGATGTTTTCCTTGGCATAGCCCACGACAAGCCGGGTCGGGATATCCTGCGACCGCAGCATGGACGCCATGAGCGACGCATAGTCGTAGCATATTCCGGACTTCTTTTTCAGCACGCTGTCCGGGTCGGGAATATAGCCGCTCTTGACAGTCGCCGCAAGCTCCCTGTCATATGTAACATTATCCGTTATCCACTGGAAAACCGCCGCGACCTTTTCAATAGTGCCGCTCTTTCCTGCGCATAGGACGGCGGCTTTTTCAACGACCGCGGAATCCTGACCGTACTTCACGTACCTGTTCGGATACAAGAACGGAATAGTCGCGCTCTTGATATCTGCGGTGAATTCCTGTTCAAGCACCTTGGCGTACCTGTCGCCATCGGTCTGCTCGTAGACCTGCACCGTGTAGCTTCCGCTTCCGCAGGACAGCGGGTAATACTCAGTGACTCCGCCCTGCGGGACGTCATGGTCATAGGTGCTTCCGCCGCTCATCACGCGCAGCTTGACGCGCTTTCCGGTCTCTTTCCAGCACACGGAGATGTACCCGTCCGCGGCGTTGCTGTAGTCCACGGACACCTTGTCGTTTTCCGCGATATCCTTACCCGGAGAAAGCGGAACCCGCACCTCCGGTATGACTACATTAACTGGCTCCGGCGCAGCGGTCGTAACCACCGTAGTTGTGGTCTGTACGGTAGCCGCCGTGGTGGTCGTTACCGTAACGGCTTCACTTGCAGGCTCCGCCGAAACGCCGTCCGAAGTGACCTCCCGGCTCGCCTCGTCGCTGTGTTCCTGCTGCTCCACCGAAGCTGCGGAAGTATCCCGCGAAACGACCTCCAGCGTGATCTCCACCGGCTCTGTCCGCTCGTCAGTGACCGCCGTAACTCCAGAATCAGCCCGTACTTCCGAGGTAATGGAAGCGGTGCTGTGAATTTCAGACGATACGTCGCTCAGGACGTCACCCTGCGGCTGGCAGCCGGTCAGAAATACCAGACACAGCGCCGCCGCAAAGAATCTTTTATTCACAGAAACCGCCCCCTTTCGTATGTTATCTCTGCGCCCTCATATCCCGCAGCAGAATGTAATTCTCATCGACGGTGTTGAACACGCGCCGTCCGCCGCCGGAAATCAGTTCGCTTATGTAAGCCCCCGCCTGCCTATAGAATTCGTCCTCATAGTGCACGATGTCCGCGCCGCCCAGCGGGAAGCTGTCGGACGCGTAGAAGCTCCGGGAAATGTCTATGACGCAGCACCCGGTCGTATTCGCGAAGCGCTCCTCGCACAGCGAGATGAACTTCTTCTTTATAACGAACATGTTGTCCGTTTCCATCTGCCGCAGCCTGTGGTCAAGGTCGATGTACTTATCCTTAGGCTCCGTCTTTATCAGTATTATATGCTCGCCGTACTTTTCTTTCAGCATTTCTCCGAAGCGGGTTATGCTCTCGGAACAGCGCTTCATCTCGCGCCTTTCGAACAGCCAGCACTCGTGGCATTCGCCCTGTATGCTGCGGTAGAAATCCGTCCTCCTGATGAAATCGTCAATCTCGAAAAGCTCCCCGCGGTATTCAGCCATTCTGCTTATGACATCGCAGAAATCCACCAGTATCCACCGGGAATCGCTGCACTTGATGTCTGCGTCGCCGGACCTCAGAAGCGCGTCCTGGAGATTTCTCCTGCGCCACCTGCTTCCGTTGAACGCTTCCGTTTCCTCCGGCAGAACGACGTCCACCGGCGGGTCGAACGCAAGTATCTGCGGCTGCTTGAAGATGTATGTACCGATATGCGCTTCCCGGCAGCAGTTCGCAGATTCCCGGGAAACGCTGCTCCCCCAGATATCCAGCGTCATTTTGTTGAGTGAAGAAATGTACCTGCGCAGCTGCGGCTTTCCTCTCAGCAGGAAAACAAGCTCGGCGCTCTCCTCGTTGACAGCCGCTCCGGTCTCCATCGACAGCAGCCTTACCATCTTGCGGATTATCCCGAAACGTCCCCGGAACGCCGGCTCAAAGAAATCGTACGACCTGTCGAGATGACCGCCGAGAAGCGCATGGATAATATCCGCCGCCCGGATAATGTCTGCCGCTCCGCTGTCCCCGGCGAAGAAATCCCGAACCGCCGTAAGCTCGCAGTTTCCGGAGCGTTTCAGCTTCAGTATACGTTCGCTGTTCGCCGCCGAGAATTCCGCGCTGGTGTAGGCGATTATCTGGTCGGAAGCCTGTTCCATATCCAGCAGCCAGCTGAAATAGGAACGCTCCGTCATGTTCGCGTAATATTTCATCACGCGCCCGAACCACAGACGCTCGTCCGGAATGGAGATACACGTCCTGCCCTTTCCGGAGGTAAGCTCCACCGCCGCGCGGTATGCGTCGGCATAATAGGTCTGCTCGTGATCGTCCGCCTTATCCCCCGCCGTGAAGTAGCTCCCGGAAAGATCGACGATCATCGGCTTGACGAAGCTGATGAAATAGTCCTCCATAGCCGTCATGAAGCGGTTTATGCTCTTTCGCGGGTGGCATACGCGGAGTTCTCCGTCCTTTGCGCTGTGGGTGCTGAATCTATTCCGAAACAGGATTATCCTGTCCGCCGGGACTTCCGCAAGCAGCCGCTCGCAGTAGCGTTTAAGCAGCGGCTTCCATACGCTCTCGCCGAACGGCGGCTTTATCCTCGCCAGCCTGTCGCGGTTCTCGTGGTAGAACTGCGACTGACGGAATGCCTTTGTATCCGTGAAGAACTGCGGTTCCTCGCCGGGCATGGCGGGCAGCATGAAACAGGAGGTGTAAGCCGCCGCATACATATCCACCGCCACATAATCCGGCTGCGCGGATCTTATCGCGTAGCCGATGTCCTTTGTAAGGTCAAGGCGGAGCTTGTTTCCTGCTCCGTCCTCCAGGAGTTCTGCGGATAATCCGCGGCAGCCAAGGGATATCTGCGAAAGCCGCATTGCCGCACGGCTGCATCTGAATCCCTGTCCCTCGGTGAATATCCTGTCGAGCTGCGCGGAGCCGCTCAGGAAGATACGCGGTCTGAACGCGAAGCAGTGCAGGCGGTTTCCGGTCGCCTCCTGCGTACGCTCCAGGGAAGCCCGGCTGATGTCGCTGTGCGGCTGGAACACCGGAACTACCTCCGCGCCCCAGAATCTGTCCTCGGTCATGACCGGAATGCAGGAGCAGCGCACCGAAATTCCGCTCTCCGTCCTGCGAAGCTCAGCCCTCAGTATAATTCCGTCGCGGTTGCCGTCCATCTCGGACATTGTGGAAACCAGGTTGCCCAGCGAATACGCGCACGGAACTGTCCTGCCGTCCTGCGCCGTGATGTTCACGAACCGCTGTACCATATGCGAATGCGAGCCGAATATCATATCCGCACCGGAATCCGCGATGAATTGCGCTTCCTCCGCCTGCGCGCCGCGTACCTGCGATGAATTCAGAACGCCCCAGTGCATGTACGCCGCAATGAATTCAGCGCCCATTTCCCGCGCCCTGTTTACCTGTTCCGCGAAGTATTCACGGCTGTATACCCCGCCGGAGTTCGTTTCGTCTGCTTCCGCTCCGCCGTTGGTTATCATCGTGCATGCGATCACAGCGACGCGAATGCCGCGTACATCGAATATTTCCGGGGAATCCCCGCATGTGCCGATGTTACGCATGCCGCTGCGCTTTATCTCGCTCACCGTGTCGCTGAACATGCGCGGCGTGCAGCTTCTGTTCGCCGCGGTTATTATCCCGTCGAAGCCCGCCGAAGCCGCGGCGGATATAAACGTAGACGGTGCGTTGCTGTTCGGCGCGCCGTCGGCAGTACGCCGCTGTTCGCTCTCAAACGGAGCGCCGTCGCAGCACGGAGCCTCCAGGACTGCCGCCGAAAAGTCAGCGCCGGAAAGTATCTCCCGCAGCTGACGGAACGTATCCGAAAAGTCATACCCATGCGCCGCCGCGGACCTCTGCTGACTGACAGTGCACATCATATCCCCGCCGAACATAAGAACGGCGCGGTTTTCCGCAGTGAAAAAGGTCCTGCCGACCTCTACGCGGCTGACGAACCGCTGCCTGTCCTCGGAAGTTATCGTGATATTCGCGCAGCCGTGCGCCTTTGCCGTGACCTTTCCGGTGCTATCCACCACCGCCACGGATGTATTGTCAGACGCGAACGAAGCCGCCGGAACGCGATTATCCGCCTCCCAGCTCAGCTGAGTGCTCTCGCCCGGCTCCAGACAAACGGTATTCTGCGCCCTGAGTTTCTCAGAAACCGGGATAAACGGGCGTTTCTCCGTGCTTTCACCGAGTATCTCCACGCCGTTTTCGCGGACGTATGCGCACACCTGTGCAAGGTACATCTTTCCGTTGGTGAAGCCCAGAATGCCCTTAGAGCACTTCTGCGAATATCTTGCCTTGATGAGCTTATCCGGCTCGTCAGCCGCATAGAAATACAGACGGTAGCCATCGGCGCCGCTCACCGGCTCCCATCTCAGTACTGCACAGCCGTCGCGCCCCGCAACGGCGAAGCCCTCGGGCGATTTAAGTTCCAGTGCCATTTTCTAAGACCTCTTGCTCCTGCTCGAATGAATTTCTCAGTGCCTCCAGGCGGCTGTAGTTCCTGTAGAACGAATAGTACGCGCCGCAGAAGTGCTGTATATCGTCAATGCGTATCCTGTAGCCGTCGTGCCGCACGAAGAACGCCCCCAGCAGCGCGGACGGATATTTGAGGTACATGACATATTCCGGGTAGCCATAGCCGTTGAGCATATAATCCGCCCGGTGATAGATAGTCCGAATGAATTTCTCCGTATGGAATTGCGGAAGATACGAGCACTCCAGCCCCTTCTCCCGAATGCGGGAGTACAGCTCGAACGTTACGCAGAGCAGCTCCAGGTAGGTATGATAAGTGGTGTCCTGCTCGTAGATACGCGCCAGATTGACGTCCGCGTTTTTTAGCCCGAAGCTGAGGTACTTGTCCTCCGGAAGATATTTCGTAAGCTCGTTCATCGCGTAGGCTACCCAGTGGTCGCGGTGCTTTTCGTAGTGCTCGCCGATGAACCTGTCCGCAGCCCGGGAAGCGGCTTCAAGCCACTTTTTGTCCCCGGTCAGACCATATAGCCGACAGAGCGCGAAGGTCGCCTCGCCGTCGTAATACACTGTCCGGAAGCGCTCCTTGCGCGTAAGGCGCGGGAAGTTCAGCACATGCCAGAACGCGCCGCTCTCCCGGTCGAAAAGCTCCAGAATACCGTTGCCAAGCTCCTGGCAGAGCGTTCTGTACCTGTCGCTTCCGGTGACGTCCATGAACTCCGTCAGCATAATGACCGCCAGAGCATTGCCGCCGAGCTTGACCTCGTCGTGGGTCTTGTCCGCCAGGAAAACAGTATTGTGCTCGGCGTCCCGGTCGGGATATTTCCTGTATGTGTTCGCCACCATGAAGCCGACAGCCTTGATTATCTGGTTCATGGTGAACTTATCCTCAGTTATACGATATGCGCATATAAGGCTCCAGATTGAGGACGCGTGCCGCAGGATATTGTACCCCGGTATCGCCTTATGATAAACGGGATAGCACCCGTATTCGAACTGCCCGTCCATTCTCACCTGCATTGAGAGATATTCCGATGAACTGGAAATGACCTCAAGCGCCGTCTTATCATCGAAGCGCCCCAGTATCCGGCGTCCGCAGTAGTTCCCGCTGCCATAGAGCCTGTAAACCACGCCGTCATCGCCGCAGAACCTGCTCTCGCAGTCGAACAGCGTGACCTCCTCCGGAAACTGAGCCAGCGTCCTTACGTCGCATTCCGCCAGGTATCTGTTGACCCTGGTAAGCTCAATCGTATGCTGCTTGTAGGTTATAACGCGGTTTCCGTTGATTTCCGCCTCGATCATGGCAGTTTCAAGCTCCTCGTCGAACGCTATGCCGCGCCGGAAGAATTCGTTCCTGCTCTCCGCGACCTGCCGGAGAAGCTCCGTAAATCCAACGCGCTCAGAGCTTGTCATTACATCGCCCTTTATCCAGACCGGCGCATAATTGTACTTTCTGACAAAATCCGCCGCCTTTGCGCACGCGGAATCCCACGCGCCCTCCCGGGAATCCCCCGAAGCCCGGAACACGAAAGCGCGCTCGTTGGTATCGCAGACCGAAACGAACGCCGCGCACCTGCTCTTTCCGCAGGCGGCAAAAACGCCGTCACTCCGGAAGCTCCCGGAGATGGCGGAAAGTTTTTCGTTCAGCGTGTTCAACATCTCGGTCATAACTACCTCCGGAACTTGCAGTCAGCCCGGTAAGCCGCGGAGTTCCACGGCTTACTCAAAGGCACGTACAGGACATTTGTTATTGCGTTTATTATACCATAACAGAAATAATTTGTAAAGCCCCGCCGGATCACAGGTCAATGATATCCTCGCCGTGCTCCTTTATCTGCTTTACCACCTTATCCGCGTATTTCACGCCGATTATGACCGCTGCCAGAATTGCGGCACTGCTGAGAAGCCTGAAAATTTCCTTTACCATATGTACCCTCCTTTCAAATCGATGAATTTTTCAACATATTCTTCGCCACTGTTGAATTTTTGAATACACGTCAATCAGAGCTGTGAGTGCTCACAGACCGTCCCATAAAAACTTATCCAGGTCAACGAACCCGTCCTCGGATACCTCCACGCCCTCGCCGCGCAGAAGCTCCGCCTGTCGGTCAGAGCCGCCAAAAGCGAACGCCGGAGCTGTCTTTCCGAATCGGTTGAGCACCCTGTGGCACGGAATAACTCCCGGCTCGGGATTCGCATGCAGCGCGTAACCAACTGCCCTCGCCCAGCGCGGGTTTCCGGCGAGCATTGCTATCTGACCGTATGTCGCGACCCTGCCCCGCGGTATTCTCTTCACGACCGCGTAAATTCTGTCAAACGTGCTTTCCGCCATGGTGCTCCTCCTTTTTACAAAAAACGGCAGACTTTACGCCTGCCGTTTGATATATTACTTTGCCGATTTCTTGGCAGACTTCTTTGTGGATTTCTCATGCTCGATGAGCGGCTCGCCCTTGCCCTCGACACAGTCAGCGGTAATTGTTATCTTGCTGATGGTCTCGTCGCTGGGAGCCGTAAACATGATATCACGCAGCGTCTGCTCCACAATGGAGCGCAGACCTCTTGCGCCGGTATTCCGCTCGATGGATTTCTTCGCGATGGCCTTGAGAGCCTCCGGCTGGAATTCCAGGTCGATGCCGTCCGCTTCAAACAGGTACTTGTACTGCTTGATGAGCGCGTTCTTTGGCTCGTCCAGGATACGCACGAGTGCGTCCTCGTCAAGCGCGTCAAGCACTGTGACTACCGGCAGACGACCGATAAGCTCGGGGATTATGCCGAACTTCACAAGATCCTCCTGGCTTACCTGGTGAAGTATCTTGTAGCTTTCCTTTTCCTTCTTGGAAGCCACGTCCGCACCGAAGCCCATAGCGGAGCTGGATACGCGTGAAGCGATCATCTTTTCAAGACCCTCGAACGCACCGCCGCAGATGAACAAGATATTCTTCGTGTTGATCTGAATGAATTCCTGGTGCGGGTGCTTTCTTCCGCCCTGGGGAGGTACATTGGAAATAGTGCCCTCAACGATCTTCAGCAGAGCCTGCTGAACTCCCTCGCCGCTTACATCGCGGGTGATGGAAGTGTTTTCGCTGCGGCGCGAGATCTTGTCGATCTCATCAATGTAGATTATACCGCGCTCCGCCGCCTCGATGTCGTAATCTGCCGCCTGAATAAGGCGCAGCAGCACATTCTCAACGTCCTCGCCGACGTAACCTGCCTGGGTGAGCGTCGTAGCGTCCGCGATAGCGAACGGAACATTCAGCAGTTTCGCCAGGGACTGTGCCAGCATGGTCTTACCAACGCCGGTAGGGCCGAGCAGCAGCACGTTGCTCTTCTGAAGCTCGACCTCGTCGTCAGCCTCGTCGTTAAGGAATGTACGCTTGTAGTGATTGTATACGGACACGCTGAGGATCTTCTTGGCCTCGTCCTGTCCGATGATATACTGATCGAGATACTTCTTTATCTCCTCCGGCTTCATCAGCTCGCTGCTGTCCGAAATAAACTCGGACTCCCTCGCGGGGGCAGCCGGCTGACCCATTCTGCCGGGCTTGATGTCGCCGCTTTCGACCAGCATGTTGTAAGAGGCAAGAATACACTCGTTGCAGATAACGGAATTCTCGCCCTTTCCTCCGTAAAGAATGCGCCTTACCTGGTTCTCATTCTTTCCGCAAAAGGAGCAAACCATCATAATTATGTGTTCCTCTCAAATACAACGAAGCGACCGGAAAGCAGACGCTCTCCGGCGCTTTTCATTGGTGCCTTACTTTATGTCAGCCCTGCTGCTGTAAACCTTGTCGATCAGACCGTACTCCAGAGCCTCCTCAGCAGACATGAAATTGTCGCGCTCGGTGTCGCGGCAGATATCCTCATAGGGCTTGCCGGTGTTAGCGCTGAGGATCTTGTTAAGACGCTCCTTTGTGCGTTGGAGGTAATTGGAGTGGATCATGATGTCAGTTACCTGACCGGACAGACCGCTGCCAGAAATGAGCGGCTGGTGAATCATGATCTCGCTGTTCGGCAGGGCGATTCTCTTGCCCTTTGCGCCGGAGGAAAGCAGGAACGCTCCCATAGAAGCCGCCATACCGGTGCAGATGGTGGACACGTCGCACTTGATGTACTGCATCGTGTCGTAGATAGCCATGCCGTCGGAAACAGACCCTCCGGGGCTGTTGATATACAGGTAGATATCCTTGTCAGGATCCTGCCCCTCAAGGTAGAGGAGCTGAGCGACTACAACGCTTGCAGTCGCGGAATTCACCTGGTCATGCAGAAGGATAATTCTGTCGTTGAGCAGACGTGAAAAAATATCGTAGGAACGCTCGCCGTGATTGCTCTGTTCAACTACATAAGGAATATAAGCCATATTGCTCCCTTCTCCGCATATGCGGCCGCCGTCGCGTAATTCAAGATATATTGACGCCGCCAGAAACCGCAGGTCCAAAAGGTACATTGCAGCCCCGGCGTTCACCGGAGCCGCAAATTATGAACTTATTCAGTAACTTCCTCGATCTTTGCAGAGTCGCGAACCAGGTCGAGAGCCTTCTCGATTCTGAGGTCGTTCTTAACAGCGTCAGCAGGAACAGCAGCCTTTACCTTGTCTACGTCCATCTTGTACTGCTCAGCCATATCTGCGAACTCCTTCTCGAGATCCTCGTCAGAAACGGTGATGTTCTCAAGCTCAGCGATCTTCTCAAGAGCGAGGCGCAGGTCTACCTGGCGCTTAGCAACCTCTGTGAAGTTAGCTCTGAACTGATCCATTGTGGTGCCGGTGTACTTGAGGTAATCCTCAACGCGGATACGGTTTCTTGCGCTCCACTCGCGAACGATGTCGTCGATACGGCGCTGGTACATAACCTGCGGAACCTCAGCGGACATCTTTGCGATTACAGCGTCAACCAGCGCGTTGTCAAGGTTTGTGGAAGCCTCGTCAGCAGCGGTCTTTTCAAGCTTGGACTTGATGTCAGCCTTGTATTCGTCAAGGGTGTCGAACTCGCTTACGTCCTTAACGAACTCGTCGTCAACTTCAGGAAGCTCCTTGCCCTTCAGCTCGTGCAGCTTGCACTTGAATACAGCGGGCTTGCCAGCGAGGTTCTCAGCCTGATAGTGCTCGGGGAATGTAACGTTTACGTCGAACTCGTCGCCGATGTTCTTGCCAACGATCTGATCCTCGAAGCCGGGTATAAAGGAACCTGAACCAAGCTCCAGCGGGAACTTCTCGCCCTTGCCGCCTTCAAAAGCAACGCCATCGAGGAAGCCCTCGAAGTCGATAACAGCGGTATCGCCGTTCTGTGCAGATCTGTCCTCAACGGAGATGCTTCTTGCATTTCTGTTGCGAACCTTTTCGATCTCTGCGTCAACAGCAGCGTCATCTACATTCTTGGTTGTTTTCTTAACTTCTAATCCCTTGTAGTCAGAAATTTCTACAACAGGCTTGGTGATAAGGTCAGCCTTGAACTTAACGCCGTTCTCCTTGCTTACCTCAACGACCTCGGTATTCTCAACGTCAACGACCTCGAGACCGGTCTTTGCAACGATCTCAGCGATGTTCTGGTTGTACAGGCTGTTTACAGCGTCCTCAAAGAAAACGCTCTCGCCGTACTGAGCCTCGATCACCTTGCGGGGTGCCTTGCCCTTGCGGAAGCCGGGAACAGTGATGTTCTTCTTTCTCTTGTTGTAAGCTGCGGAAATAGCATTCTCGAATTCCTCTGCGCTGAAAGCGAACTCGATAGCTGTGGTATTTGTAGCTGTGCTGTTCTGGGAAATGATCTCCATGATTAATGTTTTCCTTCCTTGTCCCTGGGGACGTATTATTTTCAGAAACCGTACAAATCAGGTACGGTTGATAAGAACCGGGTCAAAGCCCACACCGTCGGCGGAAACCAGACGGTATTCTATTCCGTTTCTGACGCCGTTGAGCGCGCCTTTTATGCTCGCCCCGTGCAGGTGCGCGTAGTAGCATCGCTTGACGCCGTAACGCTGTAGCACGTCGGTCAGATAAAAGTTTTCCTCCGCGCGGTATATCGGCGGATAATGTATGAAAGCGATCAGCTCGCCGCCGAGCCTCACGCCTTCCTTAAGGGAAGCTTCGAGCCTTCCTGCCTCACGCAGAAGCACCTTCTGATCCGGAGTCTCGCCGTTCTCGCGAATCCAGCCGCGGGTGCCGCATATCGACACGCCCTCGACCAGGAACGCGTTGTTGAACAGAAAGCTGATGTTATCGAACCCGTTGGACTTCACAAAGGAATCAAGCTTGTTCATCGTGGACCACCACAGGTCGTGGTTACCCTTGACGAGTATCTTTTTTCCGTTCAGCCGCGAGTTGATGTACTCCAGATCCTTTAAGCTCTCCTCAAGCTTCAGCGCCCAGGAGTGGTCGCCCAGCAGGACAACTGTGTCATCAGCGGTTATCTTGCTGTTCCAGTTTGCTTCGAGCCTTTCAAGGTAGTTGCTCCACCCTGCGAAGATATCCATAGGCTTGTTGCAGCCCAATGAAAGATGAAGGTCGCCAATCGTGTAAAGCAATGTCAGCCTCCCAGCTAATTATTAAGACTTGAGGAACTTGCAGACTACCTCAGGCATCTCCTGCTTCTCAACAGAGCCAGTGAAGCGGATCTCCTTGTTCTTTGTGGCAGCAAGAGGAGCTGGCATCTTGGTGCCAGTCTTTGCCTCCAGTTCAGCGATATTCTGCCACTCGTCGTCGGAAACAGTGCCGCCGACTGCCTCGTAAACAGCGCCGCTGAACTTGTACGGGTTAGCTGTGGAAGCGATAACAGTCTTGGTATTGTCACCGGTAGCCTTCTTATAATCCTCGTAAACCTTCACTGCAACAGCGGTGTGGGTATCAAGAAGGTAGTTGTAGTTCTCGAAAGTTGACTTGATCTCTGCCTTTGTTTCGTCGTCGTTGCAGCAGCCAGCCCAGAAGAGTTCGCTGATCTTAGCCTTGACGTCAGCGGAAACCTCATACTTTCCGTCAGCCTTGAGCTTGCCGAACCAGTCGTTGATAACTGCGTCGTTCTCGCCTGTGAGATGATACAGCAGGCGCTCCAGGTTGGAGGAGATGAGAATATCCATAGACGGAGAAACAGTGGTGAAGAACTTTCTGTTTCTGTCGTAAACGCCGGTGTTGATGAAATCAGTCAGCACGTTGTTGCTGTTGGAAGCGCAGATGAGCTTGTTTACCGGAATACCCATCAGCTTAGCGTAGTAAGCGGCAAGGATATTACCGAAGTTACCTGTCGGAACAACGATGTTGATCTTCTCGCCGAACTCGATCTCCTTGTTCTTGAGAAGCTCAGCGTAGGTGGAAACGTAGTAAACGATCTGCGGTGCCAGTCTGCCCCAGTTGATGGAGTTAGCGCTGGAAAGCAGGATATTTTTCTTAGCAAGTCTGTCTGCGATGGCCTTATCTGTGAAGATAGCCTTTACGCCGTTCTGGCAGTCGTCGAAGTTGCCCTTTACAGCGCATACATTGACGTTCTTGCCCTCCTGGGTGGTCATCTGGCGCTTCTGCATCTTGCTGACGCCGTCCTCGGGATAGAAAACAGCGATGCTTGTGCCGTCAACGTCCTTGAATCCCTCGAGAGCCGCCTTACCGGTATCGCCGGAAGTAGCAACCAGGATAGCGATGTGCTTGCCGTCAACAGTCTTCTTAGCAGAAGTAGTCAGCAGATACGGCAGGATCTGGAGCGCCATATCCTTGAAAGCGCAGGTCGGGCCGTGCCACAGCTCCAGCACATATGTACCGGGAATGAGCTTGGCAAGCTCAGCTATGTTGTTGCTGTCGAAGTTCTTGTCGTTGTAAGCGGAGTCAACACAGTGACGGATCTCGTCAGGTGTGAAGTCTGTCAGCAGACGGCTGAAAACCTCGAACGCCCTGTCGGCATAGCTCTTGTCGCACAGCGCAAGGATATTCTCCTTGCTGAGCTGAGGAATGCTCTCGGGAACGTACAGACCGCCCTCGTCGGAAAGACCCTTTGTGATAGCGTGTGCGCTTGTCACCTTGAGGGAAGAATTTCTCGTGCTTCTGTAATTCAT
>Ga0129310_1002196_pt1 | contig 14971 bp, 14 predicted proteins | sample Go1ome_2_FD_94433 | JGI IMG/M metagenome (GOLD analysis project Ga0129310, IMG submission 94433) | Western lowland gorrila individual fecal microbial communities from Wisconsin, USA - Go1022A metagenome | ecosystem: Host-associated > Mammals > Digestive system > Large intestine > Fecal | place...
GTGGCATTGGCCATTAAATCCCCACCCTTTTTCATAGTAGCATGAATAAAACGACTTTTGGCCCCAGGCTGGGACAAGGTACTGTCAATCAGCTTTACCAGCTCCTTATCAGCCACAATCCAGCCTGGCATTAACAGCTTTTTCTCCAAGGCATCTATAACCTCCTGCTGGCTCTCTCCATGACTGGCCAAGCTGGCTCTAGGCTGTTTGAGAAAATAATATAACATACCTACAGGCAAAGTCTCCTCTCCCTGCTGAGCCGAGAGAAATTGCTTAGTTACCAGCAAATAGGTTAAAAGCTGCAGCTTGATACCGTAGTATACATCCATAATATTAATAGCCGCATTGCCTGTCTTGTAATCCATAACCATAAAATAACGGCCATCCTCTGTCATATCTATGCGGTCAATCTGACCATTGAGAGACAATTTGTCCCCAGAGGACAGCTTGTACACCAGAGACAAAGCTCTTTGATTGGCATCCTTGGCCATACTGCCAAAACCTTCCTCAAAATACTCTGGATGAAGCTGGCTGACTGCATCAAAGGCGCACAGTCTCTGGAGGGCAAAGGCTGCTGTATTTTCAATACGCCTCAACCTGGCCTCCAGATGCTTACGCTGAAAGATAACATTATTTCCCAGTTTTGGTGCCAGACGATGCAAGATTTCATGACACATCTGCCGCTGTTCTGCCTCCGAAACATCACTCCAACGACGATTTTGGTTCTTTAGCTCCTGGCCAAATTCCCGCAATACACCATGCAGCAAGGTGCCTAGCTCTGGATTACTAAATTCACTAATGCGTCTCTCCTGCAATTTAAGACCATATTGCACATAATATTGGAAAGGACAGCTATTATACCGCTCCAATCTGGTCACACTGCCTCTCAGCCAGCCCTTAGGGGCAAAAAGTTTCCGTGATAAATCTGCTGGCAGGGCATCATCTCCCCGCTTGCTGGACAATCCCTGCTGTAACAAAGCCAAGGAATGAGCCAAGCCTTGATCACTATGCTGTACCAGCCAATTGTAGACACCATACCATTTGCCCTCCATAGCCCCTAAATCCCGGCAACGCCCCAAGGCTTTGCCTAGACCTGATACAGCCTGATGCCCCTCTGCCACAAAGCCATCACTTTGCAAAATCTGCCACAGCTTTACCTCTGGCAGCAGGCGTCTCACCCAACGCAAAAGTGGTGCCGGCTCCCGGCCATTGCCCTCATCATCAGAAAGGGCATAGGATATCCACAAGTAGCTGCCAGCCTCATTAAAGCCCTTGTACAACAGCCAAGCCTCATTAAAGCTGTTTTCCTGACCAATAATAGAAAGATGTTTATTATCTGTCTGTACCTGATTAATATGGATTCTATCCCCATCAGACAGAATCACATTTTCGCTGGAACGCCGAGGCATGGTGCCTGCATTAGCTCCCGGTATAAAAATTGCCGCCAGATTTTCCATGCTATTTTGGTCAAAAGAACCAATGCTGACATAATCCAAGCCAGGAGGTATGAGGCTAATAACCATGTTATCCAGTCCTTCCTCCATAACATTGGCAAATTCCAACAATCTGTCCTGAGGGGAAAACTCACCTAGCTCCACAATCTGATCCAACAGCTCCATAACAGCAGTCCAAAGCTGTTGATGCTCCCTAGCTCCAGCCAGATCTCCCTGCAGCTCTGCCTCCTTAGACATCCGCTCCAACTGTACCGGTACCTGCAGCTCCATAAGAAAATTATAAACCGCCTCAGCCAGCCCTGCCAAATCTTCTGCCTGAGACAGCTGCTTTTGCAAGGACTCCAAAGGCTTCACAACCCGCAAACGGCATCTATCAGCTCTTTCTGCCCGTTCCTGTTCTTTTTCATCTATTTCCTCTGTCTCTAAGCTATAACGGCGCATATACTGCCAAGGCTCTGGCTGAGTCCATCTTTTCCGTCCCCGAATGCCAAATTCCAGCACATAATTCTCCAGCTCATCCAATTCATCAGACAGTAAATTACAGGCTTCCTTAAAAAATCCTGTTTTTAAACAACGAAAAACATTTTCATAGCTCCAGCCTTGGCGACTGATGCAGATAGCTAGGGCTGAACGAATCAGCTCTGCCAGGGGATGCTTAATCCCCTGCCTTTTAGCCGCATTAAAGAAAGGTATGCCATATTCCTGCAAAACCAGCTCTGTCAGGAACCCATAACCATCCTCATCCCGTAGCAAAATGCCTATATCACTCCAGCTGCAGCCTTTTTCCCGCACCAGACGCACAATCTCTGCTGCCATAGCCTCCAGCTCCAACCTTGGTGCCGCTGCCTCCACAATTTTTATATTCTGAGCCGGCGCCTGATAATCTGGATGCCCCGGCTGCCAAGGCCTAATATGATGGTTCATCCACTGAGCCTCCATAGCCTTGAGAGCAGGATTGCCATATCTGTTGCCCCCAGTTAGAAAATGTTCCTCTACAGACATTTCCTTGTTAGCCGCCAGCTCCAACAGATAATTTCTCGTCTGACAGCTGCGATAAAAAATATCCTCTCGAGGCAGGTAGTCAAAAGGAACACCAGCCTGCAGCCCAGTGGTATCCATGGTCAAATTCACATGAACATCACTGCACAAATCAAATAATTGATTAAGAATCTGCTTTTCCAGAGGATTAAAGAACAAAAAGCCATCCAGCCAAAGCTCTGCTCCCTTAACCAACTGGGACTGAGGCAGCTTTTCCACCAATTTGGCCATAATATCCTTGCCATCATTGTAACGACCTGCCATAGCCTCATTAAAATCCCCATAGATGCTGGCCATGTCCAGAAGCTTGCCCTGTAACCGGCTGTTAGCCTCTCCAATGGTTTCAGAAAGCTGTAACAAATTTTCCGGAGAAATACAGTAGCTTTTCATTTCATTGATAATATCTGACAATTCCCCCACAAAGCCCCGCTGTCTGGCAGCCTTGGCAAAGGCCTGCAGTCCCTGGGTGTCCTTATCTGCCAATCTTTTATCCAATAGCTTCTTCAAAAGCAGATGCCGTCCCAGCTCTGTTAAGCCAGGCTCCAAGGCTCCTCCAGTTTCCTGCAAAACCTGATAGGCAAAACGACGAAAGCCGTAGATATAGCAGCTGCTAAAGCCCCGTCTCTTCTTGGCCAGCAAGGAAGCCAGCTGCCGCTCCACCCGGTAGGTCATATGCTCTGGCAGCAGTAAAATAATTTTTTGGCCTGCTGGCTCCCCCAACAGCTTTTCCTCAATCCTCTCTAAACATAGCGCGGTTTTGCCACTGCCTGTCCGCCCTGTAACAATCTCCAGCATATTCTAACCTCCAGTGTAAAAAAAGAGGGCTGTTACATTTTGTAATTCAGCCCCCTAAATGTAAATTTTAAATTATGGCATAGCCTGCCATACTACCCCTGCATATTCTGTAGGATTAGCCAACCGGGTCAGAGTACGCCCACAAGGACATGGCTCATCCAGACGCATAACCACCTGACCGGTGCGATAGCGGAAAATAGGCATAGCCTCAGCTGCCAGCGGTGTCAAAACCAGCTCGCCAGCCTTGTGTGGCTCTGTAATAACTCTATCTGTACCATATTCCACTACTTCAGGATAAAAATAGTCCTCCTGAATATGGAAACCCTCTCCCTCCTGACAAGGAAACATAATACCACCACACCCCAAGGCTGGAGAATTATACACCATAGCAGTCTCTGCCTGCAGACGCTGCTCTATATAGAAATGATTAGGGTTCTGCAAGCCCTCCTCCATACAGATAATCTTAGGCAGGAACAAATCGTCAGCAGAAATATTGCTGGCCTGCAGCATAACCACCAACTGCATAACCTGCTTAAAATCGCTAATCAACACATCCACATGACAGGTAGTCATTAGCTCTCTGATATTCTCAGGATTGTTGCCTAAAAGAACTACGGTAACCCCCATATTCTCCAAAGCATATTGCACATCCATCAATCTGCTGTCTGAGGCTTCACCTAACAGCCCTGCCACGGCAGCACTGTTTAAGCCCTGAGCCACCAATACTCTGGTCATCATTTCAATTTGATAAGCCAAATCACCACTGGTATACATTTTAATAAAGCTATTATTATAGCCTAGGCGGGAAATCCGCAAAACCGCACTGAGAGGCAAGGTCAACAGATTGTAAATTGAAACATTCTGCAGCTCATCCAGAGTTGTAAATGGCAGCTTGGCCATATCCTCCAGAGATTTTATATCCTTCCTGCCAACTCCTGCATCTGTAAACTTTCTATAATAGAAAGCACTTTTTTCCATAGCCCATTCTATGCGTTTTTGCAGCTTCTTTAATTGCAGTTCAGACATATCCTCCCTGCTCATTTGCTCTATAGCTGGGTTAGCTATCACTTAATCATCTCCTAAAACTTAGAATGGTTTCTGGTAAAAGAATGGCTGATAGCTGGTATAGCCAAGCTTGCGGAAATTAAGGATGGCCTCTGTTGCCCCAACAAAGAGAATACCGCCTGGCTTTAGAGCCTTAAAGAAATTGGCATAAAGCTGATCCTTAGCTTCCTCCGTAAAGTAAATAACCACATTACGGCAAAGGATCAAATCAAAACCAGTTTCAAAAGGATCTTTTAACAGATTATGACGCTTAAATTCAATACGCTGTTTAATATCAGGGCTTACCGCATACTTATCCCCTTGTCTGGTAAAGTACTTGGACTTTCTAGCCTCACTCATAGCCTTTAGCTCATTTTCGTTATAAACACCAGCCTTGGCCTTAGCCAAAATCTCAATATCCAAATCCGTAGCCAAAATCCGATGACGGGTATTTGGTGTCATATCATTGAGAATCATAGCCAAAGAATATGGCTCTGCCCCAATAGAACAACCTGCACTCCAAATATTCAGTCGAGAAGAACGCTTCATCAATTCTGGAATAACATCTGTCTCCAGCTTGGCGAATTTGTCCGGTGTACGGAAAAATTCAGATACATTAATGGTCAGATACTCAATAAAAGCAGCAAAATCATCCTTATCCTGTACAACCTTGTCAAAATAGGCGCTATATTTATCGTAGCCATTACGACGGGCCAGATTCATAATACGTCTTTGCATCTGAGGTGCCTTGTACAAATCCAAATCAATTTCAGTCTTGCGCTTCAGCTTTGCTTTAAACTCTTCCCAATCTCTCTCGTCCATAATAACAATTCCTCCGATTTATTACATTTACTCGAACCATTAGTTTCTTTATTCTACACAAATTGCCAAAATCCTTTTTTTATCTGAAAAATTTTCATATTCTATGACAATTGTCTTATTTGCCCCTAAAAAATAAGATTTTCTTTATTCCTCTACATAATGGCTGAAACTGCCAATTACCATATCTGGAAATTCCTGATGCAGCTTTGTCAAAAAGGCCTTAGTTCCCAAAATTTCTCCCTGCGCTTCTGGCATAATTTCTAAAAAAGCATCTGGATCTATATTCAGATTTCGTACCTGAATCATCTGCACTGGCAGTTCCCGGAAAAATTCCAACCAACCAGCCAGCTCCTGAGCTCTATCATTAAAACCTGGGAAATACAGCATATTCAGAGATACATAAATTCCCTTGTCCAAAGCATAGCGAATGGATTCTTTCACATTCTCCAGCTGATAACTGCTGCGATAATAGGCAGCATAGCTTTCTGGCAGGGCGCTGATAATGCTTACCCGCATGGTATCCAGACCTGCATCCACAATCTGACGGATACCCTCTGTATAGCCTGCATTGGTGTTGATATTTATCTGCCCCTTGTCAGTCTGCTGGCGAATGAGGCGGATTCCCTGACTAATATTAACAGCTGCCAGAGAAGGTTCTCCCTCACAGCCCTGACCAAAACTAATAATTCCCTCTGGTGCTGTTTGAAGATGATATAAACCTATCTCAGCAATTTGCTCTGGCGTAGGTCGGAATTTTATTCGCTCCTGTGGAGATGGACAACATTCCGCCGGTTGCAAGGAAATACAGCCAAAACAGTTGGCATTACATACAGGGGAGGTTGGAATACCACATTCCCAGCGGCGGTAGAAAAGATTCTCTGCTGTACAGCAATGCCATTCCAGAGAACAATTGGCCAAATGCTCTACCAAAGGATTGTTAGGCAAATCCTTTTTAACCCTTTTTACCAATTTCTTTAAATCCGGTGTATTGTAATTCTCTGGATCCCATTTGTGATTTTCATCTGTATAAATGGCAGCTGCATATAACTGGTCCTGATAAACAGCTACCGCGGTATAGCCGTATAAAGGCAGCTGAGAGGCTTCCTCCATAAGCTGAAAGCCAGGCAACAGGGTTCTGGTATAGCCTGCCGGCAAAATAGCAGATACAGCCTGGCCAGTTAAGGGCAGGATACTGCCCTCCTCATCCACGCCTAAAGCCTGACGGTCCGGCAGATACATCAGGTCAGCACTATCTGGCAGAGGAATCAAATCCTCTGGTGTCAAAGGACGTATCTCATCGCCAAAACGGCCTACCGCTCCAATGCCAGGGGCATCGAAAATCTCGCCGTTTTCATCTGCATAAAGAGCATATATCATATCCTGCTGGTTTCTAGTATGTTTTTTGCCAGCTTTGCTGTTTTTCTGCTTCTTAGTCATGAGCCTTTTCCTCCCCAGTTTTTTTGGCCTTTTTAACCTTTTTCGGATTGAATTTGTTCATAGCCATATCTGGGCCTTCCAAAACCATACACTCTACCGCAGGAATAAGCTGCTTGATAGCATCTCCTATTTCCTTCTGCTCCTGGTCGTTAAACTTAGCCAGCACATGATTGATAACGCTCCACCCCGGCTGAGGCCGGCCAATACCAATCCGCAAACGGCCAAAATTCTCGGAACCAATATGACTGAGCAAGGATTTGATACCATTGTGGCCACCAGCACTGCCCTTTTTGCGAATACGAATTGTACCGATGGGAATGTCCATATCATCATGGGCTGCCATAATGTCCTCTGGTTCCAGCTTGTACCAACGCATCAAAGGGCCGACACATTCGCCACTGTTATTCATATAGGTAAGAGGCTTCACCAGCAAAATCTTTTCACTGCCAATACGCCCTTCAGCCACCATACCCTTTTCCCGACTGCGCCACTCATTGATACCCAAATGCTCCGCCAGAGCATCCACCAGCATCCAGCCTACATTGTGACGAGTGCCAGCATATTCATTGCCTGGATTTCCCAGACCTACAATCATTTTCATTAATTTCTGCTCCTAAATATTAGACTTGTCTTTCTATTATAACCACTAAATTATTCAAAGAAAATGATTTTTTCATTTTCTTTCAATGGGGTTTCGACGAGGGTGGAGATATTAGCTCCACCCTGTCAGTAGCACAGCTTCCCGCCACCTATAGAGGTATGGGACATCGGACACCTCGTCATACATGAGAAAAAATTTTTTGTCATAAAATAACTGCTGTTTTTTTTCATCGCAATCTGCTAAAATAAAACACGGTTTGTATATTTTTCTTTATTGTGAGGTTTTGGCAATGCATCAATATTTATTTTATATCGGAGATTTTCCCGTGCGAGCTTATGGACTGGTACTTAGTCTAAGCATTATTCTAGCTTCCTCTGTAGCCTATTTTCTAGCCAAGCAGGATGGACGCTGGCATGACCATATACCGGATATGTGTATTTATTCCGGCATGGCAGGATTGCTGGGAGCCAGACTATGGGATGTTTTTTTCTTTGACTGGGGCTATTATCAGCACCATCTTACAGAAATTCTTAATGTGTGGCAGGGAGGCATGGCCATTCAAGGCGGCGTTGTTCTAGGCGTTGCCACTGGGGTTTTTTATTGCTGGCGACACAAAATTGATATTCCTGCTATGATGGATATTTGCGCCCCTGCCATTGTCTTTGGCCAAGGTCTAGGCCGCTGTGCCAATTTGCTAAATGGTGATGCCTTTGGTGCTCCAACAGGAAGTAATTTTGGCATTCTTTATCCCGAAACCACCTTGGCCTATCATACCTACGGTGCCCAACCCCTTTGGCCAGCAGAAATCTGGGAGGGCCAGCTGGATTTTGTTATTTTTGGCCTGCTGCTTCTCTACCGAGCTTTTCCCCATGCTAAAGGACAGGCTTTTGCACTGTATGTTATGCTATACAGCGCAGCCCGCTTCTTTTTGGAATATCTCCGAGGAGACTACACCAACCTGGTTTTCGGTATCTTTAAATCCGCCCAGATGACCAGCGTTACTGCCTTTACCATTGCCTTGGCAGTATATATTTACCTCTGGTTTGACACTCACCGTGCCTGAAGGCAGGGGATTCGTCCATCTACGAATACCCAGATTCTTTGTAGCCCTATTTTGATAGCCACAACAGGAACAGGTCTGGCTTGACGGATAAAATGTGTCCACCTTCACCAAATCACAACCATATACCAACATCAATTCCAATCTGCTGTCCATTATTCCTGCCCAGCAACAACTCAATATCCATCTCTACGCACAATGAAACAAATTATTTTCCCGATGGGGTACTACTGACCAAAGCCATACTATCAACAGATTTCAACCATACGAAATCTGGATGGCATTTCAATTCTGTCAGCATACGACTGGACTTTACATAGGTCACAGACTCATTTTTTTCCTGCCAGGTATCCCGTCTGACAGCAAGAAAATGATTATACACAAAGCGTGCACATCCTAATGTCTGATTTATTACTTCTTGTTGCTCTGCATTTGGATAGATTCTAAACTTGAAGCCCTTTTCATACACCATTTTCTCACCTCTTTTAGAAATTATGTTTGTATATATTCTATCACATTTACAGAAAACATACAATCGAACAGCGAGAAAAATTATTAGCATTTTTATTTTGTCCACCGTCAATTGCTTACGCAAATTAGGTGGACACACCTTATATCCCCATGTCTAAAGGCAGGGGGTTTACGGCGTTCTTCTATAATATAATCAAGAATACTGTAAAATGGCTGTAAAGTCAAAATATCCCCATATCATTATATTATTTACAAGTTATTGTATGTTGACTTATTGTATTCACTCATTTATACTGATAATAGGGGGAGTTTAGCATGAACGTTATTAAAGTATTCTCGAAAAATTTAAAAACATATCGTATGCAGTTGGGTCTTTCGCAAGAACATTTTGCAGAAAAGGCAGGATTACATAGAACATATATCAGTGCTATCGAATGTGGAAAAAGAAGTATTGCTTTAGACAATATTCAAAAGATTGCTGACGCATTGCAAATAGATACTTATTTACTTTTTATTGATCACGAACACTCAAATCAAAAAAGAGGTGATATTTAATGCCTACCGCTGCAATAGACTTATTTTGTGGAATTGGCGGATTAACGAAAGGATTATCACTTTCAGGAATTTGTGTACAAGCTGGTATAGATATAGATGAATCGTGCCGTTTTGCATATGAGAAAAATAATAATGCTCAATTCATAAATTGCGATATCACCTCTTTAACAGGAGAGCAATTAGATGCATTATATCCTGAAAATACTACTCGTATATTAGTTGGCTGTGCTCCATGCCAGCCCTTTTCTAAATACACTAATCGTTATCGAAAAAATGGACCTACTGATGATAAATGGAAATTGCTTTACTCTTTTGCTCGCTTAGTTAAGGATGTAAATCCAGAAGTAATTTCTATGGAAAATGTTCCAGAATTAGAAAAAGAAGCCGTATTTTTTGACTTTGTTGCCACTTTAAAAGACTTGAACTATTACGTAAACTGGAAAATTGTTTTTTGCCCCGAATATGGAGTGCCACAGAATCGAAAAAGATTAGTTTTATTGGCATCTCGTTTAGGAAAAATAAAACTGATAGAACCAATTTATGATTCGAACAATTATCCAACTGTACGCCAAGCTATAAGTGGATTGCCTACATTAAAGAGCGGACAACAAGATCCTCAAGATCCTCTTCATCGTGCCAGTCGCCTATCCCCAATTAATCTGAAAAGAATTGAACAATCAATTCCTGGTGGAACATGGCGTGATTGGGATAACGAATTACAATTAAAGTGTCATAAAAAGGCAAGTGGAAAAACATATAGTTCTGTATATGGAAGAATGAGTTGGGATGAACCCTCACCAACTATAACAACGCAATTTTATGGTTATGGAAATGGACGATTTGGGCATCCAGAGCAAGATCGTGCTTTATCATTAAGAGAAGGTGCTATCCTGCAATCGTTTCCGCCTGATTATATATTCATTGATGATGAACACCATTCTAATCACCGGGAAATTGGAATACACATTGGGAATGCAGTTCCAGTTGAATTAGGAAGAGCTATTGGGATTAGCATCAAAAGACATTTACAGGAGGTAAATGAAAATGCCACGAACTAAAAAAGAGCATATTATTTCTGAGGCTGAAAAAAATGCTGCCGATCTGCAAATCAAGAAAATGCAGAAACAGATTGATTACGATACAAGAGATTTTACTATTGAGCTTTTGATCAGTAAGTTTGAAAAAAAAGAGTTCTTCATTCCCCCCTATCAAAGAGCTTATGTATGGAAATCTAAAAATAAAACTTTATTTTTGGAATCCGTATTTCTTGGATTGCCTATTCCCTTTATGTTTTTTGCAGATTGTGATAATGGTAAACAAGAAGTAATAGATGGAGCCCAACGCATGCAGACACTTGTTGAGTTTTACAATAATGAATTACAACTCCGTGACTTGGAGAAACTAACAAAACTCAATGGTTTTCATTTTAGAGATTTATCCGATACCCAGCAACGCAAATTTCTTAATAAGGCTTTAAGAATTATTATTTTAGAAGAAGATACCCCTACAGTAGCTAGACAAGATTTATTCTACAGAATCAATACAACCGGAATAAGAGCTAATTATTCAGAAGTTCGCAGAGGCTCTTACCCAGGTTCATTTACTACTTTTATAGAAAAATGTTCCAATGATGAAACTTTTATATCCTTATGTCCAATGAGTGACGATAGAGTTAAGAGACATGAACGCTTTGAATTTGTTCTTCGTTTCTTTGCTTATTTAAATAACTACAAAAACTTCAAACACCTCGTCAATGAATTTCTAAATGCATACCTTATCAATCACTTAGAAAATTTTGATGAAAATGTATTCTATGCGGACTTTCAAAATATGTTATCCTTTGTAAAAAATAATTTTCCTTGTGGTTTTGCTAAAACGGAAAATGCAAAATCCACACCTCGAGTCCGTTTTGAAGCAATCTCTATAGGTGTTGCATTAGCATTACGAGAAAAACCAGACTTAAAAATAAAAAATATTGATTGGATTAACTCAGATGAATTCAAACAATACACAACTTCTGATGCCAGCAATAACAATACAAAATTGAGATTACGTATTGAGTATGTAAGAGATCAGCTATTAAAGGAATAAGACTATGCAAAACACATTAAGTATTTTTAGTGACAGAAATGAAGAAATCGAATTATATTTTTCAGTTATGGTTGACATTAATAATGGAAAGCCTAATATAAATACTGCTGACAATACCCGCTTCTACAAAATTTTGAAATCTAATTTTTTGCTAATGCTATATAACTTAGTAGAGGCATGTGTTGTTAACGGTATGATGGAGATTTATGAAAGTTTAAGGAATGATGGTTGTTCTTACAATCAGGTAATCCAAGAGATTCAAGAAATATGGTTAAAAAATAAGATAAATGAAATATATGGACCTGCAACAATTCAAATTGCTTATGAAAATCGCGTTCAACAAATTATTCAGGATATTACCATCAACTCTCCAATCATTTTATCAAAAAATGCACTAGGGATAAGTGGAAATCTAAATGCAAAAAAAATAAAGGATGTTTGTGACAAACATAGAATTCGCTATCATCTCAAAACTAGAGGAGAATCCTTAGAGCTTGTAAAAAGAGAGCGAAATAATTTAGCTCATGGAGATGTCTCTTTTAGCGACTGTGCAAGAGAGCTTACCATCAGCGATTTAGAAAACATTAAAAATGAAGTTATATTATTTTTGAAAGATATCTTGGACGGTATGAAAAACTACTATGAACAAAAATCATATAAACTTCCAACTGCCCAATAATACTTAAATCACTTTTCAAATATAAATAAATTTTATTAACAGTATGTATCAGACTATTGAAAAATAGCAAATTACACCTCAATTGTAGCAAAGCAATGCTATGATTGGGGTATCTTTATACCCAAAAATGAAGTTGTGAAAACCACATCCCTTACAATCTGTAGTCTCTATAATTTAATATATTTTGACATTGTGTTATGGGATTCTATATGTTAATATATAATCACAATAAGGAGGAATCCAAATATGCAACTTTCAAAGATAAAAATACAAGAACTTATGGAAAAAAAGGGTATCTCAACCTTCAAAGAACTAGCTGAGATACTAAAAATATCTCCAAACCAACTTTCAGTTATGCTTTCACCTCATTATCAACCACTAAAAAGCAGAGTTTCCTACCTGTGTGAGGCTCTGGATACAGATATTATGTCAATTACGGAAACGACTAATACTATTCCCCATCCTACAGAATCAAATAACAATCAAGTAACTGCAATTGAGCTATTTGCCGGAGCTGGCGGTCTTGCTCTAGGTTTGGAACAGGCTGGGATAAAAACATTAGAACATGTGGAATTTGATAAAGCATGTTGTGAAACATTAAGAACAAACCGCCCTAATTGGAATGTTGTATGCGCGGATATACACAATGTAGATTTTTCTGAATATCGAGATAAAGTTGATATTGTAACAGGTGGTTTTCCATGCCAAGCCTTTTCATATGCTGGCAAAAAAATGGGCTTTGAGGATGTTCGAGGTACGCTATTTTATGAATTTGCTAGATGTATCAAGGAAACACATCCCAAAATGTTCATGGCTGAAAATGTAAAAGGATTGCTTTCACATGATAATGGAAGAACCCTTAACACCATTATCAGCGTATTTGAGGATTTGGGATATACAATAGGTAATAGAAAACAAATTCTTAATGCCTGTTATTACGGTGTCGGACAAAAAAGAGAGCGCATTGTCATTATAGGAATACGGAATGACATACATACAGAATTTCATTATCCAGAAGCAGAAAAAAAACAAACCACTCTTAGAGAAGCTCTTAATAATTGTCCTTTAAGTAACGGCATTTCCTACAGTGAGAAAAAACGCAAGGTATTTGAATTGGTGCCTGCTGGTGGCTGCTGGGTTAATCTTCCTGAGAATGTTGCAAAAGAGTACATGGGGAAATCCTACTACTCTGGTGGCGGTCGTCGTGGAATGGCTAGAAGAATATCTTGGGATGAGCCATGCCTTACCCTTACTTGTAGTCCATCCCAAAAACAAACAGATAGATGTCATCCTGACGAGGCAAGGCCATTTACAGTTAGAGAATATGCCCGCATCCAGTCTTTTCCTGATGACTGGAATTTCTGCGGTGGTATAGGAAGCCAATACAAGCAAATAGGAAATGCCGTCCCAGTTGAATTAGCCAGAAGGCTAGGTGTCCAACTAGTGACGGCAATCAAAAATATCAATGTGTAAAGTTTTTGGCCAATTCCGCAATTGTGTTATTCAATAAATCAGAGCAATCCATCTCCTTAGCAACATCACCAAAAACAGATATTAGCTTGGAATAAAAATCTCTGTCACCTGTAAGGCGCCACCAAAATTCTTGCCCTACATAAACAGGATAATCTCTGGCAATCTTTTTGTAATTTGCGCTTAAATCCTCTGGCTCTCCATAAAAAACTCCAACAACACAATTATCAGAACTTATATGCAAATTGTTAGTTCGAGATAATCTAATAGCAGATAAAAAATGGTCCTTAATCGTATCAACATCATCCTTGTTGATTGTTTGAGGACCTGCTTTTATTTGGCAATATTTTTTCTTGCCATCAACACAATCCAAAAATTCTATATCCATCCCCTGAACTAAAGAACCGTTGCCATCTAATACACTACCACAATAATCCTGCATCCCATTGCCAAAACTAGTAGCAATTGAAGTCCCCAATACTCTTGGATATATAAGTGCCTTAGCCAAACTTTCTGGGTTTGAATTACCAAAGGCAAACTGAGCTAGATATGTGTGCATAAATGGATTAATTTTAAATTCATCTATGGAGCTTAACTTCTCTGTATTTTTGATGTGACTTTTTACGATTTTATTCTTAAAGAAATTCTTGGACTTTATTAAAATAGCTTCACGCTCTTTTTTATCCATAGCCATATCCTCCTAAATTAACATATTTATATTATATATTTCTATTAAATGGATATGCAAATTTATCAATTTTATCTCAATCTTCCAAAACCACACAGGTATATAAATGTAAAAATTATATCCATTTATCCATAAAAATTATTTATATCCTTTATAATATTAATAGTATAATGCTAAATACAAAATTATATTTAGTGGTGACTACTTTTTTTAATTATAGTTGTGTAGTATAATATTTTACATAGGTAGGAATTATACGATTTCCTTTTCAATTCCAAAGGAACCCTATAGTCTATAAATACTCGTGTAACTTCCTGCCTAAACATTTTTTAGGAGGGATTTTTTTAGAAATGGTAAAAGCAAGTACAATGGATCTTCTCAGGGAAATCTGCCGACTAGGGCAGGGCGAAATTCCAGAGCACAAACTTCTTCACAATCTGGATATTTCCCACGGTTATTTCTGCAAGCTGCGGAAGCAGTTGACAGATGCAGGACGACTCCTGGTAACACACCCCAACCGCAAGGCACATTATAATGTGAGGTTAGAATGGACAAACGAGCTTTTTGATAGCTGGAGCGATGATGTGGATATCTCCTCTGGTCAATGTCAGACAGCCTAAATTTTTTGCATTGCAGTTGAGTTAGTTTAATTTTATGAAATATTGTATATATTAGGAGGATATTACATGAAGGGTTATACCAACACCCCCATAGATAGAATCTCAAACTTCCCAGACATTGACTATGAGGCCATATCAATGGCATA
>Ga0129310_1002201_pt1 | contig 14952 bp, 11 predicted proteins | sample Go1ome_2_FD_94433 | JGI IMG/M metagenome (GOLD analysis project Ga0129310, IMG submission 94433) | Western lowland gorrila individual fecal microbial communities from Wisconsin, USA - Go1022A metagenome | ecosystem: Host-associated > Mammals > Digestive system > Large intestine > Fecal | place...
ATTTAGCGGCCATAAATATGTATATAACAACTTTTTAATGATGCGACGGTGTACAATATGGCATCGCGTTATACACTATTTTGCCTCCGAATAGCTGCTATGTTAATATTTATTGCTACCTTTGAACGCACGTTAAACAGATTTACCCTCTGAGTAATGATACAAAGCAATTGATTCACAATACTTTCGGAACAATGTGCTGTTTCGAAAGCTTTCTTAGTGTCTTTTTCGAGGCATTCACGGAAATAAATAATTCATAATTAAATATATCAATATTCACCCTAACCACTAAATCACATTTTTTGGAATGAAAAGACTACTATCAGTATTCGTGGTGATGTGCCTGACATGCATAGGCATGCTCGCCCAAGGCACCATGAAATGTACCGGTATTGTCGTTGACCAAGACGGCGAACCTATCATTGGCGCCAGTGTGGTCATCACCGGCAAGAACGCCGTAGGCACCACTGATGTCGACGGACACTTCAACGTGACTGTCCCTGCCAAGACATCCACACTTACTTTCAGTTTTGTAGGATGCAAAACTGTCACTGCCGCCGCCGCTCGCGACATGGGAACCATCACCCTTCCCACGCAGGCCGAAGTCCTCAACGACGTTGTCGTTACGCAGTCCCTGGCTCGCACACGCCAGACTCCTGTGGCCGTCAGCCAGGTAAATGCCGCTGACATCGAGTACAAACTCGGTACGCAGGAACTCCCCGAAGTGCTCAAAACCACTCCCGGCGTCTGGGCTACCAAGGACGGCGGTGGTTTTGGTGATGCCAAAATCAATATGCGCGGTTTCCAAAGCGCCAATGTCGCTGTCCTCGTCAACGGTATTCCCGTCAACGATATGGAAGGCGGCTGGGTATACTGGTCCAACTGGGCAGGCCTCGGTGATGTGGCTTCCAGTATCCAGACACAACGCGGTCTGGGTGCCGCCATACTCTCGGCTCCCTCTATCGGCGGTACCATCAATATCACTACCCGCAGCCTTGACGCCAAGCGCGGCGGTAGCATCTACTACGGATTTGGTAACGACGGCCTCAACAACATCGGTATGAATGTCTCCACCGGTCTGATGAAGAACGGCTGGGCCATTACCCTGCAAGGCGCTCGCCGCTGGGGTGACGGATATGTACAAGGTACCGACTTCAACTCGTACAGCTACTTCCTCAACATCTCCAAGCGCATCAACGACCGTCACCAACTGTCTTTGACCGCCTTCGGTGCTCCCCAAAACCACAACAAGCGCTCAAGCCAGGACGGTCTCACCATCATGGAATATCAGACCTACGCCAAGCGCGTGATGGACAGCGACAGCCCCTACAAGTACAACCCCACTTACGGCTTCGGTCTTGACGGAAAGGTTCGCAGCTCAAACCGTAACACCTACCACAAGCCCCAAATTTCGCTGGCTCACATCTGGCAAATTGACGAAAAATCTTCGTTGTCTACCACCGCATACGTTTCCATCGCTACCGGCGGCGGATACTCCGGCCAAGGCCGCGGTACATACAACGGTACTTCGCTGAGCAACTCCTCGTGGTACGGCGCCACCAACGGTGTGCCCAATAGCCTCTTCCGCCACGAAGACGGAACATTCGCTTACGACGAAATCCAATTGATGAACCGCGCTTCCACCACCGGTTCGAACATGATTATGTCTCAGTCCAACAACTCGCACAACTGGTACGGACTTATCTCGACATACAACAACCGCTTCTTAAACAATAAGTTGCACTTCACTGCCGGTATCGACATGCGCTACTATGTAGGCTTCCACAACAACAAAATCATAGACCTCTATGATGGCGAATACTACATGGACGACTCCAGCCGTAAGAATGTAAAGCAAGAAAACAATGCCGCTGCCGCCGACCCCAACTGGCGTTACGAAAAACTCGGCGTCGGTGACGTCGTATATCGCGACTACGAAGGCCGCACCAACCAGGAAGGCGTATACGCCCAAGGCGAATACACCCTGCTTGACCGTCGTATGAACATCGTCCTCTCCGGATCGTTGAGCAACACCGGATACCAGCGCGTCGACCACTTCTACTATGACAAGGATCACGCCAAATCCCCCACATACAACTTCCTGGGCGGAACAGCCAAATTCGGTATCAACTACAACTTTGACCGTCACAACAACGTATACGGCAACGTGGGCTACATCAGCCGCGCTCCCTTCTTCGCTTCCGGCGTATTCTTGAGCCAGGCTACATCCAACGCCGCCAACCCCGACCCCATCAACGAAAAAGTATTCTCCGCCGAAATCGGCTACGGCTTCGGATCGCCCATATTCTCGGCAACCTTCAATGCTTACTACACCAAGTGGATGGACAAGACCACCACACGTACAGGTAACATCGAAGTAGGCGAACACGCCGGTGACCGCTACTATATGAACATGGCCGGTGTAGACGCTCGTCACATGGGTCTCGAATTGAACTTCACCTTCATCCCCGCACGTTGGATCGAAATCAACGGTATGGCATCCATCGGCAACTACCAGTGGGATTCGAACTCTACCGGTTACTTCTACAACCAGCTTGGCCAACCTCTGGCCGACCTCGCAGGTTCTGTTGCCAGCGGCATCCTTGCCAAAGACCACATCCACGCCACACTCGAGCAAAAAGGCGTCAAAGTAGGCGGCAGTGCACAGATTACCGCCGCTCTCGGAGCAACCTTCCGTCCCTTCAAGGGCCTGCGCGTAGGCCTCGATTGGACCGTGGCCGCCAACAACTACAGCGACTACACCATAAGCTCATCGTCCTATACTCCCAACGGCACCGTCAAGGTGGCCGATCCATGGCGTATTCCCTGGGGACAACAGCTTGACCTCAACGCCGCCTATACCTTCGAAATCGGCGGCCTCAAAGCCACACTCTCCGGCAACGTGCACAATCTCTTCAACTACAACTACGTAGTCGACGCATACACCCCGTCGTCCGAAACCGGCACATGGGGAAATGCCTTCCGCGTATTCTACAGCTTCGGCCGCACTTACGCCATGAAACTTCGCGTCAACTTCTAATAACCCAACCAACATTCCACGACATACATCATTATGAAAACAAGATATATATTCAGCACGATGTTGGCAGCGGTCATGGGCTTGACACTCACCGCCTGCGACGAGAACGATTGGAATAACGACCTCGATGGATTCGAGAACCAAAAGGACCAGCCTATTTCCAACAAGCAGAACATAGAGTACACCCTCACTGCCGATGACTACAAGGCCATCGCCTCCAACGCCACAAACAAGGCTCTCGCAGGCGACGAATTCAAGGCCGACCTCGCTGCCGTGGCCACCCGCCAGGCTTTCTCCGATGCCATTCCGGCCGAGAAATACCTCCCGGCATTCCTCGCCTCCAATTCCTTCAAGTACTTTACTCTCACCGACGGCTCGGGCGTCAAAGTGACCTACAACGTTGCCGGTCCCGTAGCTCCCGAAGTCTCGGAAGCCGCCGCTGCACAGCAGTACACCGTCTCCTCGGACGACTACAAGGCTTATGTCTGGGAATCCGAAGACAACTTCATCGACGGATTTGCTCCTTCGCATCCCGCCAACAAGTACCTCGGCAAGATTCTCAACAACGAAGCCGATGCTAACGACGGACTCTATTGCATAGTTTCGTACGCGCAGTCCGAGCAGGAACCTGTGTTCGGAAATGTAGGCGGTGGCGAAACCCCCTCCTTCACTCTTTCCGATGTCATCGGAAGCGTGAAAGTCGACGACCAGGTTGAAATCAACGCTGTCGTTACGGCTGTATGCGGCCAGGGATACGTCATCACCGACAATTCCGGCAGCATCTTCGTATACATGGGCAGCAGCTTCGACGCCAAATCGCAAGCTGTCGGCAATCAGGTTAAGGTTAACGGCACCATCGGCGCTTACAACAAGGGCTTCCAGGTGACCGGCGCCTCGGCCGAAGTCGAAATAGTCGGCACACAGGCAGTCACCTATCCCGCCGCCAAGTCTTACACCGACGCCGAATGGGATCAGTTGATTACACGCACAGAAAACGAACTGGCTGTATACGCAACCATCAAAGGTAAAGTTACGGTGACCGAGCGCAACATCAACGTCAAACCCGAAGGCACCGAGAAAGCTCAAGGCAGTGTCTATGGTATCACTGATGCTCTGCGCGGCCTATTCACCAACGACGGCGAAGCCTCCATCACCGGATACTTCATCGCCATTGCCGGCGGCAGATTCTGCAACTTCGTAGTCACCGCCGTGAACGGCAAAACCGTCACCGCCGCCCCGCGTCGTCACAACGCACCGGTCGTAGCCGTGCCCACCACCGGATACAACGCCATGTACCACTTCAACGGCGATAACTGGGTAGCCGCTTCGGGCTTCTGCGTCCTCAACCCCGGCGATTACACAGCCATGGGTCAGAAGTACCAGAACCTCACCGAGCCCGCCAAGTACCTGCCGCGCTACCTCGCTGCCAAGTACCCCTATGCTCAGCCCGGCGAATCCACCAATGTTGCTTACCTATACTATGACTCCAAAGCCAAGGTTACTTCGTATGCCTGCGACCCGTACATCTGCGGCGAAGACGGCGTATGGACTCTCAATACCGGCATCACAGCGGTCACCAACCAGTTTGTACGCAACGCCGGCAAATGGATGTATGACCCCTGCGTCACCATCACCTTGCCCGCCGGTAAAGGCCAAGAACTCTCCACCAAGTACTATCAGGCTTGTGTAAATTGGGTATACGAAAACATCTGCGTGCCTCTGGGCGATACCGATATCAAGAGCGGTAAGTTCTACGTATCCTCCTATGGCAACAACGAGTACTATAGCGGCACATCCGCATACCAAGGCAACGTCGACCTGCGTCCCTCCGCTGCCAAGGGTCAGTATCCCGCCGAGTATCAAGATATGGACGATGCTGCTGTTGTAGCCCTCGAAAAGACTCGCTTCATGAACGAAGTTATGCCCGGCGCCCTGGCCACATTGCACGCTGATGCAGTTCCCGTTGACGGAATAGACGTAATCTACACCATCAACTTCTATGCCTACGACGGCTCGGCCACCACACTCTACACTGCTCGCTTCCGCGTCACCGCCCCCGGCAAGTTCGAACCCATCGACTGCACCTGGGACGCAAAATAAGCACGATATTATAATCCCATAATACAGGAGGGGAGGCGCCGCGGCGCCTCCCCTCCGTCATTTTGTATGGTTTGGTACGGTTCCATCCGCGCTCATTTATTTTTCCTGTAATATGCTGGTTGATATGTCAGTGAAAAACGCTAACTTTGTAAAGACAATACAGATTGTCCTTCTTAACTAATGATGTAATTTTGCTGCCTATTTTGAATAAACCGCGTCATTATTGGCGTTGTACTACCAAAAATGGAGGGGATATAGTCAAAACATTTTCGCACTCGAAGTGGTAGTAGGTCAGGGACGCCTTTATGAAAATGAATATTATGGATTGGAAAGAACGAGCCATAAAGTTACTCAAAGAGAGCCTTGAGCCAGTTCCATCGGAGCTCAATGAGATTGATTGGAAAAGTGGTTTGTCGGACAAGTCGGACAGACTTGCACAGCATATATCCGCTTTTGCTAATCATTTGTGTGGAGGTATGTTGGTGTATGGCGTCAAAGATGATGGCTCTTTGTTTTCTTTGCGCAAAGACAAAATTGATGAGATTGTCAAGAAATTAGGTAACATCGCCCATAATAATCTTTCAAACCATATTCAGATTGAACATGCCGTTCAATCGTATAAAGGCGAGAACCTCTTATTCATTTTTATACCTGAGGAGCAAAGCAAACCAGTACACCTTCGCGGTAAGGATATTTACGCCTCATACTACCGTTCAGGGGGACAGACGCTTAAAATGTCGGCAAAACAGGTGCAGACATTGATTGCCAAGTCCATGGGCATTTCTTTTGAGGAGGGTGCTGCTTTGGATAACTTGAATAAAGGACAGGTGCTTTCCCTATTGGACTACCAGGCTCTTTACAGAATATTGGACAAGAATGTGCCAAAATCGTCAGACACCATTCTTGACAAGTTTATAGAAATGGATTACTGCTACGAGCGTAATGGATCATGGATTATCACAAACCTCGGTGCAATTCTTTTTGCCCGTAACTTGTCAGATTTTCCAACACTGAATGGGAGAGAGGTAGTCGTGCGCAGATATACCGGGCAGAACAACCGCCAGCTTCAATACGAACAACCATGCCGGTCTGGTTATGCCGTAGGCTTTGAAGAACTGATAGACTACATTATGCGTAACACTGGAGAAGAAGTGATAGATGTGGCACGCGGTATTGTCCCAGTCTATCCAAAGATAGCAGTCCGGGAATTCGTGGCCAACGCTCTTATTCATCAGGATTTTGCCATAGATGGTTCACCCATCACCATTGAAATATTCAGCAACCGACTTGTCATAACAAACCCGGGCGCACCGTTGAACAATATAAACAGACTGCTTGATTTGCCACCACGCTCCCGTAATGAACGACTGGCGCAGTCTATGCTTCTGCTTAATATGTGTGAACGTCGTGGTAGCGGTGTTGACCGGGCTATCGAAGCTATTGAGGAAATGTGTTTGCCTCCAGTCAAATTCCAGTCTCTTGACGATTATACTCGTGTGTCACTTTTCCCTCAAAAGCCTTTGTCAGAGATGACAAAGAAAGAAAAAATCATAGCTTGCTACCAGCATGCGTGTCTGATGTTTGAAGATAATAAGGCAATCAACAATCAGTCAATCAGAGAAAGATTTGGACTAAACAAAAACCAATCAGCCGTCGCCTCGCGGATACTTACCGATGCCGTTGGGGAGAAATTGATAAAATCTACAGACGAAGAAAGTGCGTCAAAGAAATTCTCTACATATGTTCCATTCTATGCCTAATCTTATTTTAGATATAAATCACACCGGGTGCTAATATATTATATATCAATAAGTTTTTATTTGCAGAGAAAATCACAGCACTTAAAAAACGATATTTACGCCAGTCTGTATTTAGTGGCAAATGCCTAAATATCCGAGTCTCGTTTTTCTCAAGATATATACAAAACGGAGGTTGTCCCCCCCCCATCGTTGTACAATGGTCTGCCTTGGCCTAAACTACAGATATACCAAACGAGCGGCAACATACCGCGAAGGTGCCGTGCCGCCCGTTATGTCGAAAGGGTTTAGTTTAGTCGTGGTGCCAAGTCGTAGGATGACCGCAACTGCACATGTTTAGACCTGCTGCTTCCAACTCACTTCTTTTAATGGGACAATAACAATTTGTCCCTCTGCACTTGTATTGGCCACCGGTAAAAGATGGATTGCTCCCACTATTGACTGGGGCGTAGTATGGGGTGGTCGGTGTGTACGATTTTTCAAAAGGGCCTAAGTCTAAAGCCCACATGAAACCGAGGACAATCAGACCAAGAAACAATATTACCCCGAAGTAGGTTCCACCTGAAGAGTTGTTGCTCATAACGTATTGTTTTGTGGCTAGAAGTTCCAGCCAAGTACAACACTAAACATACTGCCCTTTAGGTCTAATGCGTCTTTTTCCTTGCGGTCTTCATTGCTGCCACTATAATAGTTGTTTAGGCCAAGGTCGTACTTTAGGCCGAGGAAGATATGCTTATATTCAGCGCCTAATCCGAATGTGAGGCCATAAGCCAACGCATGGTCATTATCGGAGAATGCATCACCTTCGAAGTGTGTGCCGCCTCCGCGCGAGTAGTCACTGACGGCCTTCCCTTTATTAACCCTATATTCAAGATATGGGCCGAAAAGAGCCTGTACGTTGACTATATGGAAGTTGTAGTGGTATCCTATTTGTATTGGAAGTTGGAGGTACATGGCTTTTATATCAATGTCTCTTGTGGTAGATGAGCTATGTACATTTGTCCCTTCGAACTTTGTGTGGCGTTCTGTGAACCAAAGACCGGTCTGAAGAGATAGCCCCCACTTGCGGTATACCGGGATATCCACTATTGCTCCAACGTTGTAGGTTGCCTTTCTTCCGTTATTGAAGTCCCAGTTACTTTCTTTGCCTCCACCAATCAGTTTGTATGCTTCGGATGACCTGAAGCCGCCGAAACCTAACCCGGTTCTGAGACCAAACGTTGTATTTTCGCCAAGTTGTGCAGAAGCAGTCGCGGTCATGCACAATAAGGAGAGTAGAATAAGAATTTTTTTCATACGCATTGCGTTTTAGGTGGCCTTACAGTCCCATCAGCCGTTTTTATACATAAAGAGAAGCGTGGACTGATTTGCCACATCACCGAACGAGGGTCCTGAGAAAACCTAAATGCAAGATGTGGAAACAGCAGCCCACGCTATAAGCGTGAAGCCGTCTTGGTCATCTCTTGCATTTTTGAAAATTTCTCAGGTTTTCGTTCGCAAGATAAGCAAAACGCTTCTTCTATAATTCGATATGTCTGCGCATTTGGTTGCGCACCGCAAAGTTAAAACAAATTTCTGATACACACAACCCCCCAATTGAATATACATCCCCTTCCACGAAAAAATATATCTTCGCGTTTATATAACCGAAAGGGTATAATAAAGTCGGAATTTCCTCGGAAATCCTGCTGCCGGTGAGCATCCCGAGTGTATGGCGATGAAAATTTCAGGTGGAAATGTCGGCGGAAATGCCTAACTTTGCAAGATAACCAAACAGCCACCGAAATATGACTACTGACAAGACCTTTGCCGAGCATTGCTACGGCATCTTCGAAGCCGCCACCGAGGCATACCATATCGCCGATGACATCGACGCTCCGTGCGCCAATCCGTATACACCCGGCACCATCGAGTATACACTCTTTGCCAAGAACCATATCGATGCCGCCCAATGGCATATGGAGGACATCATACGTGACCCGGACATCGACCCCGTGGAGGCCCTGGTGCTTAAGCGCCGCATCGACAAGTCCAACCAGGATCGCACCGATATGGTCGAGGAACTGGATACGTATTTCCGCGAAAAATACTCGGCAGTGGTGCCTCAACCCGATGCTACCATCAACACCGAGAGCCCCGCATGGGCGCTTGACCGTCTCAGCATATTGGCGCTGAAAATTTATCACATGGCCGAGCAAGTGGCACGTCAAGATGCTACTGCCGAGCACCGCGCACGCTGCGAAGCCAAACTCGAAGTGCTGCGCGAACAGCGTGCCGACCTCACCGCCGCCATCGACACCCTCCTGGAGGACATTGCTGCCGGACGTAAGTACATGAAGGTTTACCGCCAGATGAAAATGTACAACGACCCCTCCACCAACCCGGTCCTCTACGCCGCCGACAAAAAGTAAGGCAAAAAAAACCGTACTCCGCGCGGATGAGCTATGCGTATTTCGCGAATCATAACGGTAATTCAATTGAAAATATGATGGCGATATGGGTCATGGTGACGGCGAAATATAAGCCGGTGCCACCGAAATTGTACATCAAAAATTAGGTATAACCTCTATACTTCAGATTATTTGGTAAAATCCAAGACTAAAGAGATACGAACGGTGGCTGTGGCACGGTTTTCGGCCATGGGGGACATCGCGATGACGGTACCGGCAGTGTATGCCGCGTGTGCCGCCAATCCGGATGTGCGCTTCGTGGTGGTGACGCGCAAGGCGTTTGCGCCGATATACGGACAGCGGCCGGACAATCTCGAGGTGCTCGGCATCGACTTACGCGAAGGCCGATATAAGGGCGCTATCGGAATGTGGCGCTTGGCTTCGGACTTGCGCCGAAAAGGTGTAACCGACTTTGCCGATTTGCACAATGTATTACGCACCGGAATTTTGTCGCAATGTCTGCGACTGCATGGTGTGCGTGTGTGCCGTCTGGACAAGCAACGCCGACAGCGTCGCCGCCTGTGTGCTGCCGGAGCCTTGGCGGCTCAACCGTTGGAGCGCGTCATCGACCGTTATGCGGACGTATTTACCGCACTCGGATTGGAGTGTCATCCGAACGAATTTGCCGGGTACAGCAGTGAAGCCGTGGCGGAGGACTGCCCATCGGCAGCATTTACACGTATAGGCATTGCCCCCTTTGCGGCACATCGCGGCAAGGTGTATCCGCCGGAGCGTATGCTTGCCGTAGTCGAAGAACTGGCGCACCGTCAGGGCACACGGATATACCTCTTCGGCGGCGGCAAGACCGAGACGCCGGTGCTGGCGCAATGGAAGGCGCAGTTGAGTGCCAAAGGTCTCGATGTGGTCGATATGGCTGCGGCTAAGGCCGGATTTGCCGGCGAAATAGACGTAATCTCGCGTCTGGACGCTATGGTGTCTATGGACAGCGGCAATATGCACTTGGCGGCGCTGTGCCGCGTGCCCGTGGTCAGCATCTGGGGTGCGACGCATCCCGCGGCCGGCTTCACTCCGTGGAAGGGTGAGACCTCGCTGATGCTTGGTGATGACACCCTTGCGTGTCGTCCTTGCTCGATTTTCGGCAAAAAGGAATGTCGCTTCGGCGACTATCGATGTTTCGATGCCGTCACCCCGCAGGCCATCGTAGATGCCGTGGATCGCGCCGTCAATATCAAACGAACAGAACAATGAATCAAGAACAGGATTTCGATATACGCAACTCCGAGCGGGACAAGGACTTCGAGCGAGCCTTACGCCCCAATCATTTCGAAGCCTTCAACGGGCAGGAAAAGATTGTTGCCAACCTCAAGGTCTTTGTCGAGGCGGCGCGTATGCGCCATGAGGCCTTGGATCATATATTACTTTTCGGGCCTCCCGGACTGGGCAAGACTACGCTCGCCGGCATCATAGCCAACGAATTGGGCGTAGGTTTCAAGGTCACCAGCGGCCCGGTGCTGGACAAGCCCGGCGACTTGGCCGGCATTCTGACCACGCTCGAAGAAAACGATGTCCTGTTTATAGACGAGATACACCGCCTCAGTCCCGTGGTTGAGGAGTACCTGTACTCTGCCATGGAGGACTACCGCATAGACATTATGATAGACAAGGGCCCGGGGGCGCGTTCGGTGCAATTGTCATTGAGCCCGTTTACGCTCGTGGGTGCCACCACTCGCAGCGGCCTGCTGACGGCTCCCCTGCGCGCGCGTTTCGGTATCAATTGCCATCTCGAATATTACGATCACGCCACCTTGGAGCGCATTATACGGCGCAGTGCGGCGTTGCTGAAGGTCCCCATTACCGATGATGCGGCCCTCGAGATAGCTATGCGTAGTCGCGGCACGCCGCGCATTGCCAATGCCTTGCTGCGCCGTGTGCGCGATTTTGCTATGGTCAAAAGCGACGGCACCATCGATATGGCCATTGCGCGATATGCGCTCGAGGCGCTTAATATTGATAGGTACGGCCTTGATGAGATTGACAACAAGCTGTTGTCCACGATTATACACAAGTTCGGCGGAGGGCCGGTGGGGCTGTCCACCATAGCCACAGCCTTGGGCGAGGACACCGGCACCGTCGAGGAGGTGTACGAGCCTTACTTGATACAGGAGGGTTTTGTCAAGCGCACTCCGCGCGGGCGCGAAGTCACGCCAAAGGCTTTCAAACATTTGGGCGTCAAGATGTCGGCGGACGATATGCCTGGACTTTTTGACAACCTCGACGCATAGACATACGATATGGGTTCGATAAAATCATTGATGAAAGATACGGCCATATACGGCCTGAGCAGCATCATCGGGCGTTTTCTCAACTGGTGCCTGGTGCCGCTGTATACTATCAAGTTCACCCCCGCCGAGTATGGTTTGAACACCTACGTGTATTCGGTGGTGGCGCTGGCGCTTATTGTGCTGACATACGGTATGGAAACGGGCTTCTTCCGTTTTGCCAACCATGACCGCTGGAAAGACCCCATGGAGGTATATTCCACCTCGCTGATATCGCTGGCGGTATCCTCTACAGCCTTTGTGGTGCTGGTGGCGCTGTTTCTCGACCCGGTGACGATGTGGATGGAGTGCGACGGCCATCCGGAATATGTAATGATGATGGCCGTATGCGTGGCCGCCGATGCCTTTACGGCCATACCGTTCTCGTATCTACGCTATCGCAAGCGCCCCGTGCGCTTTGCGGTGCTGCGACTTGTCAATATAGGCGTCAACATCGTGCTCAATCTGTTCTTCATTCTGCTGTGTCCGTGGCTGATGCGCGTAGCTCCGGCCACCGTGTCATGGTTCTACAATCCTTCTTTCGGCATAGGATACATATTTTTGGCCAATCTCATATCGTCGTTACTGACGCTGGTGATGCTGTTGCCCGAGTTGCGCGGCTTCCGCTGGCGCTTCAACAGCCGCCTGTGGCATTCGATGATTGTGTACTCGGCGCCGCTGCTGGTGCTGGGCGTTGCCGGAATTATGAACCAGACCATAGACAAAATCCTGTATCCGTCGCTGGTAGCGGACAAGGCGCAGGCTATGGACGGCTTGGGCATCTACGGAGCCAATTACAAGATTGCCATTGTGATGGTGATGTTCATACAGGCCTTCCGTTTTGCTTACGAGCCTTTTATCTTTGCCCAAAGTCGCGATAAGGGCGAAGAACGCCTCCAAGCCTATCGCGATGCCATGAAGTACTTCGTCATATTCGCCTTGGTGATTTTCCTCGGTGTGATGTTCTATATAGACATCCTTAAGTACTTTATTTCGCCCAAATATTTCAGCGGTTTGCAGGTGGTGCCGATTGTGATGCTTGCCGAGCTTTTTTTCGGCATATTCTTCAATCTCTCGCTGTGGTACAAGCTTACGGACAAGACCGTCTGGGGTATGTACTTCTCGCTGCTGGGTTTGGGCATAACCATTCTCGGCAATGTCATTCTGGTGCCGCGTATGGGGTATATGGGCTGTGCTTGGGCGGCGCTGGCATGCTATACGGTGATGATGGTCGCCAGCTACTTTGTAGGCCGAGCCAAGTATCCTATCGGCTATCCGTTGCGACGCATCGCCGCTTATTTTGTCCTTGCGGCAGTGTTATACGCTGTGGGAATGTACGTTATTGATATGCCGCAGGTATGGTTGCGTCTGCCCCTGCGCACACTGCTTATTGCGGCTTTTGTCATTGTAGTCATACGCCACGAGGGTATACGGCTGCCCAAACGCTTGCACTTGTCACGATGAAAATCACCCTTGTCACACATAGCGACAGTCGCGGCGGCGCCGCCGTGGTCACCCTGCGCCTTGCGCACGCCTTGCGCGACTGCGGAGTGGACGTTGTGGTGCTGGCTGCCAACGTCTCTGCGGACGATCCGGTGGTCAGGCCGTTAGCATCGTCTACGGCGGTGCATATGGCTTTTCTGGCCGAGCATATAGACATCTTCCGCCATCGCGGGGTTCGACGCGACAATCTCTTCAAGATTTCTACGGCTACGGCCGGACTTCCGCTGTGGCAGCATCCGGATATTGCAGATGCAGATGTCGTGGTTCTCGGCTGGGTCAATCAGGGAACGGTGTCGCTGCGCGGCATACAACGGCTGCACGCCGCATTTCCCGATAAGCACATACTGTGGGTGATGCACGACCTATGGAATGCCACCGGCATTTGCCACCATACCGTGGACGGCTGCGACCGCCTTACGGGCGTTTGCGGCGCTTGTCCGCTGTTGCACGGACGGCCTCATGCCACCGACCTGTCCACGCGTACACAGGCAGCCAAGAAGGCTTTATACGAAGCCGTGCCCATACGCTTTGTCGCCGTCAGCAATTGGCTGGCTGAACGTTGTCGCGAGTCTTCGCTGATGCGTGATGCAGACATCTCGGTGGTGCCTAATGCCTTCCCGGTGGAATCATTCATGCCTGTCGGCGAAGTGGCTGCCTTCCCCGACGTGCCGCAGGATGCACGCGTCATCGTCATGGGTGCAGCACGTCTTGATGACCCAATCAAAAACCTCCCTTTGGCCGTGGAGGCGCTCAATGCTGTTACGGCCGACGGCGCTTTCGCGGTATTTTTCGGCGAAATACGCGATGCTCATGCCTTGGACGAGCTGCGTATGCCACACCTCGCCCTCGGACGTGTGGGCATGGAGATGTTGCCGTTGCTGTATAGACGCGCTGACATCGTGCTTTCGACTTCGCGACATGAGACGCTCCCCGGCACGCTTATCGAAGGCATAGCCTGCGGCGCACGTGCGGTCACCACCTCGCACGGCGGGCAGTCGGACATCGTCACGGATACTTCGCTGGGCTCGCTGTGTCCCGACGACCCCAAAGCCATAGCCTCTGCCATCGATGCACAACTTGCCGAGCGCGCCTCCTGCCGTGATATTGCAGCCGACCGCGCTGCCATGCATACAGCCATAGCCGACCGCTTTGCCGCCTCGGCCATAGCCGATCGCTTCCTGTCGCTTTTGACTTCCCGTCCGCAGCAGTGAACAGCCGCTGCCTCGACCGCCGGCCATCTCGCATCCTGCCGCTGTCCCGAAATGTGTCGGGTGCGAATGAAGTGTCGGGTGCTGCCAATCGCATTGTTACATTGTTTTGCCGTTTCTCACTGTTTATATAACTCCGGCGTTCAATAAGACTGCGCAATCGGTTGAAAACATGACGGAAGAATTTTTCATTTAGTACGAGAATTATTTTGTAGAAAATTTGCATATCGGAAAATCGTTGTGTAAATTTGCCGTGAATAAATCCTCTCTCCCACCAATGCCCCTTAGAAATCACTTGAATATCCGGGGACAGAGAGAGAAAGAATACCAACCTTAAAAACTTAAAAAAGCACCTGATTATGAACAAAACCACCCGACGAATGAAAGCGCTGCTGACAGCAGTGGCTTTTGGCGCTTGCTGTGCGTATGCGCAGACCGCCACACCTGCTGGTTTTATCCTGCCGGATGCTGACCCGGACGCCGCACCTTACGACTTCCACATGTCCAAGACAGATGACGGCATGTCCGTCTTGCTCGCTCTCAACCGCATCGACCGCACCGTCACCGACTCCGTAGCCGGGAAATGCCGCGTGTCGGTATCCGGACTATCCTCTA
>Ga0129310_1002205_pt1 | contig 14945 bp, 13 predicted proteins | sample Go1ome_2_FD_94433 | JGI IMG/M metagenome (GOLD analysis project Ga0129310, IMG submission 94433) | Western lowland gorrila individual fecal microbial communities from Wisconsin, USA - Go1022A metagenome | ecosystem: Host-associated > Mammals > Digestive system > Large intestine > Fecal | place...
CTCGCTGCATTGGCGGCAGAATGGGTGAAGAACGGCGTCAGGGACACGCAGATCACCATATGCGGCTGTTCCGTACTGTGCTACTGCATTCAGGCGTTCTTCGGGATGAGCAGCTGTATGACTGCACCGTATTTCTGGATGCTGCTGGGGATGCTCTCCTATCGGAACCGACAATCCAAACATGTATAAAACAAGGGGCTGGCGGGCGTAGCCTGAGCTGTTTCCTGGAGCGAGAGGGGTGAAGCGGGGGATATCTCCTCAATATCAAACTTGTTCAGATACGGAATCGCTTTGTATTTGTGGGTATTTCTGCAACACAGACAACTCTGCTCTGTGTCATGGTTTATCCGAGTGCTGCGGAGATCTATATATTTCCAGCCTGAGCACGGCGAGTGCAACAAAAGCTTTCTTGAACTGAGATACCGGTTGCCGGCACATCGAGATCAGAACCTCCTGAACGAAAGGGACCGTCAAATTCAGCAGCGTATCCCTGATTTTAACATCGCCATTTGGCAAGGCGGGTTATCATTAATTGTATCCAAATAGCATGAAAAAGCAGCGACACCATGTGTACCAGCCATGATGTCGCTGCCTAATTTTATTTTCGGATGAGGAATTGGATCACTGCCGCAGGAGTCTTTGTGCGGCGTGTGCCGCTGCGGCCAAGAACCATGACTTCGGCGTTCTGGCCGGGCAAATGCTTCAGGGAAATGGAATGGGTCCCGGCCTGCGTAAAAGCTCCTTTGGTTGCTTGAGCGTTTGACCTGTCAGCCGCCAGAGGGCTGCTCGATCACAGGCTGTGTCTCCCATCATGCAACCCGCTTAGCAGCGCGGGAAATCAATTTACCTGTACGCTCATACCACTTCTCAGTATGGTAGATCCTTGCCTCCTGAACGTGACCGGAGAGCACCTCTGTTTTGGTGAGCTGAGATGCCAACTTCCAATCTCCGTTGAAGACATAGGTAGCATTGTTGACCTCGTTGCATTCAAAGACGTACAGGCTCAGCGCCGTAAAGCCGTAGACCACATAGCCCCAGAAGTTTTGAGAGCCAAGGACGCAGAAGTCGGGAGCCATGTGCCACAGATGTTCGTGACGCTGGCGGATAACAGTCTGCTGCCCTCGGGGTTTGCGCTCTACGATCTTGTCGATATACGCTTCCCAGTCATTCTGAAGGCTGGTTCCCGGACGGAGGATCTCCCAAGGGACCTCCGTTTGCTTTACGGGCGGCACCGCGGGAGCGCGTTCGGCAGTCCAGACTTCACAACGTCCCAGCATCTCCAGCGCAATATTCATAGCTGCCTTGATGATGGTAAAGCTGCTGTCGGTGTTCAGCAACAGCGGGGAGTAAAGGACGCCGTTTTCGATGATGAAGGCAAGCTCTGTGGGCGGGACCAGCTCGCGCTGATAACACCAACGACTTTGCCAACAGGTTCCGTAATGGTCATTTCCATGCCAATCCACAACGTGGTAGTCATGCTCAAAGGACCGTTTCTCTTTCGGCAGATCTCTGAGGACCTTCCATTTGCCGTTGGCATTCAGAGTCGTTACAGCCCTCCGCGGGATCGGGATCCGCGCCGGAGAGTCAGGAAGAAGGCCGTAAAACTGAAGACGCGGGTAGTCCTCCTCCGCCAGCGGTACGGCGATATAGAATTTATCGCCGGGGTGCAGCGCATAGAGATAGCGTTGCGGATTAATGATTCGTTTGCAGATAATGGTCATTATATCACGCTCCAAGTGCAATATTTACAAACAGAAAAAGCCCGGCTTGTACCTGCATCTTGTGCCCATAGTCGTGTTACGAACACAAGATGTGCAGGATTGCCAGACCACCCGAAACGTGATATAATCTTACCGTGTAAGCAATACGGCGACTGTATCAGTTTCGACTGGTCTATGCGTCAAACACAGGAGAGTGGCATCCGACGACTGGTACTCGTTGGATGTCGCTCTTTTTCATTTCCTGAGTTGTACTTATTTGAGATGCGCCTCATCAATTACGACGATCAACGTTTGCGTTTCCTCGTCATACTCGGCAATGAACTGCTTCGCCTTGGTCAGGAAGTCGATCTTGCTGGTTCTGGAGAGGTGCTTCATAAAGTCTTTGGCGCCGATACGGATCCAGTCGTTTTTCACACGCGGCGCAAAATCGTAGCACGGTGAAGTGGTGTCATCGCCTCTGGCGCGGACGCCGATGGCCTGCTGCTCCGGATCGTAACCGATGATCACCTGATCTGGTGTGCCAAGCGATTCGATCGCGCCCTTGTTGAAGGCGATGCCGAAGGAGCTCAGCGTTACTGCGGGAGCACCATTCTTCAGATAAGAAAAATCAAAATTATAAGCCATAAAATCACCTGCTTCTGAAAATGATTTTTCAGTGAAAATGAGTATATCACAAATGCGTAAAAAAAACAAGACGGAATGATTGACGCTGTTTTTTGAGAACGCGGAAAAAATTGCCGCCCATATCCTCTGCGCGTTCCAGGGGAGTGGGCGGCAGTTCTTTACCTTGGATATAGTATCATACTTTCCGCCTTGAAGCAACTGCTTTTCCGCAAAAACGTGCTTTAAAAACGCATGATCATGACATCTTTTGCTTGCCACTGACATTTTGATTGTGCAGCAGAAAATTTGCTCTGTGCGCTTCTGATTTTCGGCTCTTGCGCAGAGACCAAGGTTTTTGTAATCGTCAAGAAAAACGCTTCACTTTGACGCGACTGCGCTCATAAAAAACCGGCACCATGTCAGATGACATGATGCCGGACGCCAATACCGGTCTGCGCGGCCGGGCTGGCTATGCACAAGGATGGCAAGACCACCGACAATAATCGTACCCGCCAGAAATTCTGCTGCCCCTTCCGCCAGTTCAAAACCAGTGTTTGCCCTTTGTAACCACAAAAACTGGAATAACGGGAAGAAAAACAGGGGTTGCGTTAAATACAGGATCGTCCCCACGGATTACAGACTTTCTTTGTTTGAAACTCCCAATAATTGTAACTTCAACATTCTTTCCTGAACGTTTTTTTGAGAGTTTGTATTCTTAATAAATAATGGGGACTTTTCATCAGATTTACGGATGAGCATCCACAGTAATGTGAAATTCTTTACCTGAGCATCATTTAATTTCATTGCAATAGAAATGATATCAGTTAAAGAATTCTCATCTAAGAACAAAAACAATTTCCTTAGCAGTCCTGCAATCAAATCAGATACTTGAACATATATATTTTCGTGTGATTTGACAAACTGCCAGTTACTTAGAGGAATATCATTCTCATATAATTCTAAATTGGACATTTGCTTTTGTACTGTCAATTCCTCATCAAATATATGGTGTGACTTACTAAAGATTTCACATCTCTCTGTATAGAAGATGTAATATTCTTGGATAAGCATAAATGGTTCATTATCCTGAACAAAAATCAACTTATCAAGTTTTCCGGCAGTCTTTAGCATTTGTCTTAACAGTTCTAAAAAGAAATCGGGATCATATTCACTATCGTCATTATATCCCCATATCAAAGAACATATTTCATTACAAAAAGCAGATACATCTTTGACATTAGGATAAGTATGCCTTATGAAAATATCGATTACTTCGTCTTGATGTTCAATCACAAAATCATACAAAGCACCTTTGATACCCCACATATACATGAGCCATTGAGGATGTGTTTCCCACAAGGAATCCACAATATCAACCAACGAATAATAGAGGTTGTTCAATGCACTGTAGTGAATATATAAACCACTTCTGATTAACCATTCCAAAAATCCTGTAGCTCTTTTACTACCTATAAAAGATTGGAAATCTTTCGAATTATGGAATAGATGTTTAAACTTTAGTTCTTTTTGGCCTTCCTTATAGTCGAGTGCTGCATATAATGATGAAACATCAATATCAAAAGACCTGCCCTCGTGTGCAACACCAGCTAATACAAAATCTCCCTTCAGAGCATCGGTATTATTGAATCCTGCATCTGTAAGAGAAAACTTTCTGCAATTACCACTCTCATCGTAATAAAAAGTCATTTCTTCTTCAAAAGGTGGTATGCCGTTCAAAGCAAAGATTGCTTTCTTGTGGTCTTCAACATTGATTCTAGCCATACCTACACCTCAATTTCTCCACTCATAAGTTTTGACAATAAGCGGTCACGGGTTTGTTTAGATGTTAACATTGCTTTTGATGATGCTAATATTTGAGCAAAAATGGGATACAAAATTCATTGTATTTCATTACCAAATCTTCTGTAGGATACAGAACTTTCATAAGCTTGACCTCGATTTTATAATTTTTGTCACATCGAGACTCACTGGTGTAGTAGTGGTGTAGTAGCACTACCTTCAAGTCTGAAAGATCTTGATATTACAGGGGATTTTAAAGGCTTCTGCAAATAATGCCGTGACACACAAAGAGTATCTTTTTCATTGCATTCGCCCTCCCGCGTTACTTCTTTTTCACCAGTATAGCAGGAAACTGCCTGTTCGTCGAGAGAAGAATGTTGACGCGTTTGAGAACCTATGGCTTCTAGCAGTTCCGACCAAAGCGAAGCACTGTCCGGATATACATAATAGCCTGATAGATAGCAGGCGGAGTGAAACGCCAAAAAGAGGGTCACATACCCCGTTGCTTTACAACCTTCAGTTTTGCTGTCGTGGATATTCGCTGGCTCAAAGTAGACAGAAATATCATAAAATGCTATTCTGAGCTCAGAAAAATGCGATTAAACTCAAACTGGATTCCATTATATTCTATTGACATTTTTGACAAATCTACATATAATAAAAATGGATAGAGGGCGTCATCCCTCTGGTGCGACTGGCACCTAAAATCCGAAATAGATGCCGGACTTTGGGCCGGAGCGTTGGCGGGTAACAGAAAAACCCGATATAGATGCAGTAGAATGGTCTTTGACCAGATGGAACTGAGCGTCGGCGGACGACAGAAAAACCAGTCATGAAGAGAAGGCGCGTGACACTGCGGTGTCGCAGTCTTCTCTTTTTTTGCTGTTTAAGGAATGATATCTTAATGACGAGAAAATATACAAAGGCTGAAGCAATCGGCATTGTTGTCCGATGCGCACAGACATACAAGCAGGAATTGGACGGAAAGAATTTGCTCTTTATCTGCACGGATAAGCATAAAAAGACGATCCCTATTGAACTATCGTTCTACGGAAATAATTACCTGCACTTAACTGGCCTGAAGGCCCCTAAGAGCGAAAACGGGGATATTGCAGTCGAATTATTTGCAAATGATTTTTACCAGAAATGTTTGGATCATAAGCTGAGTCCAACGGATTTTGATTTTGCAGAAGATGGAACAACACACATGAAGTTGGATGTGCTGCCGACCGTTATCTCTAAAAACTTGCAGGCCAAGATGATTGGTAACTATGATTCCATTAAGCCACGCCTATACACAGAAAAGGTTGCTGGAAGCACGAACGTCTGTATCGGATTTGTTTTGGATCAGGATATGCAGCAATATGTACCGAATACCGTTGTGAAGGAAGATATCCGTGAGCTTACTGCAAAAACGTTGCGAGTGATTGCAGTATATAGGAAAGATCTTACTGCCCCGATATATGAAGAACTAACTTACAAGGCCAAAAAGATAGATTTTTCAACTATCGATTTTCCGGAACGATTTGACTATTTGAAGCTCCAAACTACATAAAAGAAAATGAAAATGTATCACTGTTGATGTACTCTCATTTCCTTTTCCCTATTTGGCACAGTGTGTTTCTCCCTGTTACACTTCCCCAATGGGACCGTGGGGGATGGGGAACGGAATGGTCACCGCACCATATTCCATATAGTCGGGTTACTCAAGAGTGCTTGCAGCAGTTGGCTTTTTCTCCAGTTTGTTAATTTTGTTCATCCGTGTCCGCAGGCAGGTCCCGTCCGTGCTCCAACAGAGAAAGCCGTGACGGGGATAAGGACAGCCGTTACACTCCAGAGAATGGCTGCAAACAGGCGTCGGCAGCGGTACCTGCTGAAAGCCGGGAATGTGCGGAAGAATAAGCCTGAACTGAATCGTGCTGTGAATTTCCATCATCTTTTCCTCCTACAATAATAATTACGGTTGATGGCCGAGCTTTACGGCGCACTTTAGTAAATGACCGCTGCAAATGCAGCGGTCATTCGTATTCTCACAGTGCCGGCACGAAGCCGACAAAACCGACTCTGTTTGCGGACGCACATTCCTCAATGTCATACGCACTGGCAAACTCGACCGACTCGAGAGAACCGTCGGACAGGAGATACGCCAGCGGGCAGGGCCTGATTTCCGTCTGGTTGTCGCCGAGGTAATAGAGCGCGGCAACACCGTGGCAGGGAACCACGGCACGGACTTCGGCATCATCTTCAAGCTCTTTAGCGAGATTGAAGACACTGTGGAATTCGCGCCCATCCTTGGTGAGAATGGTGTAGCCATTGCGGGTGGGGGTGATGGCGGCAATCATGTCAATATTGAGCATGTCGCCGTTGTCGTTAATCGTTAAAAACTGTTTCATATATGTTCTCCTTACTTTTAAAAAAATCAGCTCCGGGGCAGTTGATCGATGCTGCCCCGGAGCTGTGCCGGTTATCTCCGGACTTTCTTAGCTAGGCCGGCTTAATACAGTTGTTGGGGGATAAAACACCCTTCATGAATACGCCGCCCTCCGACGGACACTTTGACCGCACAGGTCAGACAGCTTGACCGCTGAAATCATACACTCTCGCCGCCGGTCAGACACCCCCTGTATAATGGAATTGCATTGAAAGATGTAATCTAACAACAGGAGGAAAACACGATGACCAACTACAAAGAGATCATCAGACTTCATAGTCTGGGTCTCAACAAAACGCGCATCGCCGAGAGCTGTGGCTGCGCACGGAGACCGTCCTGAACAAAGCCTACCAGGAAATGGCGGAGCATTACGGCACTGCAATTATCCCCACCCGTCCACGGACACCGAAGGACAAAGCGTTCGTGGAGGGCTCCGTCGGCGTTGTCTCCACTTGGCTCCTTGCTGCGCTGCGGAACCGTCAGTTTCTCTCCTTGGATGAACTGAATCGTGCAATCTGGGAAAAGCTGGCTGACTTCAATCACAAGCCGTTTCAGAAGAAAGATGGCAGCAGAGCCTCTGACTTTGAGGAAGAAAAGCTGTTCCTTCTGCCGCTGCCGCCAAATCCGTTTGAGCTGGCAGAATGGAAAACGGCCACGGTGCAATATAACTACCACATTTCAGTGGATCGCATGAACTATTCGGTCCCATACGAATACATCAAACAGAAAGTGGATGCCGAATGGAGTGCGCGGAAAAGCAACCGGCTCACTGGCCTGATCAAGAAGGCCGGCTATGCAGATACACAGGCCAGCGTGGAGAATATCGAGTATATTGCCGAACGGCATCTGGACCGGGAGCAGATCCTCCGCTTGGCATCCTGTTCGTACATTCAGGAGGCACGAAATGTGATCATCCTGGGCGCTACCGGTGCTGGAAACACATCCCTGGCCTGTTCCCTGGGTGTGGCGGCCAACCGGAACTTCTACGCCGCTCGGTATCTCCGGCTGCCGGATCTTCTGGTGGAGATCGCTGTGGCCCGGAGGGATGGGACCTATCGGGAATATATGAAGCAGCTGAAAAAGGTGAAGCTGCTCATTCTGGACGAGTGGCTGTTGTACCCGCTGAAGGAAGCAGAAGCCCGGGATGTACTGGAGCTGGTGGAAGCTCGGAACAAGGTGGCGTCCACCATCTTCTGCTCCCAGTATGACACCAGTGAGTGGCATGAAAATCTGTATAATCCAACTCTGGCGGACGCGATCTGCGACCGGATCATCTACAACGCGTACACGGTTCAGATCGAGGGCGAGTCAATGCGCAAGCGCATGGGTATGACAGAGTAATTTCCCCGGCGGCCGGGTACACCATGTGCCCGGCCGCTGTGCACCATTTGGGCGGTGTCCGTGGACCGACGTAGTGGTGCATGCACCACGGCCTCGGTGTAGGACCAGCGGAAAGGGTGTCCGTTTTCAGCGGTCAGGGTGTCGGACGGCTAACGGTCAGGGTGTAGTTTTCGGCCGGCATATTCACCCTTCACACACTTCTCGTAATAAATGTAGAAAAATGGCACCTTCTGAACACCCTCTCTCCAAAAAATTTTTTATTTTTGATTTGAAACTATGCGTCAAGTGACTGCAAAGCCTTGCAACACAAGGGATTGAGCTGTCGAAGAGAAATGAAAAGAATTAAAAAAAAGAGAGGACCCCCAGATACCGTTTTTGGTATCAGGGGATCCTCGTTTCGATTGTTTCGTTGAGCGCCGGACGTTTTGCGCCAGTGGTTTTCCGTGTCGCTGGCTTTGGAACGCTCCGACTTTCTGCGCCCGGATCAGCAGGCGTGAACCTGCAACCGGATTGCTTCGTATTCAGCATGGCGTTCTGCCTTGTATCGCACAATGTCTTTGCGTTCATTGTAGAATGAAATGTGAGCATCTGTCAATGGATAGACGATCCGATGACAGCGATACTTGTCCGCGTTCTTGCGGATATGAATTCTGGCAAAGTAGGCACAGCCGCAATCACAAGCGGCAGTTGCGATCTGTTTGTCCGAGTTCTGGCTGATCCAGTTATCAAATACCACCGGATGTGAACACCCAGGGCAGATCCAAGCGCGCCGCATCATGGCAGCGAAGGCCTCCGTCTTTGTGTCAAAGAGATCCTCGTTCATCTCCTGCAGACCGTTTTCTTGACTGTATGGAATGTCCGGGTGATCGTCATTCAGCAGGGAAGGCAGATCCAGATGCCGCAGGACCTGCACGGTATTCATCGCGTCATGGAGCGCGTCATGAGCGGTGCAGGCAGGCTCCTGAATCATATCCATCGCCTGTATCAGTGAGTACTGGCGGCGCTCTTTCACGATTTGCCGACTGAACGCCCGTTGAACATCATACGCCTTCGGCAGATGATAACCTTTGATCTTATGAACGGATATATTCGAGTGCAGAACCTTGAAGTCTTCGTTTCCCCAGGTCAGAAACACGGCGTCCTCAGGACACCAGGCAGTGAAGTACGCAAGGGCCTGCTTAAAAGGAAAGCCGTACGCAAGATCCGCGTTCGATATTTGGGTGAGCCGGGCGATCTTTCGATGCATATGCGGGTAGTATTTGGGCTTCACCATAACTTTGAATGTATCAACGATCTCCAGCCGCTCATTCAGCTTGACGGCACCGATTTGGATGATCTCCCCGGGAAGCCGTACCGGCGTTGTGACCATAGAGCGCGTGGAAAACGGCTGGTTCCATTCCAGATCTAATACGATGCAGCACATAAGGCACCTCCCATATGAACAGGTTCGCGGTTTTTTTATCAAAAAATGTTGCCTTCACGTTTGCAATCAACGAATTCTATCCGTAGTCTATCACAGATAGGTGTCCCATAAACAGGACACTGGGTTGTGCCGCCGTGGAAGGAGGCCTGCGAACCGGGGCGGAAACGGCTTGAACGTTGGGGCGTACGGTGCTATTCTTTAGAAAATGGGTGATTGACATTACAGAAATCGGAGAATAGTCATGTGGAAGCTATGGCGAAAAAGGAGCGCATCGGGAGCCGATGAACGGACATTTCCGGCTGAGAAAAAATTCTGGCTGGTGCGGGGAGCGTTTCGGGAGTGGCAGGCTGACCGAAGCGGGCAAGGGTATTATGGCCTTTGCGGCTGTTCGGCAGAGGCGGTCTGCCCGCCGGGAGAACGGCCCTGTCAGGATCGGTTTTACCGGCTCGTCTATGGCCTGACGGAGCGGATGCTGCAAAGCGTGCCCTCGATGGTGCTCGTCGAGGATCTTTCCCGTTCAGATGTCTGGGCACGGCAGAAAGCGCGCTTCAAGCAGCTGGCGTTGGACAGCGGCGGCGCGGTCCTGGAAGAAATGGGCGAGTGGAAGGACTGCTGTGCGTTCGTGTTTTCTGAGATGCTGGGTTCGTTCCTGCGGGACGTTTACCGGTGGATGGCGGAGCATGGGTGCGGGGAGGAAGTTTACGCACAGTACAGCGTGTTGGAGCATGTGGACGCGGAGACAACCATCTCCGCACTCAAAGAAAAGACGCGCTTAGACATTTTGGTGGATGATACGCACCCGGTTCTGCTCTTACAGCTTGCCCCGGCGAGTTCGAGCCAGCAGGTAACGGAAGCGCTTGCGTCCGTCTGCGGCGGTGAAGGGTGGACGCTGTGCGTGAAATGAACGGCTGGAGCGGCGAAAAGCGGACGGAAAATTGTAGGCGCTCAATAATCATTCGGTCAAAAAGATGCCCGAGGGTCTCGTGTTAACAGAGATCCTCGGGTGAAAATTTTTCGTAGGAAGGAGGGAGGATTGATCGTCTCTCTTCCTTTCCGTCGACGCTGTTTCTGCTCGCCCCCGCGTGGGGGGCGACCGCAACGGGAGAGGGCGATATGGCCGGGGTGCTTCAATTTCTACTCACGCCCCCGCGAGGGGGGCGACGATGATGCAGTTATTGAGTTATCGGTGTTTACTCCTATTTCTACTCACGCCCCCACGTGGGGGGGCGACACCGTCAAACAGTTCCTTCTCGCACTTACCGGAATTTCTACTCACGCCCCGCATGGGGGGCGACCGGCGCTTTTGACGCATTTGCGAAAAAGTTGTTATTTCTACTCACGCCCCAGAATAGGGGGCGCACACACCGGCGCGGCACGCCGCAGGCAGAAACCGGCGTGCGACAGCCGTGAAAGGGAGATCGGCTCCCAGTCATCCGCGGCAGAACCAGTCCTCTCCGTCGGGAAGTGCGTCCCAGACGATCGGGGAGAAGGGATCCGGCTTAAAGCCGATCTGCACGCCGCTGGGCACCTTGTCCAGTTTCACTGCGGCATCGTAATCCCGATAGCTGCGGGGATACGCCACCGCGGCCTTTTTTGTGACCTTGACCAAATCGAACAGCTTATGAGCCGGCGCGCAGCCCAGCTTCGCCTGCCGCACTCTCTGCTCGGCGTCGCTGTCCGTGCCAACGTGCTTGAAAATGATCAGCGGAGAAACCACCGCCATCTCGCCCTTGCTGGCGGAGCGGTCATGCTCGTACATATTCAAAATAGACTCAAAGAGGATATTCAGATCTTCTTCGTCAAAGCCCGTTTCCTCTGCCAGATTCGCGCTGACAAAACCGCGAACCTCATACAGGCCGAAGGGGATGATCTGCTTGCGGCCCATGGTGCGGAGTTTGTCCTCCGACTGGGCTTCCTCCCAAGCCATGTAGTCCTCCACAACAGCGCCATCTTTCACCTTGTCCGCAACCGCCATGCGGGTAATGGAAATATCCAGCGGCAGCACCGGGTCCAGGCTCTTGCCGAAGGTGATCTGTACCGGCCCGCGCACCTGACCGGCATTGGGACCCGTGGACATGACCGCACCAAACGCGCGCACATCGTAGAAAAGCTCGCAGGCCTTTTTCCTGCCGGCATAAACAGCCTCCTTGGCTTTCGCGCAGTCCTCCACGCCGGCGGCTCGCTTGGCTTCGGCAATATGGCGGTTGATATTCGTCGCCTGCTGAATGATAATGCCCATTCCGGGCTTGTCCCGGTAGGCCAGCTCTACATAGTTGCGGATGCGGCGCTTGGTAGCGCCGTCAGTGATATAGCCCTGCATCGTCTGCGGGTCGATGCGGGGCATATTTCCCATATCCGGATCGCCGTTCGGGTTGCAGTTGGAGCACGCCACATAGTAGATGAATTCATATCGATTTTGAATAGCCATGGTAAAGCCTCCCCCTTATTCTTCGGCTGCCGCTTTTTCACTGGTAGCGGAACGTTCTTTTTTCTCCTGACTGAGTTTTGCTCCCATCTGGTAGTATCCCAGCGCGAAATAGGACTGCTGCTCCAGGTTCAGTGTGGCGGGAATGGATGTCCCCAGCGCGACGGATACCTGCCGCAGCTTTTCCTGATATTGATCGGCAAGCCATTTGTTCTCCATTTTTTCCAGATGGTGGTTGGAACGGCTGCTGAGCTGGCCGATGACCAGCGCGGGCATCTGAATGGCGGAGGCATAGTAGCGCTCCACAATGCCGGTATTGACATCAGGCATCGCCGCCTTTTGAATTGCCGCGTAAACGGCCATCAAACCGCCGCAGTGATAGGCGGTGCTGGGAAGGTTGAAATTATATTCTTCCAAAATCGGTACCTCCTGATGATTCATTCGATTTTTCCGCAGAAGCCAGACCTTGAGCCATTGGCAGGCCAGACTGTTGGGCAGAGGACTTTGCGCGCTTTGTTTGACACTGTCGTCACTGCTCAGCAGTTCTGAACGGATATAGGCCAGCGCCTTTGCCGCGACGGCGTCCGGCAGAGCTCCGTTGGAAAGAACGGCCTGAATCACCGCCGGGGTCAATCCGGCCAGTTCCTTGGACAGTCTGTCCAGCGGGCGGGTGTCGCCCTTCTGGAATTTCAGCAGGCGCAGCAGGCGCGCGGACAGCTTCACCGGTTTGATGTTCCCTGTGCCGGATTGATTGGTCAATGCCAGATCGTCATACCACTGACGCAGATTCCGCCGCAGGTCGGCATAGCTGCCCCGCTCAAATCTGCGGATCATAACGCGGCTGTTTACGCCAGAAAGAAGCAAAATGTAATAGGAGGAGCCATCCAGATCCGGAGCCGCCTGACCGGAATAGACGCTTTCGGGGACCTGGTCTGCCATGTTCCGCTTAGTGGCCGGATTGACGGGAACCGTTTCCGGCGCCTGCTCTGGCCTGTCAAAGCCAAAGTCAAGGGTACAGAACGGGTCTTCCTCCTGGGCGATCTCCCGGTCGAACCAGTGCACAAACTTCATGCCCGCAAGGATCGGCGCATCCTTCAGCAGATCGTCCAGCGCCGATTTCACCACGCCGAACGCCTCCTCGGAAACGGGCGCGTTGACCGCTTGTTTCTGATTGTAGGAGCAAAATGCCGACTTATCAAAGCAGATCAGAGCATCTCCTTTGGGGTGCCCTCCCACGGCGTGCAGGCCCTGAATGGAGGTGGTCGTCATCATGGGAACCGTGGGCTCACCGGTGATCAGGCACAGCTCTGTCGGAGAAGCATCCCCCTTGGCAAACCGCTTTCGGTACTCCTGCCACCAACGGCGGATATTTTCAGACTCCACCATGGAGTTTCCGTTGACCCGAAATGAGACCCTGTCACCCGGCTTTATCTTCATGCGATCCAGCTCTGCCAGAATGGCCTCCATGATCTCAGGGGTTTCCAACGCGCGGACGCAGGTCTTCAGCAGCGGCTCCTCCTCCGACGCGTCGCGGAGCGTTTCCAGAAAGAAAGCGCTCTTGGCGGCGGGTTTGGCCCCATCCGCCGGTGCGTCAGGAATCACAATGGACCGTTTTTCCACCAGAACGTTGCATTTGTCCCTGCCCTGCGCAAGGCTCCCCATGTCCGGGCAGAGCAGCTGCTCATCATCGCCCAGATAAATGCTGACATGGTCGTTGTCCTCTGAAAGGGAGATATATGCCTTGACGGTTTTCTCAATGAAACCGGGGGGCAGCGTCAACTGTCGGCGGAGCCCATAATCATACAGCGCCTTCAGCATGGATCGCCTCTCCTTTCAAAACCTCCTGGCTCTCATAAGGCGGAACGGAAATGACGCCGTTTTCCATCACCGCATGGAACAGAGACATCTGAATTTTTGTTTTTTTGGTGACCCCCACATCTTCCGGGGTAAACAGATCATAGACCATCAGTCCGGCGTCCAGAGATTCCTGAATGGGAGGCCGCGTGCCGTCACTCTCCTCAAAGTAGCAGGTAAACTCCCGCAAGCCCAAGGACGGCTGAAAATAGCATTTTCCGCCGCGAATACGCCGCATGGCCTGTTCGTACAGCTGCGTTTCGCGCCCCACAAAGGTCGGGCGCGGTATGATCGACGCGGCGATGCGATAGCGCACGTTCTGGAGGGCGGTCGTCTGCCGCTGAGTCCGTTCCTCCTCCGCGGAGACCGGCGTTGAACTGACGGTGCATTTGATCTCATTGCGCTTGAAGCTGATATAGCGAATCGGCTCCAGCACCTCGATGCGATGGACTCTCCACAGGAATTCTTTCGGTTTCATGTAGATCGCGGAAAGGATTCCTCTGGCAGCCGACGGGGGAGGGAAAGGGTAAGTCAGCCGTTCCACCTTCGCCTGCGGCATGGTGAAGCAGGCAAAGTCCCCCCAAACCTCGATAACAACTTCTTTCAAATAGAATTCACCTCCGTGATTTGCGCGCCCCATCCCGTTTTCCAGGCAGGGCGGTCAAATCATACTCTATATATTTCTACTCATCAGCTATTTAGCTGTCATATATAGCATAAAACAATGCACAAGAAAATCAATGAAAAACCTCCTCTTTTATGTACATAAATCACAATAGCACGCTATGTGTCCGATAAAAAGGACACATAGCGTGCTATGGCGTAAACATTTCAGAATATTGACTCGAAGCTTTCTTCCTGCGGCAGATGTAAGCCAAGCTCGTCGGAATACAAATCGGTATACTGCGGGCAAAGCAGAAAGACGCCGCTGCCCGCGGTCTGTGTTTTCCCGTGACCGGCAAAGGGGATCTCCTCCGCGTAAATCTTCAAATTCTTAGCAAAGCAGGTCACTGTAATGGGTGCCGCTTCCTTTAATAACGCATGGGTAATGCCCTCATCCCGCATTCGTTTGGCAATGCTTGCATAAGACACATCGGCGCCGCTGTAAGGGACGATCACTTGAGCACCGGCGTTGTCGATCAGCTTGTATTCTGCGGCGGTTTGCGCAAAGGAGCGGCTGTCAATGGCAGCCCGCAGTTTCTGTTTGTCTTTTTTGCCGTGAAACAGCCGCCGGTAGTATTCCCGGACATTCTCCGGGTCATGGATGGAAAACGGCGGTCCCATCTCCTGCACCGTGACGGCGGCATTGCTGTACCATTGATCCGGATAGGGTATCCGCGGGTCAAC
>Ga0129310_1002209_pt1 | contig 14921 bp, 13 predicted proteins | sample Go1ome_2_FD_94433 | JGI IMG/M metagenome (GOLD analysis project Ga0129310, IMG submission 94433) | Western lowland gorrila individual fecal microbial communities from Wisconsin, USA - Go1022A metagenome | ecosystem: Host-associated > Mammals > Digestive system > Large intestine > Fecal | place...
AGCCAGCACACCGGCCGCAAAGCTGGCCAGCAGGGCCAGGGCCAGGCTGTCGGTCAGATAGGCGGTCATAAAGCCCGCGCAGGCGCCCAGGGCCATCATGCCCTCCACGCCCAGGTTCAGGTGCCCCACCTTTTCGTTGAGGATCTCACCCACGGTTCCGAACAGCAGCGGGGTACCGGCGGCCACGGCCGCCACCAGAAATTTCAAGAACAGGCTCATGCTTTTTTGCCCCCCTTCGCGCTGCTGCGGCCCGCAAAGGCGTACCGCACAAAGAACTCACTTGCCAGAATGAAGAACAGGATAATGCCCTGCAGAACGGCCGCACAGTCGGTGGAAAGGCCGTAGCTGGACTGCACCACGCCGCTGCCCTTTTCCAGCACACCGAACAGAAAGCTCACCACAAGGATCATGCCCGGGTTCAGCTGGCACAGCCAGGCCACGATGATGGCCGTAAAGCCCACGCCGCCCGCAATGCCGGTGGAGAGGGTGGCGTCCGTGCCGCAGGCCTGCAGCATGCCGCACACGCCGCCGATGGCGCCGGAGAGGAACATGGTGCGCAGGATGACCTTTTTTACATGAATGCCCGCATACCGGGCGGTGTCCTGGCTTTCACCCACCACGGCCACCTCGTAGCCCTGTTTGGTGAACTTCAGGTACACCCACACCAGCACCGTGAGCACCAGCATCACGATCCAGCCTGCCTGCACGCCCAGCACCTTGCCCAGCACGGCGTTTTTGGCAAAGGCCGCGATCTTCGGGAAGCCGTTGGCCGTCGGGTCACGCCAGGGGCCGTTCTGCAGCCAGCTGATGATGTACAGCGCAATGTAGTTCAGCATCAGGGTCAGCAGAGTCTCGTTGGTGTTCCACTTCACCTTGAACAGCGCGGGGATCAGGCCCCACACGCCGCCGCCGATGAGGCCCGCCAGAAAGCAGACGATCATCAGGGGAAGATGAGGCCAGTCGGCATGGAACAGCGCAAAATAGGTGGCAAACACGCCGCCCATGATGATCTGCCCTTCGCCGCCGATGTTCCAGAACTTCATCTTGAAGGCCAGGGTGGCACCCAGGGCGCTGATGCACAGCGGAATGGTGATTTTAATGGTGCTCTGCACCGCGATCTTACTGCGGAACGCGCCGTTCAGGATGGTTCCGTAAATTTCAATGGGGTTGTAGCCGATGGCCAGAATGAACAGGCCGCCGGCCAGAATGCTCAGGGCCACTGCGCCCAGGCGGAACAGCAGCATCTGCCGGCCGCTGCGCTCCGGCCGCTTCACCACATGAAACAGCGGCTCGCGGCTGGTGGTTTTGTTCTGGTTCATGCGCTCACCTCCCCGGTCATCATCAGGCCGATCTGCTCCTTGGTCACCGTCTTGGCGTCCACCACGCCGGTCACCTTGCCGTGGCACAGCACCATGATGCGGTCACACAGCTGCAGCAGCACGTCCAGGTCCTCGCCGATGAACATCACGGCCACGCCCTTCTCCTTCTGCTGGTTCAGCAGGTCGTAAATGGTGTAGCTGGAGTTGATGTCCAGGCCGCGCACCGGGTAGGCGGTGATCAGCAGGTTCGGGTTGGACTCGATCTCCCGGCCCAGCAGCACCTTCTGCACGTTGCCGCCGCTCATCAGGCGCACGGGGGTTTCAATGCCGGGGGTCACAATGCCCAGTTTTTCTACCAGCTTGTTGGCCAGCCGGCGTGCCGGGGGCCGGTCCACAAAGGGGCCTTTGCCATTCCGGTAGCTCTTCAGCAGCATGTTGTCGGTCATGCCCATGCCGGCCACCAGGCCCATGCCCAGCCGGTCCTCAGGCACAAAGCTCATGCTGATGCCCAGGTTGATGATCTCCTGCGGGGCCTTGCCCAGAATGTTCTCCTTGTGGTACAGCGCCGCGCCCTTCTGGGCGGGGGTCAGGCCCGCAATGCACTCGCACAGCTCCTTCTGGCCGCTGCCGGCCACACCGGCCACGCCCAGAATCTCGCCGCTGCGAATTTCAAAGCTCACATCGTCCAGGCCCAGGCTGCCGTCGGGGCGGGCCACGGTCAGGTCCACCACCTTCAGGATGGTGGAGACGTCCTTCGGCTCCGGCCGGCGGATGGACAGGGTCACCGCGTGGCCCACCATCAGCTCGGTCAGCCGGGCGGCGTTCACGTCCCGGGTGGCCACCGTGTCAATGCTCTTGCCCTTGCGCAGAATGGTCACCCGGTCGCTGATGGCCATCACCTCGTTCAGCTTGTGGGTGATGATGATCACCGCGCAGCCCCGCGCCCGCATCTGGTTCAGAATGTTGAACAGCTTGTTGGTCTCCTGGGGGGTCAGCACCGCGGTGGGCTCGTCCAGAATGAGGATGCGCGCGCCCCGGTACAGCACCTTCAGAATTTCCACGGTCTGCTTCTCCGAGACGCTCATCTCGTACACCGGCTTCTCCGGGTCGATCTCCAGGCCGTAGTTCTCGCACAGTTCGCGCACCTTGGCGGCCAGCGCCTTGCGGCCCAGCTTTTTGCCCGGGGTGCCCAGCACGATGTTGTCCATGGCGCTGAACACCTCCACCAGCTTGAAGTGCTGGTGGATCATGCCGATTCCCAGTGCCTGCGCATCGGCCGGGGAATTGATGGACACCGGCTTTTCTTCCACATAGATCTGGCCTGCGTCCGGATGATAAATGCCCGACAGCATGTTCATCAGGGTGGTTTTGCCGCTGCCGTTTTCGCCCAGCAGGGCCAGCACCTCGCCGAACCGCACCGACAGCTCGATCTGGTCGTTGGCCACTACCTCGCCGAAGGTTTTGGTAATGCCGCTGCACCGGATGGCCATGCGTTCTGTTTGCTCCATGGGCTTCTCCTTTCGTTCTTCGGGCCGTGCCGCCTTCGCTTTGGGGCCGCGGCCGCCGGGGGCGCTTTTCCCCCGCCCGCCGGGCCGCCGAAGCCTTCGGCACTGCCTTAGAAAAAGGGCGGTCATTGCTGGCCGCCCTTTGGGTGTTCTGATTTGTTTTAAGCGGCCGAAGCAGGGCCGGCCGCTCAATCAGCGGCAGCCTTAGCCAGCCTGAACCACGTTGCGGTAGTACCAGTTGATGGAGCCGTAGTCCGCACCCTCAACGGTGTGCATCTCGCCGGCGTTGTCCTCCAGCTCAGTCTTGCCGTCAAACACGTCCCACTCGCCGGAAACGAGCTTGTCCTCGGCGGCCTGCACCGCGTCGGCAGTGCCGTCGGCGCACAGGTCAGACAGGTCAGACAGGACGACCAGGCCATCGGCCATATCGCCGAAGTAGTTGTCCACATGCTCGCCGATCACCCAGGTGCCGTCGATCACGTTCTGCACGGCCTGGGTGTAGAAGGCGCCCCAGTTCCACTCAACGCTGCACAGCACGGCGCCGGGGGCATCCTTGGTCATGTCAGAGTTGTAGCCAACGCCCCACACGCCGGCCTTCTCGGCCTCCAGCTGGGGGTTGGGGGTATCGCAGTGCTGGCCGATCACGTCGCAGCCCATGTCGATCAGGGCCTTGGCAGCCTGGCTCTCACCCTCGGGATCGTACCAGCTGTTGGTGATCTTCACGTAGACCTTGGCGTCGGGGTTCACGCTCTCAACGCCCATGGCGAAGGCGTCGATGCCGCTGGTGACCTCACCGTTCTCCTGGCCCATGGCGCCCACGTAGCCGATCATGTTGCTCTCGGTCTTCAGGCCGGCAGCCACACCGGACAGGTAGCGGCTCTGGTAAATGCGGCCGAAGTAGTTGTTGAAGTTGGTGCCGTTGGACTTGTAGCCGGTGGCATGGCAGAACAGCACGTCGGGGTACTCCTCAGCCAGCTTCTCGCAGGTGTCCATGTAGCCCCAGGAGGTGGCGAAGATGATGTTGCAGCCCTCTTCGATGCACTCCATCATGGCGTTCTCAATGGCCGTGGTGTCGGAGTCGCTGATGTTGTTCTTGCGGATGATCTGGCTGTCGCTCAGGCCCAGGGTCTGCTGCATGGCAACAATGCCCTGGTCATGGGTGTAGCTGTAGCCGGAACCGGCAGCGGGGTCGCCAATGTGGATCACGCCCACCTTGATGTCCTCAACGGGAACACCGGCGCCCTCGGCGGAAGCAGCCTGAGAGCCAGCCTCGGAAGAGGCGGGAGCGGAAGAGGCACTGGAGCCGCAGCCAACGAAGCACATCGCAGCCATGGCCAGCGCCAATGCAGCACTGATCAGCTTTTTCATGGAATGAGTTCCTCCTGTTTGCCCCGGCGCGTGCGGGCCGGGGCATTCCTGTTTCCTTTTCTCCGCCGGGCCACCCGCCCGCCGGGACGAACAGGGCACGGCGGAGCTTTCTCATATGCAACACCGTGCCTACGCCCCCATTCTAAACCAACGCCGCGGCCAAATTCAAGCATTTGCGCATGGGTGCGCAAAACTTCGTCAATCTGCCCCTTTCTGCCGGGGCGGACACGGTACTTTTTCCCTATTTTCACAAACACTTTACAATTTGCACATCCAGCTCTGTTTGCACAATTGCCGTTGCCCTTTCTTGATAAAAAGAGTATACTTTGATTGTATGCGGCGTTTGGGCCGCCCTGCGTTTTTCCGCCGTTTCCGGCGCTTTCTGCCCATTTTTTCAAACCGGAAACACACCATAACATCACGAGAGGAGGCTGTGCCCATGCACACGCCCGACCAGAAACCAAAAAACAGGCTGTGGACCCTGTTCACCAGCATGCTGGCCATCAGCAGCTTTACCTTCGGCGGCGGCTTTGTGATCGTAACCCTGATGAAGCGCCGCTTTGTGGATGAGCTTGGCTGGATGGACGAGGATGAAATGCTGGACATTGCCGCCATGGCCCAGTCCACCCCGGGCGCCATCGCCGTAAACGCGGCGGTGCTCACCGGCACCCGCATCGGCGGCACCATCGGCATGTTCGTGGCGGTGCTGGGCACCGTGATCCCGCCCTTCGTGCTGCTGTCGGTGCTGTCGCTGTGCTACGAGGCCTTCCGCCAGCTGTACCCGGTGCGCCTGGCGCTGGCCGGCATGCAGGCCGGCGTGGCGGCGGTGATCCTGGATGTGGCCTGGGGCCTGGGCAAAAACGTGGCCCGCAAGAAGGACTGGATCGACCTGGCGCTCATGGCGCTGGTGTTCGCGGCCCAGTGGTTCACCGACATGAACACCGCCGTCATCATTCTCAGTGCGGCCGCCGTGGGCCTGGCCCGCGGCCTGATTCGCCTGTATGGAAAGGGGGAAAACCGCCAATGATCTACTGGCAGCTTTTCATCAGCTTCTTTCAGGCGGGCCTGCTGAGCGTGGGCGGCGGCTATGCGGCCATGCCCCTGATTCAAAGTCAGGTGGTGGTGCAGCATCCCTGGCTGACCCTCTCGGAATTCACCGACCTGATCACCATCGCTGAGATGACCCCCGGCCCCATCGGCATCAACTCCGCCACCTTTGTGGGCATCCGCATCGGCGGCATTCCGGGCGCGCTGCTGGCCAGCCTCGGCTTCATTCTGCCGGGCTGCCTCATCGGTTCGCTGCTGGCCAACCTCTACCGCCGCTGGAAGGACGGCCCTGTGCTTCAGGGCGTGCTGGGGGCGCTGCGCCCCGCGGTGGTGGCCCTGATCACCGCGGCGGGCCTGTCCATCCTGCAGCTGGTGGCCGTCAACCAGACCACCGGCAGCCTGGACGTGTTCCGGCTGGCCATCGCCGCCGGGGCCTTCTGCCTGCTGCGCTGGAAAAAGCCCAGCCCCATCCTCACCATGGTGGGCTGCGGCGCGCTGTACCTGGTGGTGGGCCTCATCGCCCAAGCCATGGGCTGCCCCCTGATGTGACCCAGATTTACTGTCCTCTCTGTATTTTTCCAGCCGAAATTTTGGCTTTGTAAATCATTTTCCAATCATTTTCACGCAAAGGAGGGTCTGTATGACTCCGTTTTCCCAATTGAACTACCAGCGGCCGGACGTTCCCGCCGTGCTGGAAACCTACAAGCAGCTCATCGCCCGGGCCAATTCCGCCCAGACCGGTGAGGAGCTGGTGGCCGTGTACAAGGCCCACGATGCGGCCGACCAGGCCTACGGCTTCGCCGCCAACCTGTGCAGCATCCGCCACACACTGGACACCACCGACCCCTTCTACGACGAGGAGACCGCCTTTTTTGACGAGCACACCCCCGCGGTGGGCAACATCCAGCTGGAGCTGTACCGGGCGTTCCTGGCCAGCCCCCACCGGCAGGCCCTGGCGGACGCCTACGGCGACATCCTGCTGAAAAAGATGGAGATCGCCGTGAAGAGTGCCGACGACCGGGTGCTGGCCCTGATGCAGGAGGACAACCGCCTGGTGAGCGCCTACATCAAGCTGTACGCCAGCGTGAAGGTGGAGTTCGACGGCAAGACCCTCACCCTGGCCCAACTCGGCCCCTACAAGCAGAGCACCGACCGTGCCGTGCGCAAGGCCGCCTACGAGGCCGAGGGTGCCTTCTTTGACGCCCACCGGGAAGAGCTGGACAGCCTGTACGGCCAGATGGTGGAGTGCCGCAATGCCCAGGCCAAAGCGCTGGGCTACAAGGATTACAGCGAGCTTTCCTACCTGCGCATGGGCCGCATTGACTACGGCCCCGAGGAAGTGGAGCGCTACCGCCGCCAGGTGGTGCGGGACGTGGTGCCCGCCATCGCCCAGCTGCAGGCCCGCCGCATGAAGCGCGTGGAGGTGGCCGACCCCAAGTTCTACGACCTGGGCCTGTATTTTAAGGACGGCAACCCCACCCCCCACGGCACCCCGGAGCAGCTGCTGGCCTGGGCCAAACAGATGTACCACGAGTTGAGCCCCGAGACCGCCCGCTTCATCGACGATATGTTCCAGCGGGAGACCTTCGACGTGCTGTCCCGCCCGGGCAAGGCCCAGGGCGGCTACTGCGAGACCATTCCCGGCTACGGCCCCTTTGTGTTCTCCAACTTCAACGGCACCTCCGGCGATGTGGACGTGCTCACCCACGAAGCGGGCCACGCCTTCCAGGCCTATGTGGCCATGGAGAACCACCTGCCCGGCGAGCTGGCCAGCCCCGGCATGGAGAGCTGTGAGATCCACAGCATGAGCATGGAGTTCCTCACCAGCCCCTGGCACCACCTGTTCTTCGGGCCGGACACCGCCAAGTATCAGCTGTACCACGCAGAGGACAGCCTGTCCTTCCTGCCCTACGGCTGCCTGGTGGATGAATTCCAGCAGATCATGTACCAGCAGCCCCACCTGACCCCCGACGAGCGGAATCAGGTCTGGCTGGAGCTGGAGCACAAGTACCGCCCCTGGATCGACTTTGCCGATCTGCCCTTCTACGGCCGGGGCGCCGGCTGGCAGCGGCAGCTGCACATCTACGAGTGTCCCTTCTACTACATCGATTACTGCCTGGCCCAGACCGTGGCGCTGCAGTTCTTCGCCGCCCATCTGGCCGACCCGAAGGACGCCTGGCAGCGGTATCTGGCTCTGGTGCGCCAGGCCGGCACCGCCAGCTACCCCCAGCTGGTCAAAGCCGCCGGGCTGGCGGTTCCCTTTGAGGACGGCAGCCTCGCCCCTGTGGCCCACACCGTGGCCCAGTGGATCGCCGAGCATCAGGTGTAATTGAATATCAGCGCTGTAATCGCCTGCCGAACCCTGAAAACAGACACAGGGCGCGGTTCCCCCAGACCGGGAACCGCGCCCTGTTTTGTTTTATGCAAAGGATATCACACCATGAAAACTTCGCTGCTTAAGCGGCTTCCGTCTCCGGCACCTTGTCGTTTTTCCAGGCGCCGGTGCGGTAGAACCCGATGGACAGCACCGCAGCCGTGCACCAGCCCACCGGCCAGGCGCACCAGATGCCGGTGGCACCCAGCGCCGTTTTGGACAGAGTGATCGCCAGGATCACACGCAGGATCAGGTCGGCAAAGGTGGCGATCATGAACTTGTTCATCATGCCCGCGCCGCGCAGAATGCCGTCGGCCACCAGCTTGGCCGAAATGATGAAGTAGAAGGGCGACAGAATGCGCAGGAAGGTCACACCCGTCTGAATGGCGGTGGTGGTGGGCTGGCTGATGAAGAACAGCAGGATGAGCCGGCCCGCGAAGAAGTACAGCGCAAACAGCGGCAGGCTCAGCATCCACACCATCTTCACGCCCGCGCGGAAGCCCTGCTTCACCCGGTACAGCTTCTCGGCGCCCACGTTCTGGGCGGTGTAGTTGGAGATGCCGTTGCCCAGGGTGGTGAAGGAGGTGATGACCAGATTGTTCATCTTCACAGCGGCCGAATAGCCCGCCATGACGCCGGGGCCGAAGCCGTTGATGACCGACTGAATGATGATGTCGCCCACCGAGATGGAGCCCTGCTGCAGAATGCTGGGCACCGCGATCACCACGATCCGGCCCAGAATCGGCAGCGAGAACAGCTCGGCCTTCTCGTCGCCCTCAACGGCCTTCAGCCGCTTGAACACCACCGCGACCGCCAGCACGCAGCTGACGCCCTGGCACAGGAAAGTAGCCCAGGCAACGCCCGCCACGCCCATGTTCAGCGCCGTAACGAACAGGATGTCCATGCCGATGTTGGCCGTGGACGAAATGGCCAGGAAGATAAAGGGGGTCTTGGAGTCGCCCAGGGCCGAGAAAATGCCCGTGGCAATGTTGTAGAAGAACACGAAGGGCAGGCTCCAGACGTAGATGTCCAGATACAGCTTGGAGTCAGCAAACACCTCCTGGGGCGTGTTGATGCCCCGCAGCAGTGCATCACAGCCCAGAATGCCGCCGGCCATCAGCGCCGCACACAGCACCGCGCTGGCAATGCAGGCGGTGGACACCGCCGTTTTCATCTTGCTGAACTTCTTGGCCCCGAAGAACTGGGACACGATCACGCTGCAGCCCATGTTGCAGCCAAAGGCGAAGGCGATGAAGATCAGGGTGATCTCATAGCTGTTGCCCACGGCCGCCAAGGCGTTTTCGCCGATGAACTTGCCCGCGACCAGGCTGTCGGCAATGTTGTAAAGCTGCTGGAACACAATGCTGCCGAACAGCGGCAGGCAGAATTTCCAGAGAACTTTTTCCGGTTCTCCTACGGTAAGATCCTTATTCAACGGAAGCCTCTCCTTTCATTTGCGCCAGGCTGCCGAGGATCAGCTCCACACAGCCGTCAATTCCAAATTTGCTGCTGGACAGCATCAGGTCGTAGCTCTCCGGCTGGCCCCACTCGCTGTCTGCATAGCAGGCAAAGTACTTTTTGCGCATATGGTCCACATGCTTGATGCGCTTGGCCGCCTCATGCTCATTCAGCTGGTTGCGCTTCATCACACGGGCAACGCAGTCCTGCTCGTCGGCATAGACGAACACCGACAGCACGTTGCTGCCCTTCAAAAGCTCCGAGGCGCAGCGCCCCACGATCACGCAGGGGCCTTTCTCCGCCAGCTGCCGGATGACCTTCTGCTCAGCGTCGTAGATCATCTGGCTGCCGGAGTAAAACGCCTCCGAAATGGCGGCGGCATCCGCAAAGGCGTTGCCGCTCAAAAACCAGCGGCTCTGCGCCGGGGTCTCTTCCTCCTGCCGGATGAAGTCCTCGCTCAGGCCGGATTCCGCGGCCGTCTTTTTGATGAGAAGCTTATCGTAGCACGGCACGCCCAGCTTTTCCGCCAGCCGCTCGCCGATCTCACGTCCGCCGCTGCCATACTGCCGTCCGACACAAACGATTTGAGGCATCTTGTCTGCCATAATGTTTCTCCTCCCGTCCCATTGACTTTCCATCTGCCACTCTATTATAATCACGACAGCAGCATATTTGAAATATCAATTTTGCCAGTTTAATATATCAATCTGATATGGAGAAACTCTGTATGAACATCAGCTACGACAGCTACCGCGTTTTCTACTACGTGGCCAAATACCACAGCTTTACACAGGCCGCCGTTGTTTTGATGAACAACCAGCCCAACGTGACCCGCACCATCAAAAATCTCGAGCAGGCTTTGGGCTGCAAGCTGTTCATCCGCTCCAGCCGGGGGGCACAGCTCACCCCGGAGGGCGAGCAGCTGTATGCCCACATCTCCCTGGCCTTTGCGCACATTCAGTCCGGTGAGGAGGAGCTGGCCATCAGCCGGGGGCTGCACGGCGGCGTGGTGACCATCTCCGCCAGCGAGATCTCGCTGCGCTGCTGCCTGCTGCCGATTCTGAAGGCCTACCGCTTCCGGTACCCGGGCGTGCGGGTGCGCCTGTCCAACCACTCCACGCCGCAGGCCATCGACGTGCTGAAAAACGGCCTGGCGGATTTTGCCATGGTGACCACCCCGGCCAGCGTGCCGGACTCGTTGCAAAGCCGCACGATCATGGAAATTCAGGAGGTGCCCATCTGCAGCTCTGCCTTTTCGGGCCTGTGGGACAAGGAGCTTTCCCTGCAGGAGCTGGCCCGTCACCCCCTGATCTGCCTTGGCCCCAACACCTCCACCTTTGAGTTTTACTCCGACCTGTTCGCCCAGCAGGGCCTGCTGCTCAAGCCGGACATTGAAGCCGCCACCGCCGACCAGGTTCTTCCCATGGTAAAAAGCGAGCTGGGCGTGGGGTTTGTGCCCGAGTCCTTCCTACAGGAGGAAGCCGCCAACCGGGAGCTTCGCCGCCTGCGCCTGAAGTCGCCGATCCCCACGCGGAAGGTCTGCTTTTTGAAGCAGCGCCGCCAATACCTGAGCACCGCCGCCAAAGAGCTGGAGCGCATGGTGCTGGCCGCTGCCAACTGCAGCGAATGACGCGGCAACAAAAAAGCCTTCCCCTTGAGGGGAAGGTGCCGAACGAATGTGAGGCGGATGAGGTGGAGCGCGAATCACTGCTGTAACTTAACTGCGAAAGCAATAAGGCAATGCGACCCCTAAGCTGTGTTTGTCACTGCCGCAGCCTGACCGCAAAGGCCAGATGCCACCTCATCAGTCGGCATTCGCCGACAGCTTCCCCTCGAGGGGAAGCCTAAATTCTCGGCAGAAAGCATCCCCGCCGCAGGAAAGCCTTCCCCTTGAGGGGAAGGTGGCGCGGCGTGAGCCGTGACGGATGAGGTGGGGCGTGAATCATCGCCGTAACTTAACTGCGAAGGCAATAAGGCACTACGGCCACCTGAGCCGCATTCATCACCGCCGCAGCCTGACCGCAAAGGCCAGATGCCACCTCATCAGTCGCTGTCGCGACAGCTTCCCCTCAAGGGGAAGCCTAAATTCTCGGCAAAAAGCATCATCGCCGCAGGAAAGCCTTCCCCTCGAGGGGAAGGTGCCGAACGAATGTGAGGCGGATGAGGTGGGGCGCGAATCGCCGCTGTAACTTAATTGCGGACATAAAAGGCCACCTGAGCTACATTTGTCACCGCCACGGCCTAACCGCAAAGGCCAGATGCCACCTCATCAGTCGGCGTTCGCCGACAGCTTCCCCTCGAGGGGAAGCCAGGATGCCGCGCAGATAAAGCCCCGTCTCACCCCTGCGGGGCGCTGTACAAATATACGAACCAGTAATCCTGCCCGGCCTCCCGCTTGCCGGCCTCCGAAAGGGCCTCCAGGCTGGCTTCATCCAGCGGGCGGGCCGCCAGCGTGACGGTCTGGTCCTTTTTAAAGGGCGGATACTCCGTGTCGCCGTAGTAATCCAGCAGCTGCTGTTCGGTCCAGTTGGTGCCCAGCAGCAGCGCCGCTGTCACGCCGCCCGCATCGTCCTTGGCGGTGGATTGCTGCACCAGCGTGGCCGTGGCGGGCACCTCGTGGGTGAACAGAGGCTTCGCAAACTTGTCCTGGGCCTTCTTGTCCAGATATTTGGGCAGAATGAACGCCCACACAATGGCAATGCTGAGGAATACAAAAATCATCCCGCGGGGAATTTGATATTTTTCGTTTTTCATGTCCCGTTTTCTCCTTCTGCGCAGCGCCTGCCCCTCGGGCCGATGGGGCCTTTGCGGGTGTTGGCCTGCTGAACAGTATGATACCATAGCCGCCCGGTTTTGTAAAACGCCGGGCGGCTGATTTCGGCGTCTTTTCGTTCAACGCCCTGCCATGCGGCCGTTTTGGCGGGCAGCCGGATGTTTTTCGCAATTTCGCTTGCAAAATGCCGGTGCATGGCGTATGATAGCCTTGTTCGCAGAGTAAGGCTGTGTGCGTAAAGTGCCGCCCCAACGGGGAGTTGTGGGGCGGACGAAAAGGGAACCCTCCCTTGCGGTACACAGTCTGCATCCCGCTGCTGCATGGGAAGCGTGCAGAAGCCAGAGGCCCTGCCGCCCCCGTGCGCCCAGTTGGATTTTCCGGGCCATGGCCGGGGCGGCCGTGCCCTTCTTCGCCTTCTTTTATGCAGCGACGCCGCCGCATAAAAGGAGGTATTTTTTATGCAGTCTTCTTCCGCCCTGTTCGGCACCTTTTCACCCCTGACCCCCGCCTATTGGGCCGACGCCCGCGCCCAGCTGAAAAACGTGCGGATGCTCACCCTGGCGGGAATCATCACCGCCGCGTCCATCGTGTTGGAGAGCTTTCCCATCTACCTTTTGGGCACCTCGCTGAAAATCTACTTCAGCTTTCTGGTCATTTCGCTGGGCTGCTATGTGTACGGCCCGGCCGTGGGCATTCTGGTGGGCTTCGCCAACGACACGCTGGGTTTTCTCATCTCCAGCTTTGGTGAGCCGTATTTTCCCGGCTACCTCATCACGGCCATGCTCTCGGGGCTGATCTACGGCACCCTGCTGTACCGCCAGCGCATTACCGTGCTGCGGCTGGTGGTGGTGCGGCTGGTCATCAACTACGGCAGCAACGTGCTGCTGGGCAGCGTGTGGAAGGCCATGCTCTACGGCAAGGGCTACTATTATTACTTCACCACCGGCCTTGTGAAAAACACCACCATGCTGCCCATTGAGGTGCTGCTCATGGTGCTGATGTTCCAGCTGGCGCTGCCTGCCCTGGCCCGCAGCGGTCTGCTGCCCAAAGAAGTGGCCGTGCAGAAGCGTCTGGCCTGGTTTTAAACCGTCCGGCACCTGAATGGTTGAAAACCAATTCCAACTCCGCCGTCCGCCGTTCCGTTCTGGAGCGTGCGGGCGGCTTTTTTGTTTTTTGGTGCGGAATTGTCCGAGTTCTGCCTTTTTCCGACGAGGGAGTTACCATCCGGTAAAATACCGCGCATTCTCTCCTATTTTTCTTTGACAGCATCCACAGCCTTCCCGTATACTTTGAATACCCCCCTCAATGGATGAAAAGGAGCATTTTTATGAACAACACGTTTTCCCGCCGTTCGCTCTCCCGGTTGGCAGGCGTTTGCGCTGCCCTTCTGCTGCTGACCGCCTGCGGTGCCCCGGCCTCTTCCGCCTCTTCTGCGGCCGAGCCTTCCGCCACGGCTGAGCCTACTCCGCCCCCCACCGCCGCGCCGAAGCTCTATCAGGCCAGCGAGGTCATCACCGTGCCGGACGGCTCCTACACCCAGACCATCACCAGCCGTTACAGCGAGACCGGCGCCCTGCTGGCGGAAACCATCGACAACCAGCCCTCCGGCGTCACCGTGAACATTCTCTACACGGTGAACGAGGCAGGCGACCCCCTCACGGCCGACAGTGTCAGCAGCCAGGGCAGCGAGGACCACTACACCTACGCCTACGATGAATCCGGCCGCCTGACCGAGTCCACCCAAACGGTGTTCGGCGTGCTGATGCGCACCGAGTACGCGTACGACGCCCAGGGCCAGCTTATCACCGAGACCCGCTACCGGGACGATGCCTACGACCAGACCATCACCTACACCTACGACGGCGTTCACAAAACGGCCGCCACCAAGGTAACGGCCTCCGCCTCCGGCTTCACCGAGACCGTCACCCGGGACTTTGACACCTTGGCCGCCGACGGCCTGTACATCGAGACTACCGTGATGGACACGAACCCGGCCGGCACCGAGATGGTCTCCCACAACCGGGTCAGCGACGACCAGATGGTTTACTACCACAGCCACTTTGCGGACCGGAGCGACGCGGACCTAAACTACGAGTACGACGACCACGGCAACCTGACCCGCACCTGGGGAACCGACTCCTCCGGTGAATGCGACCAGCGGATGGAAAACCGCTACGACGAGGCCGGAAATCTGGTGGAAGTCATCACCTATTACGACGGCGAGGAAAACATGCGCAGCACCTACACCTACCTGCCGCTGGAAGAGGTTCTGTACACCGAGGCCGGTTGAATCTTGAACGGGTCCGGGCGCTGTGCTACAATAAAGTCAGCGCGCGGAGGATGACGCGGAGGCATTAACGTTCCTGCAAGCGGGAAGGCTTTGCCTGGCGCATTTTGGCTTCCCCTTGAGGGAAAGCTGTCGCGGCAGCGACTGATGAGGTGGCATCTTACCAGCGCAGTCAGGCTCTGGCAATGACGGATGCAGCTCAGGGCCCCTATTCTCTTCGCAATTCAAGTTATGGTGGGGATTCACGCCCCACCTCATCCGCCTCACATTCGTTCGGCACCTTCCCCTCAAGGGGAAGGCTTTCCCCGCGCGGCATTTTGGCTTCCCCTCGAGGGGAAGCTGTCTGCGCAGCAGACTGATGAGGTGGCATCTCGCCTTTGCCGTCGGTTCATGGCAATGACGGATGCAGCTTAGTGGCTCTATTCCCTTCGCAATTCCATTTGCAGCGGGGATTCACACCCCACCTCATCCGCCTCACTTCGTTCGGCACCTTCCCCTCAAGGGGAAGGCTTTCCCCGCGCGGCATTTTGGCTTCCCCTCGAGGGGAAGCTGTCGCGCAAGCGACTGATGAGGTGGCATCTTACCAGTGCAGTCAGGCTCTGGCAATGACGGATGCAGCTCAGGGGCCGTATTCCCTTCGCAATTCAAGTTGCAGTGGGGATGCGCGCCCCACCTCATCCGCCTCACATCCGTTCGGCACCTTCCCCTCAAGGGGAAGGCTTTCCCCGCGCGGCATCCTGGCTTCCCCTTGAGGGGAAGCTGTCGCGCAAGCGACTGATGAGGTGGCATC
>Ga0129310_1002211_pt1 | contig 14916 bp, 17 predicted proteins | sample Go1ome_2_FD_94433 | JGI IMG/M metagenome (GOLD analysis project Ga0129310, IMG submission 94433) | Western lowland gorrila individual fecal microbial communities from Wisconsin, USA - Go1022A metagenome | ecosystem: Host-associated > Mammals > Digestive system > Large intestine > Fecal | place...
GTCCAGCCCGGAACCGTATACAGCAGCCAAAACTTCTACTGGCACATCAATTAATGAATCCAGTGACGAAGCTACAGCTGCAGCTACGAATACTAGTGAGCTGCAAATTGTAAGCATCAACCCATTTATTGAGCTTAAAGAATTTGATCCTACAGTACAAAATATTTCAGATATGACAAATACTAGCAGCTACGAAAATTCATCAACTACTGGAGCAAGACCAAGTAACATTCCCTTACCAGCAATACCACATTACAACGGGCACATCAACTATCAAGAAAGACCACAGTCTATACCGGCACCAGCCATAAAGCCAGAACAACCTATAACAGTTCAAGGAATAGGTATTGGCAACAGTGGCAATAGTATAGCTATTCTCAGCGACGGCCGAGTAGTCAGCGAAGGTGATACCTACAATGACGACCGCATTACATATATCGGTGGGGATGGCATAACGTTCGATAACGGTGAAAAGTTACAATACAAATAAAGGGGATTTCAAAGCATGAATAAACAATTAAAGAAAAATATTTCCCTGGCATTACTGAGTGCATCTATATTCAGCACAACATTATGCACAGATATAGAATCAGTATATGCTGCATCCAGCCAGAATATACGACAAACTGCTGCCGGAAAGGACATATACAATCCAAATGTTTTTACTGAAAAGATCAAAAAAATACTGGCCGAATATGATACTGGAACCGACAAGAACTCTTCAGCTGAAGAATCTAAAAAGGAAAAATATACTTACACGGAAGAAGAAACCTCTCTTACGGCGGCACCTGCTACACCGCCAGTAAGCACCATAATCCAATCTCAACCTGAACCTCAAATTAGCCAGCATAATTTCCAAAATGTAGGCCGGTATAATTTTGACTGGCAAGGCACACCTATCGCTCAAAGTCTGTATGCTGTAGCCAAAGTAGCCAATAGAGATATTGTCATAAATGGTGAGTTAAGTGGCAATGTATATATGTCATTACATAATGTGACATGTGAAAATGCTATGCAGTATCTCAGCAACGCCTTCAATTTTAACTGGATGGTAAATGACAATATTATCATGGTAAGTACCTCCGAGCTGATGCTGCAGTCTAAAGTGTTAAATATACACTATCTATCCGATTTAGATAAACTTGCAAGTGATTTAAAATCAATGGGAATTGATGAGTCAAATATTTATGCTAATGCAGAAACCAGGACAATTTCTGTGACAGGAACCCCATATCAGATACGACAAGTAGAACATAGGCTTTCTGCAATAGACAAACCTGTAAGTCAATGTCTAGTGCTAGCCCAGCTGATCGAAATAAACCACGGCGACAACCTGGATCTAGGAATGCAGTACTCTTTACCTACATACGCTCATACTGGCACAACATCAGGTCGAACAGATAACACCTCATTCAAAGGAAATTGGTTGGAGAAGCTCACATTTTCTGCATCAGCTAGCGCAAGTAAATCTCTATCTAAAGGAAAAGTAGTTTCCAGGCCCATGATCATGGTTATGAATGGCCAAGAGGGAGAAATAAATTTCGGTGAACAAGTACCAATTCTCACAAGTAATACTACATCGAGTTCCACATCTGTCACATTCGAATATAAAGATGTGGGAACCAATTTAGTAATTACCCCATCAATAGATGAAGTAACAGGAACAATTTCTATGAAGATCAAAGCTGAAATCAGCAATATCACAAGCTGGGTATCAAGTGGCCAAAATAAGGCCCCACAGATATCTACAAGAAAAGCTACTACATCAGCTCAGCTAAAATCTGGTCAATCATTTGTAATTGGCGGCCTGATGAGCGTAAAGGATCTTGATAATCTAAGTGGCATTCCGGGACTGATGGATCTACCAATTCTGGGTGAATTGTTCAAATTTCACACCCACAGCAAAGAATATGCAGAAATTTACATTATGGTTACACCATACATTGTCAGTGACAGCATAGATCCTAAAGCACTCCTGAGAAAGGCAGCTGATGAATAATGGATAATAGCGATAAATATTTAAATTATTTTACAGAACAAATGAAACAAGTCGGCCAAGAAAGTCAGCATGATTTAACAAGCATAGAAATCCCATCTAACGTACTGCAACTTGTTAATGTGGATATAATAATGCGCTACCATGTTATCCCGATTGAATGGCAAGGAAATAAGCTGCTACTTGCTACAGATGACATCGAAACTTTCAAACAACGAAATGTATTAGAAAATCAGCTTAATCAAAAAATAAAGCTGGAACTAGTGTCAGAAGATAGCTTAAAAATGGCAGCGTTACGATTTTACGGTATTAATAATATTAATACTGCTACAAATCACTCTAAAGACATTGAAGAAGATATTACTCCTTTGAAAGCTGCTATTTTAGCCATGCTTCAAGATGCTGCCAAAAAAAGGGCATCAGATATTCATATGCTGCCACAACAGAATGGCTATCGAGTTGTATTCAGAATAAATGGACATACTTACGATATGAGCAGCACTCACTCATTCAGTGTAAGCCAAACAAGCAATGTAGCAAATTTAATAAAACAGCTAGACACTTCTGGTTCAGCTGACATTATGAAAAACAATATGCCAAACGAAGGCTCTTTTTACATGAACCACGGTGGCCAAGACATTTTCATTCGCCTCGAAACACTTCCTGTTGGAAACGGTAATGATGGCCTTGAAACAATAATTCTCCGACTTTTACCCCAGGCTGGGAAAAACACCGAAAAACAACTAAAGCTAGAAAATATGGGATATACAAAAGAAGATTTATCAGAAATAAAAAGTACTTTGTATCGAAATCCCACAGGACTGTTTATTATCTCAGGCCCAACAGGTTCCGGTAAAACTACAAGTTTACATGCTGATATTCACTTTATTTTAGACACAAGAAAGGAGCCTTTAAACGTAATAGAAATCGCGGAACCAATTGAGATATATGAAGATGATTTTTCACAGATTCAGACAAGAAAGGCTAGCAATGAAGCAAACAATCTTCCAGCAGAGAAGATTTTGGAAGCAGGGCTTCGCTCTGATCCAGACATCATTCTCTTTAACGAGATAAGAAATGCTAAGGATGCTACAGTTGCTGTGCAAGCAAGTAATACCGGGCATCAGGTTTTTTCCACTGTCCATGCCTCAAACTGCGCTAGTACTATATTACGACTTTTGGACTTTGATATATCAAAAGTAACGCTTTTGTCAGAAACAAAAATGATCCGATCTCAGCGACTAGTAGCTACACTTTGCCCTCATTGCAAAAAAAAACATACACTAACAGAGCAAGAGCGTAAAGTACTTTCAACATCTGAATTTATAGCCTGTCAAAACCCTTTATACGAGAAAGGAGGTGGATGCAATGAATGTGTTAACGGCTATGCCGGAAGAACTGCAGTAGTAGAGTTTGTAGCATTGAATACAGAAATTCGTGATACTTTACTACATCAAAATAGTTTTAGCAGTATTCAGAAAATCTTGAAAAAAAATGGCTTTCGAAGCATGTGGGAGAAAGGGTTTGAACTGGTAAAAGCTGGTACCATATCTCTTGAAGATTTGATAAATACTGTTGGAAGGGAGGAAAATGTTGATCATGATGTCTAAAAAAGATTTAAATGATTTATATCAGATTTTTACTATCATCGAGCAAAATGCCGCTGCCGGCATCAGTATTATGGAAGCACTAAAGCTATATTCAAAAGGCTGCAGACCAAAAATTCAAAAAATACTAGAAGCCGTACAAAACGATGTATCCAACGGTGTCAGACTTACTGATGCTTTTGCCAAGCATCCAGATATTTTTCCTGATTACATCGTAGAAATGATGCGTGTCAATGAAGGAACGGGCCAGAGCGAAAAAATATTTCACGAAATTGTTCGGACATTAGAGCAGCAAGTCGATGTTCGACGAAATCTCGGCTCACAAATTTGGCAAGGCGGTTTCATGCTAATTCTGCTGCTAATCACAGTTGGAGTAGTGTTTTTCGTAGTTTTACCATCTACAAGCGAGATGATGAAAAGTCTCAATCTCAGGGTTCCAATTTACACGCAGGTGTTGCTAGATATTGGTACTATGACACAAACATATTGGTATGCTTTCCTAATATGCGGAATAGTATTAATTACAAGTCTAGTTGTATTTTTCAAGCGTAATCCTGCAGCATTTGCGAGAGTACAACTCCGTATACCGCTATACCGACCTCTCAAATTCTATATGCTGCAATATCGGTTTGCTATGATTTTCGGACTTTGCAAAGAGGCCGGCTTAGATACTATTAGGGCACTAAAATACACAGCTTCTAGCTCTGATAACATACTGATGCAACAGCTCATAGAGCGAACTATCAGGGAAATGAGCAAAACTGGTAACAGTATGACTAAGGCCATCAAAAAACACGACTCTGATAATATTATAGATGAGTCATTCTATATGTTTTTCCAAGCAGGAGAAAAAAGTAATATAGCTGAGCTAATGAAAAAGCGGTCTGAATTTTACAAGAAGCAACTTATTACCGAATCCAAGCTGTTTAACACAAAGTTATCCAATGCAATTACGACACCTTTTTTTATCGTTTTGGGAGCTATTGTATTTGCCGTAGTTTCCCCAATGTTTGACATGATGGATCAGATTTCGAAAGGAGGACTGGGATGATAAAAAAAAGAATTTGGGCTTCAATATTATTTGGCGACACTATTTTAAATGTGTTGTTTATATTGATAATTTCTAGCGCAGTGCTTTGTGGTGCTAAATATTACTTAGATATGAGCAAAACACAAAGAGCTAATGCCGATATTTCTGCAATTTCTACGGCTATAGCACAATATGAACTGGAAATTGGAGAATATCCGGATTCACTTCAAGACTTAACAAGTGAAAAAGGACAGTATGGCCCGTGGCTAAAAGAAGTTCCCACAGATGTTTTTTCTAAAAATCAACACTACAAATACTTAAAAGATAAAAAACATTATATTTTATATAGTGTTGGCCCAGATGGCACAGCTTCCAGTAGCTTGGCAACTGGCATATCTGGAGACGATATAGGATATAAAGATAATTAATAAAGGAGAAGATTAAATTATGAATAGCATTTGTTTAACTAAGACAAGAAATTTTAAAGTTCAAGGTAGCATTTTACAAGCAGATACCATCTTCTATATTTTATTCGTTGTTTTTTTAGCCGCCGTTGTAGCCTATAAATCTGGAACAATCATTGATTTTTATCATCTGGGTGTGCAGACATTGGAAATGAGTAGCATCGAATCAGCTGCCACAGCATATACGTCCCAAAGAGTAGATGGCGCAGCTCCGACATCAATGCAAGACCTTATCGATGGCATCCCTGCCGCTGATAGTATTACCGGAGCCGAAGTAAATGGCCTTTTAAAAGCAGATAGCGGCCGTTTCAAAAATGGCACATATAAAGATGCTTTCGGCTCAGATTTTGTTTTCGGCACATCGGCTAACGGTGATAGATATATCGCATCGCCTGGCAGAGACCGGCAGCCCGGTACAGATGACGATATTTATGCATATTATTAATGTAATGTACTGACTGACTATCAAAAATTAAAGCCAGGGAAAATTTCCCTGGCTTTAATTATCTTATAATGACATCCGATAATTTATCATTATCAGATGTTATTATAAGATAATACTTCTCTATTTTCATATCTGGTGTATGTTTTTTATTAGAAAAATTTAAAAAGTGAACATACAAAATTCTTTGTTGTTACTTTTTATTCTTTGTATATGTTTACGGAAAAAAATATAGGCTTTCAGCCCTTATATTTAGCTGAAAGTCAAAAAATCAATAATTACAAATCGTATACTGTAAATTACATTTAGTATACTTAAAATTACAAATTGTATACTTAAAATTGCAAATCGTATACTGATTTTGAGAAAGTAATTACATTTAGTATACTTAAAATTACAAATTGTATACTTTTTGCTTGTGGATAAGTTGCTAATATTGTATAATAAGCAATAAATGAGAGGTTTTAGACATATAAAATGGAGTAAATATAGAAATAAGTATACGATTTGTAATTTTTAGAAAGGAATTAGATTAATGAGTGAGAATACCTCCCCTCTTCCGGCTGTCAAAAGCAATCCCTTGGATGGTACAGAGTTTAATAATAAGTTCATTTTTCGCAGCAATGAATTTCTCAATGCAACGCAGGGAATTTTAGATGGTGAAAATCCATTGTCCAGCAAATATAGAGAGCTTACAATAAACGAGCAGAGACTATTTATGCTTACTCTGTTGAAGATGACACCGAATCTCATTGATGTAAGTAATAGCAATAAGCCTTTTGAGATAAATATTATCCCGACTAATACAATGATAAAAATATTCCAAGGCAATAAAAAGTATTATGAGACATTGAGAGAAGCTGCTTCTGCACTGTATAATCTCAGCGTTGATCTTTCTGATGAAATTCCTGGAATAAAAAGTAAAGCCACAGGTGTCAAAAATTTTCATAAGAAACGCATATTTGACGAAATGAAATTTGGACCAGATTACGGCGGCTTATATTTTAGATTTGCCGAAGCTGTCAGGCCGTATCTTTATGATTTGTATGGCAAGCAGTATACTAAAATCGCAGGACGGTTAGTATTTGCTTTGAGCAGTACATATGGCATTAGATTATTAGAGCTATTGCTTCAATATCAAAATATAAAAGAGTTCCAGCAGTCTGGTGAAATCAGAAGAGTTTTTGAGCTGGAAGAATTTAAACGTATATTTGGGTTGGACAAGAGCAAATCATATCAGCAGATCGGCAATATAAAGAACCGTGTTATAAAATACGCGATTAATGATATTAATAAAAATACGAAATATCGTATTGAGTATGAAGATATAAAAGAAGGCAGAAGCATAAAAAAATTTGCCTTTAAAATGAAAATTACAGGAAATCAAAATAGTGAAATACTTGATGTGACTCCTACAGTTGAGCTAGTATTGAAAGACAGTACAGAGAAAAAATATATAGATATTAACGATGAAAGCAGCAGCTTGGTAGAAAAGCTTGTAAGTTATGGTATTGGGCCAAGGGTTAGTCGAAAATTAGCAGATAACTATGATGCTGAGCTTATAAAAGCAAATGTAGAATATTCTTTAAGTCAAGCAAATATAAAAAACATGGCTGGATATATAAGAAAAGCCATTGAAAATAATTATGCTTCATCAGCTTCATCAAACCAAGTTTTGTATACAAGCAATGACAATAAAAAAGAAGAAAAGTTCAAAATAAAACTTGCGGAACTAGGACTGGGAAAAATTTGTTCTGGAATAATTATAAAATCTCTGGAGGAAAATAAACCATTTTCGTCTTCTGAAGAAAAGTGGCTTAATGAATCTAAGATAGATATTATAAGTCTTAGAGATGCCTATATTAATAATGCACCCGATCAGATACTAGTGCTCCCCTACTCTACTCATAATGAAGATAAAACGGATGAAAGTTATTTGGATGCGGATGTAACATCACAAGAAGAAGCTATAATGTTACGTAGCGAATTAGGTATGGCTATCGCATGTAAAGAAAAAATAAGTTATGAAAACTACCAGCGTGCCCAGGAACTAGGTATCATCCCTGCTCTAAAGAGCATGGCGGCATTGTGTAAAGTAGATCTCATTGATTTAGTAAAAAAATAAGAGTTTTTAAATAATCTGTTATCTTGTGGGATAGCAGATTATTTTTTTATAAATTATATTTACTAATTTTTTATCATGTGCTATTATATAAATAGTAAAAAACACATTGCTTTTTAAAACCAATTAGGAGGGTATAAAATGCCCGGAAGGAAAAAATTATATGAGAAAAAAAAGGTTCAAGTTTGTGCACAGCTTGAACCCGAGGTGAAGCAAAGACTTACATCACTTAGCACTAAGCTCAACAGAACAGTAAGTGGTCTTGTAAATGAGTCTGTGATTGACATTTTAATGAAGTACCAATCACAAGGAGTATATGGTTCAACAACAAAAGCAGTAGAAATGGAAAGGACGAGATTAAAAATGGACGGAGCTAAACATAATGCATTATCTTTGGTGATAGCTAATCACAAAGGTGGCGTGGCAAAGACCACGACCGTATCTTCATTGGCTGTGATAGCTGGCCAAGACGATAAAAAGGTATTGATTATCGACTTGGACAAGCAGATGAATCTTTCAGATCTCTTTGGGTTCAGTTCCAGTGATGGTGTAAAAAACATTGGTGAATTTTTCTATGATTGCATTCAGAAAATAAAGAAGAACTCTATTAATTTTGAGGATATAACAAAATACATATATCCAACAAAATACAAAAATGTTGATATTATTTTGGGAAGCGAGGATCTTGACGATCAGTTTTCAACTGCTATGTCTCAAGCGAATGCTGCTTTGCGGTCAAAATCAATCACGACAATAATGGTTGATGCCATTAAGTCTTTAAATATTTATGACTACGTTATTTTTGACAGCAATCCTAATTTAAACGTGTATGTCCTGGATGCAATTTCATCCAGTGATTACACTATAACCACCACAGATGTCGATAAATATGGCATCGATGGTGTCGTGAAGATTCATAACTATATTGCTATGAATGAAAGTTTAGGTAATAAAGTATCTGAACACTTAGGTGCACTTTTTGTTAGAGCAGATTGCAGGACAGCCCTCACAAAAGCGATTCCTGAATTTAAAAATAGTTTGGCTACCGGAAATGTTCCGGTTTTCGAGACTGTAATTCCTACTTCTGCTGCTGTAGGGAAAACTCGGTTCAATAGTATACCAGTTGTTGCTCAGTATCCTGCTGATAGAGTAACAAAGAAGTACAAAGAGTTTTATCGAGAGCTGGTGAACAAAATTGTCAAAGAATAACTTTTCATATAATGTTGTAAGTACAAATAAAATGCCTTTTAAGAGCAAATTCAATTTTGATAGCGAAGATATAAAGAAAGCTATTTCAGCTGCAGAAGATGATGCTTCGACTGTTCCAGTTGCAGATGTAGTTAATTTTACAGATTCTGATAATGTGGAAAATTGTGTAGATACATGGGAACCAGCTAAGAAGAATGTAAAAATTGCTTTAGATAAACTGGTTCCTGCAAGAGAAGAATGGAATTTCTTTCCTGAGCCGGATCAAGAAACAGCTATTTTGATAGCTAAATCTATATACCAGCAAGGACAGCTGGCTCCTGCGATTGTTTGGGAGCAAGAAGATGGTAACTATATGATCTTAGGAGGCCATACAAGGGCTGCTATCATTAGTCAGCTTCACGAGATTTTTCCTGACGACACTCGATTTACTACAATGTTGTGTCATATCTACGAGTTTGAACAGCTTAATGAAGCTGAAGCAAGACAAGTCATATTACTTAACAATATGACTCAGCGTGCCCAAGAACAACCAAGTTTACTAACGAAAAGTATAGTATCGATGATCGAGTTAGAAAAAAGCATTCGCAAGAAAAAAGTGGGTGTAACTACGGAACGGATTGCTGAAATCGTTGGCAAAAAGTTTAATATTAGTAGAGGTAAGATTAATCGTATCTATAGCCTACGTTGCTTATTGCCTGAGTTTATGTCTCTCTATGATAACGGTGAGCTTAGCGAAAAACAAGCATACGCTCTTTCAGGAATGTCAAAAGAGATTCAAAGGTTTTTGTATGAGAATAATCAGTACAAAAACTTATCTTCTATGCAAATAAAGGCATTAAAGAAGAGCAATGATTGTAGCGAAATGATGGATATTCTCACCATGCCAAAAGAGTTCTCATTTTCAGGAGCGAAAGTTACAATCAAGAGAGAATTGCCAGCAAATTGTCAGAAGTTCAGCTTTGCAGTAGCTGCTGATGATGCTGAAAATTTCAAAAATATTATTCGAAATGCTATTGCTAATTCAAATATCAGTGATACATCAAAAGGCATTATAGAAGAAATTTTAGGGCCTAAAAATTAGGCCACAAAATACAAACTTCTCCCCTACCCTAATTTATAATTCGCCAACCTTATTGTTAGAAATAAATCTAATGATAAGGTTGGTATTTTTATTTTTTTTGGAGGATGATTATTTTGAAATTAAAAGACTATATGATGTACTGGTATAAAACTTATCGGATGCCTAAACAGCAGCGTACAACTCAGATAGCAAATCTTAGTCTCATAAATAACCATATTATAGGAAGCAAAATCGGAGAGCTGGAATTAGGTGAAATTACAACTAGAGATGTTCAAGAATTTTTAACAAATGAATTAATGTACGGAAAGAAAACTTGCTTAAAACATCTTGATCTCCGAGGCACTTCTCTTTCTCCGCACACTATAATAAAATTGAGGCAGATTTTAATTGCAGTGTTTAGACAAGCTGTGCGAGAAAAAATTGTTGTGTATAATGTTGCTGAAAGTACAGAATCATTACCTTTGCCGTGGCATGAATCCCCGATATTTACACCAGATAATCAAAGAAAATTTTTATATGCTGCCAGAGGACATCGCTATTATGTGGCATATGTATTGCTTTTTTATCTGGGTTGTCGGAGAGGTGAAATTCTCGGATTAACTTGGGATTCCATTGATTTTCGCAAGAACACACTAACGATTTGCCATGAACTGCTACTGGAGAATAATACTGTAGTGCTTAAAAGACGAGGTAAAACCAAAAATTCTATTAGAATAATTCCTTTCCCCATTGAAATAAAATACTTGCTTAGTGATTGGCGAAAGAAGCAGAAAGAAGAAAGCAAAGAACCAGGTTATAAGAATGAATATAATCTAGTTTTTTGTAACAGGGATGGATCACCGCATAATCCAGCGTATTTCAGTAGAAACTTCAAGGCATTAATTAAACGACTAGATTTTTGTTCCGATGAACTGCATTTACACTCTACGCGTCACACATGGGCGACAAACATGGTGCAGCTAGGAATTGGCATAGCAGATATTCAAGCGTTAGGAGGCTGGTCACGACCAGACACACTTCTTAATATATATGCCCACTCAGTTAAGGAATCACAAAGAAAAGCAATGAAAAAACTTTTTAAAGAACTTAATTAGCATAAATTATGTTATAATTATTAGCAGAGAGATAGGATGATGAATTGGAGGGATTTAAAATGGAAGGTAAAATGGAAGGCAGACTTGGATTTAATCGGGAAAACAATCGCTATGGATTGTTGGTAACAGATCTATGGGAAGTTGATGGATTTCATTGTGGCCAAGGAGTTAATGTAAAGATTGCTGGAAAATGGGTCGATACTCGTTTCGAGATGAATCCTGCAGGACAATGGTATTTAGTCGGTACTGATTTAGTTGGTGACGATTTAGAATTTCTCAAAGCTAGAGTTTGAAAACCATAAAATTTTATAAAAGATATTGTGAAATCTAAAAATTCCTTGTGGAGTGATTTCACAAGGAATTTTTTACATGTTTGATGACTATGGCCTATCAGTATATATAAAAGCTACAGATAAGTAAAGAAAATTGTAGGGCCTAATTTTTAGGCCCTACAACTCTCTACTTCGTAAGGTAATAACTTTGTAAAATTTGGCAAAAATGAGAATGGTTATTGGAGAATTTTTCCAGATGGAACAATTATTCAAACAATACCTTCAAAGGGGCGTGTTGGGATATATAATTTTCCCATTCCATTTAAAGAAAAAGTAGAAGTTGTGATGGCAACAAATTCATCAAAACAGGGTGAGGCTGTTGATAATGTTTTTGCATATCCAGTTAATTTAGCATCATATTACTGTGCTGCTAAATCAACTTATGGGAAAATTACAGGATTTCATTCTACGCTTATAGCTATAGGTAAATAGCTTATCTTCGCAAGATAATAACTCCCATAAAATCTTAGATTATTCAAATAAAGAATTTTGGGGATATTATGGAAGAGGTAATCGGTCCTACACCATAACAGCTGCAGTTAATGGCATTTTATGTGGTTATCTCAGTGTCTATGCAGCACAAGTAAATATTTATATTAATGATGTGCTTGTAGGGATTATGACTAGTAATGATGGCGGTGGTTCAGTGGGTTCATCATTTTCACACCCAATATATAAAGGCGATATTATAAAAATAGAGGGTAAATCATCGTCTGGTTATAGTAATAATGCGGTTCTCTATTTTATTCCTTATAAGTAATTAGATTAGTAATGCTCCAGAGATAAAAATAATACATATATTGTCATCACAGAAGTATTGTGAGAAAAATTTCAATAATGATTATTTTTAAGCTTTATGTTAAAATAATACTTAAGACATTATAAAGATACTATATGGCAAGAGGTGAATTATGTTTTCGAATAAAAGCTTTTCTGAAAACTTACGCTATTTGAGAAAAAAATATAATCTATCAACGATATTATTAGCAGATATGATTGGATTAAAAAGTCAAGTATCTATAACAAAAATGGAAAATGGTTCCTCTACTCCGCTATATAATACATACATAAAGATAGTAGATTTATTTGGGGTATCTGCTGATTGGCTTTCTGGACGTTCTAAAAATAAATATGTAGAATCTACTATTTGTCATTTAGAAAGCCAATTTTTTAGTATAGCAAATTACATTAATATAGAAAAAAACATAAACTTAATTTATTACATATATATAGTACATATAATTTTAGGAATTAACTATTTTAATTTGTCAAAAAACTTTCTCTTCAACAGCGTGCCGATGTGATATATGCATTGAATTTTTTTAAATATGTCTCCCAAAAACTATACAATGATCATAATAATTGTCAAAAAAATATAGAACAATTAATGATAGAATTGAAATGCATTTTAAATACTGACACTAAAGAAAGCTCCATAGAAAATCAGTTAGTAGGCATACTATCTAAATATTTGCCATCTTACATGGAACAAATTGATATAATTACAGCTTGTTGCTCTAGCAAACGTGGTGGTACAGTATTTTCGAAACATTATAAGCAATGTATCGAAATTTTACGTTCAACTAAAGAACTTGGCCCCTTTGTACCGCCTTATTTTGATATAATGGAAAGGATGTAAAAAATATGAAAAAAATGCGAAAAATTATGCTACAAAGAGCAGAAAAATCTATAAAAATTTCACAAAATAAAAAAAGAGGAAGGTATATACTAGATGAATTTAATCTACTACCACCTAGCAATATAAGACCTATATATGTATATGATGAATGCCATAATCTGGACCATATCGAGCATGTTATAGTAAATATATAAAGTTTATGTAAATATTCCATTTTATGGATATGCCATATCCATATATTGTAAAGACTACAGTGTAAGGCCTAATAATTAGGCCACAGAAAAGAGAAAAGAGCATCTGGCATTAATTGCTAGATGCTCTTATTTTTATAGACCTAAATCTTGCTCCTTAGATTTATCTCTTTGAGCTAATTGCTTTACTATTACTGGATCTTCTTTTACTTTTTGAATAATTTTGATAGGATAAGTATCATCAGCTTTCGCTTGTGGTAATAGGTCATACATAATACTCATGACCTTGGCCGAATCACATCTAGTATTCTTTATAACATCCTTACTAGCTTTAATAGCTACGAGTTCGAGATCATTGTATTTCTGAAGTGCCTTATTATATGCTGTTACGAATGTTGTTTCATATCGATTGTATGGTTTTGTTGTAGATATTCTATGTTCCGCTATTTTTTCTTGTTTATGAATTTTTCGTAAAGCTGGGACTAAAATTTTTTCGTAACGCATAGCTATAGACTGTTTTATGAATTTTCTTCTGTTATTTGAAAGTTCTTGTATTGAGTCTACTAATTTGTTAATTTCTTCAAGTTTGATTTTCGGTACAATATTTTTTATAGAGATTTTTAATTGATATGGTGGAGTTAGTAGCATATCCCTATATGTTGTAAGCTTACCACCAATTTTAAAACGAGTCATAATATTTAATTCCATATTAGACATAATGCCAGGTTTATCCAAACAAATCTGTATCTGCTTTTCATCTACTAAAGCACCCAATGATGAACCGCAGTCATACACTGGTGCTAATTTCAAATGTCGTTGATCACTTGAAAGAAAGCCCCAGTTTCCTAGATGTCTATCCTTATTTCCAATTAATGCATCTACTACAAAGATATCCCAAAATCTTTGCTTAGCATCTTCTGCCATATGATTTTCAACACGCTCGAAAATATTTTCAATATCCCGAAAATCTGGTTTTTTTATTTCGTTACAATCTATAATGCTTTTTGCTATTTTATCTGCTTCGTATAATTGCTGACCAGATTCTCTAAAATCCTTACAAGCTACAACAATTTCTGTTTTTCCATCTGGCCTAGTATATTTAGCCAAAAAAGTTTCCTGAACTGGAATATTCAACATTGAAAATATTCTGCAACCTATATGCTCAGAAAAAGTATTATTCATATAACTTAGCTTATTATTTTTTTCACGAATCGGATCTGGTTCCTTAACCATATATGTACTGCCATTGTAATATATAGCAAATTTTCGTTCAGAGCCTTCAAAATCAGAAATAAGTTGCTCACAATTAGTAATATCAATCATAAATAAGACTCCTAAAATAATTCTGCATTTCAACAACTTCATAATCTGGCTTCAATTGAAAAGTTCTAAGACTTTTCAATTCATAATAAAGATCATCTACTGCAAAGGCAAGCAGTGGTGAACGATCCGGGTTTTCTCTATCTTCATATAATTTGTATACTTTCCGCATAACATCAGCGATATCTTCAGGAAAATCTTTTGGATCATACTTATACATCACTAACACCTCCATATTAATATTATATCATGTTTACTGGATATATAACAAAATTTCTATTACCATTTTCGCAAAGTAATAACAGATGCAGCATAGGTTTTCCTGATTGGAACAATATTAAATATATAGAGAAAGATGCGTTCCCCTATACATGCCCTGATAATGGATA
>Ga0129310_1002212_pt1 | contig 14906 bp, 22 predicted proteins | sample Go1ome_2_FD_94433 | JGI IMG/M metagenome (GOLD analysis project Ga0129310, IMG submission 94433) | Western lowland gorrila individual fecal microbial communities from Wisconsin, USA - Go1022A metagenome | ecosystem: Host-associated > Mammals > Digestive system > Large intestine > Fecal | place...
GCGTCACGGTATCCAGCAGCGTGGGAAGCAATTCCGCGATGGCTTCCAATAACGCCTTTGTCGCCGTGGGCAGCGCCTTTACGATATTCTCAATGACAGGTGTAATGTTGGCGATGACGTTTTTCAGTGCCTCCGCCATGTTCCCGCACAGCTGCTCCATATCCGCATCCGCATTGCCGAAGCCGACGAGCAGATTCTTTCCCGCCGCCTGCAAAGCGTTGATGGAGCCGGAAATGGTGTGCTCCGCTTCCTTTGCGGTCGTGCCGGTGATGTCCATGCTCGTCTGAATGACATGGATCGCGTCCACGATGTCGGCATAGGATTCGAGGTCGTAGTGGATGCCGGAGATGGCTTCGGCATCGGCCAGCAGCCGCTCCATTTCGGATTTCGTACCACCGTAGCCAAGCTTCAGGTTGTCCAGCATCGTGTAGTTCTGCTTGGCAAAGCCCTGATATGCCGACTGGATCATGGACATATCCGTACCCATTTTGTTGGCGTTGTCGGACATATCCGTAATTGCCATGTCAGCGTATTTGACCGCCTTTTCGGTATCGCCGCCGAGGGACTGAATCAGGCTTGCGGAGAACGAGGTGACCGTCTCCATGTACTCGTTTGCGGACAGACCGGCCGTTTTGTAGGCGTTTGCAGCGTAGCTTTGCAGCTCCTTGGAATTGTCCTTGAACAGCGTATCCACGCCGCCCACCAGCTGCTCATAGTCGGCATAGGCAGAAATGACCTCCTTGCCCAGCTTGACGGCAGCAGCTCCGGCAGCGGCAGCGACCGCGCCCATCGCCGTGCCGATGCCCTTGAGGACGCTGCCCAGCTTTTCAAACTTGCCGCCGGATTTTTCCGCGTTTTCTCCGGCATCGTCGATCTTGCCGCCCATGTCCCCGGCGTTTTTTGCGGCGTCATCCATTTCATCTGCCATCTTGGACACAGATTTCTCCGCATCCGTATAGCCGTCGCTGGCTTTGGAGAGCGCGTCGTTGTTGGCTTTCAGTTCGCGCTCCATGTCGTTGAGGGCGGCTTCCGCGTTGTTTAGCTGGATCTGCCAGTTCTGGGTGCGGCGGTCGTTTTCCTCAAAGGACTCCGACGCATTTTTGAGCGCCTGCCGCAGCACCTCGATCTTCTGCTTCTGCGCGTCGATCTGCTTGTTCAGAACCTCCGACCGGGCGGCGACGGCCTGCATGGAGGTGTCGTTTTTGCCGAACTCGGAGGAGACCAGTTTCATCTCCGAGCCGAGGACTTTGAAGGACTGGTTGATATCCGCAATAGCCTTTTTGAACTCCTTTTCACCTTCAAGTCCGATTTTTAAGCCAAAATTGTCTGCCATACTGCCGCCTCCTTTCCGCGCAGGTTATACGATAGGATTTGTGGTGATATACACCGTGCATGGGGTTCCGGTGATTTTGAGATAAGCGCCTGTTGCGGAGCTGCTGATAACCTCGCCCGGAATTGCCGCGTAGCAGAGGCTCTTCCGCAGACAGGAAAGCTGGATCATACCGCCAACCACAGAGGTCATTTCCACATCCGACTCGCCCGGAACGGAAACAGAGCCGTCCGGTCCGTATGCGGTAAAAGCCGTGGTTGTGTGGTTGGAAACCGTAATGTCGGCGGTTTCGCTTTCTCCGCCTGTAGGCACACGCTCCAATAGATCGACCATGCTTGGCAAGAGAGCATCCTTGGGAACGCTCACGCCCTTGGCGGTAAGCCAGCTTTTGAAGGCTGCTTTTGCGTCAACAAGCCGTGTGATTTCTTGCTCAATGCTCATATTCACCTCAGATCGCCGCCAGGGCTTCTTCAATGTCCGCAGTCAACGACACCGTACCACCTTCGGTGTATCCTGCCGGAATGGTCACGCTGGTCGTGGTCAGGCCGTCCATTGTGGCGGTGGCGCTGCCGTTGTCCGGCATGGAGCCGGTGACCTTTACGCCGTTCACAAAGGCTGTTTTGCCGTCAAGGATATTCGCCGCCAACGCATCTGCGCCGGAGGTGTCTACGAACTCCTCCGGTATTGCCGCCACGCTGACCTTGGTGAGGAGCTTACCGGCAGACGGCACAATATCCTGCACCGCTTTTGTCGGCGTGACCGTTTTTGTTTCCACTGCGACGGACACCTTGCCCACGCCGCTGTGGTAGCCCTTGGGGATGGTATAGGACGGCGTATTCGCGTCCAGCGTCTTGGACACCGCGCCGTTATTCGGCATGGTGCCGGTTGCGACCTTGCCGTCCGCCGTGACAAGCACCTTGCCGGTCAGTGTGTCTGCCGCGCCTGCCGTAACGGAGGACACATCCTGATACGCATCGGGGATCTGCGAGACGGTAACGTCGGACAGACCGTAATAGCCGCTGTCCGGGGTGATCGCCTGCTGCGCTTTGGTGGGCGCGACCGTTTTGCTTTGCAGCTTGTAATTGCCGCCGCCCGCCACGCCGGAGACCGTACCGCTGCCGTTGTGGTAGCCTGCTGGGATGGTGTATGTATCGCCCTCCTGCACAGTCGCGGAGACCGCGCCCTGATTGGAAATGCCGTCCACTGCCGTGGCACAGTCGTCCAGCTTGGCCGCGGCGGCCACAAGCCCCAGTGCCACCAGCTTGGTACGGATCTTGTTTCTCGCCGTCTGGAGCTTGGCGAGTTCTGTTGCAATGCTCATAAAACCTCCTATATCGTGCCGAGCAGCACTTCGATGTTGCCCAGTTCCGCATACACTGCCGCTGCGGTGATGGGGAGCGTATTGTCCGCTTCGGCTTCGTCTGCCACCTGCACGGCAAGCCGTCCCTGTTTGTCCCACATGAGCGCGTGACCCAGCGAGAGGCCGCCGCCGACCTGAACGGTCGCTTGGAAATCGGCATGAAGCCGCTCATCCTCGGTGTGCAGTTTTGCGCTAATGCGCATCGGCGATCAACTCCTCTCGATGTAACAGTTCTTTTGTTGGGACCGGAATACTGTCTGTTGCAAATACCGCACCGCCGAGCATGACCCGTAGCTGTACCTTTGCGATCTGGTTGTCCGGCAGCATCAGCGTTTCGGTCTGCGTCAGGCGGAGGCTGACCTCCGTGCCGTCAGCGGACAAAGACAGTTCCGAGAGCGGACGCAAGAGCCGGACCGTTCCGCAGGCAAGGCAGATCTCCGCAGCCGCGCAGCCGGTGATGCTTTTGTCAAGAGACAGCGTCAGGGTCGGCGTTGTGCCAGGAATAATGCTCATGTGCTTCGCCTCCTTACAGTCCAGGTGGGATAATATCGTCGATGGAAAGCTCCCGACGCGGCTTTGCCATGCCGAGGAACTGTCTGTGGCATTCCCACAGGTCGAGGAGAAAACCGAACGGTGTCAGCCAGACCTCCTCGGACGGAAGATGCAGCTGCGCCGTTCCGTAATAAAAAAGCCGGGTGAACAGTTCCTCGTCTGTTACCCGACCTGCGCGTTTTTTGAGTTGTCTTCGCTTTCCACATTCCGCTTTGTCCCCTTGAACATGGCCTCCATAATGGCGGATTTGTACTCCGCCAGTTCCAGAGGACTGGTGAGCAGCTCGACCGTTTCCTGCGTGAGAAGCTCCTGCTTGTCTTCTGGGGTTCGGAGATTGTGGATAAGAACGGACTGGTTCGCCAGCAGCGTGATAAGCCACACCAGTTCGTCCAGCGCCATCTCAAAGTTTTCGGACCGCATGAGCTTCTGACCCAGATTTTCCAGACCGCCGTAGCGGCCTGCGATCTCCTTGGTGGCGCGGGTGGTTAGAATGAGTTCAAACTCCCGACCGCCGATCTCGATTTTTGCACTTCTGTCGCCCATAAAAAACCTCCTTACGCCTGTGCGAACGTCGGCTCATACACTTCGGTGTACCAGCCGCTGATGACCGATGCCGAGACTCCGGTGGAGTCCTCGGACACCTCCGCCTTCCACGGGTGCTTGCCCTGACCGTCCAGCTTGTTGCGGCGCAGAACAGTACCCTCGATGGTGGGTGTGGAGAACTCGATGCTTTCGCCCTTGGTGGTGAGGTTCGTCGCGGGGATGCCGAACTTGACCTTGTAAAGCCAGAAGTAGCGGTACTTGCCGTTGGACTTCTTCGCCCGGAAGCCGATAGCCACTGGGTCGCCGCCGTCCTCGGAGGCAGAAATAAGTACCTTGTTATCGTCGATTTTTGCACCGGTCAGGTCCTGCGCCACCTGCACACCAATATCGTCGATGCCGAGCGTCAGGGTGCCGCTCTGGAACTCCTTCACGACCTCTGCCGCGCCGTCGTCGGCGTAGAGCGTCGCTTCGGCCAGCTCCACGGAAAGCTCCGCCGTCATAGCCTTGGCAAGCTGTGTCGGTGTGCCGTAGGTTTCTTCACCGTTGTCTCCCTCGGTGATTTTTGCGTAATAAAGTTTATCCAGACCAATGGTCGCCATTGTCATTCCTCCCAAACATAAGATTTTGCCACATCAATGGCATAGTGGTGATAGCCGGTGTCGGTTTCAAAGCCGATGTACCGGCGGTCAGTAATTGTCATATCTGCGTTTAGTACTGCTTTCACAAGTTGATTTTTGATTTTTGTGTAATTCTCGCAGCAGAACAGGGACAGCCGAACCTCTTGAATGTCAACACTCGGACGATTATCCGCATGGAGGTCAAAGCCATCCGATAGCGGTGTCAGCACAAGGTAGGTGTCCGGTGCGGAATCGGAGAAGCCACCGGTTTCTACCGGCACACCGCAGCTGTCCGCAATGGTGTTCAGTTCCGACAGCAAACTCATAGCTTTTCGACCTCCTCCTTGAGCGTCTGCTCCATGACTCGGATGCACTCCGCCTTTGATGCGGATTTTGCGGGTTTCAGAAAGGGTTTTGCAGGCTGTCCGTGCTTGCCGTATTCGAGGATGTTGGCGATCTTTGCATTGCTGCCGCCGTCCGAGCGAGGTTCGGAAAAGCCGATTTTGATGTCGTGGTTGCCCTCGCGGTTCAGCTTGACGGGAGATAATCCAAGCGACTGTGCCAACTTTCCCGTGGAGCGCGAGTCATATTTCGTCCCGCTGCCAATGACGGCGGCGAGATTACTCCGTACCCTTGCCAGAACGACCTGCCCGCCAGCTTCCAGCACCTTTTCCGCGACGCTGTCGGTGTCCTTACCCAGACGGGACAGCTTTGTCAGAAACTCATCGGGGAGTTTCAAATCAGCGCGTGCCAACAGTGGGTCCACTCCTTTTCGCTAAAACCTCGATATACATTCCGCGACCCTTCACGTTCTCCGCGGAAACAATGTCATAGCGGCCGTCCGCCGTAACGAGAACATGATCGGTGGTGACCGTCAGCCCATGAATACACCGAAAGCGAAACAGGTCGGTGGCTTCGCTGAAGGCCGCGAGGTTTGCCCATCGCTGGCTGCCGTGCCGACCTTCCTGATACACCCGAATGGAGGCGAGGACTTCATCCTCGGAGTGGGTGAAGCCCTCGCTGTCCTTGACCTGCCTGGTTTTCACGATGTCGGCAAAGCCGTTCATTTTTCCGAAACTCATACCTGCCACCGCCTGTCCAACCGAAGCAGCAGGTTGACCGTGTTCCATACCTGCTGCGCTGCGCCGGTGTTATCCGCGAAGAAGCCGCCCGTGCTGCCGTCCCGGCTCTCGTAAAAGTGGGATGCCAGCATGATAACGGCCTGCTCCGTGGTCGGCGGCATGGGCGCGTTCTGATACGTTCCCTCCGGGATGTGCTGGTAGCTCTCCGCGTATGAAACAGCGGCGGTGATGTAGCTTTTCAGTAAGGAATCATCCGCCGCGTGTTCCAGTATAAGGTTGGCTTTCACTTTGGTGAGCAGTTCGTCCATCACCGCCGCCTCCTTTCATCAAGATGCCTTCATTTTCAGAAGCTGGATGCCCTCCGGCAGGATGATCTTGCCGTCCACACGCTCGGTGGCGACAAAGCCGACCTGACCGTTGGTGGAATACAGCTCGTTCAGACGCTGAACAGTTCTGCCAGTGCGGTCAGCGATCCAGTAGCTCTGGAAGTCGCCGAAGGCAATGGAGAGCGCACCCGCCGCCATCGTGGGCACATACGGGCTGGTGTAGATCTCGTAACCGAGCAACCTATCGGGCTGACCCGCCTGCAAAGAGGGCTGCCACAGATACTGACCGTTGGAATCCTTCAGCTTACGCAGCGCGGAAACAGTCGCGTCGTTCATCAGGAACTTGGCGTTCTTGCGATACGGTGCTTTCAGCGCATAGATGAGGGAGATCACCTCGTCGGTGGTAACGGCGGTCGCACTTGCCGCAGTAACGCCGACTGTGCCGCCGTTTGCGGTGAACAGACCGGTGGGCTGACCTGTGCCGGTACCGACGCAGAACGCCTGCTCCTCGGCAGCACCGAATGCATAGGCAAACTCACGGGCGATGTACTCCTCCAGATCGAAGGCGCTGTCGTCCAGAAGCTCAATGCTCACCTTCACAAGGTCGGTCAGCTTATAGGCGTCAATGGTCTTCTGCGCGAAGGTGGGATTGCTCTCGGTGTATGCGGCGTTTTCAGCCGTCCAAGCGGCAGTAGAATGGGTCGCCGCAACGGGGATCTTGCGCTCGTTATCGGTGGTGATGATCTTGCACAGACGGCGCATCACGTTTTCCTCCTTGAGCGTGTCCACGATGAACTTCTCAAATTCGGTGGGTACGAGATAGCCGCCGTTGGCATCCACGCCCTCAGAGAGCACATTGTGGAGCATACGCTTGCCGCGCAGGTGCAGACCGAAGTCCTCGCGGTAGGCGCTCGACGCTCTGCCGGTCTTGGCTTCGCCGGTTGCTTTCTGGGGCTGCTCGGTGATGGGAGAGGACACAGGCTTTGCAAGCTCTGCGGCAATGGCATCGCGGCGCTCCATGCGTCTGACCTCATTTGTGAGATCGTTCAGTTCCTTCTCCATATTGGAGTAAACGGCATCGTCCTCAGTGGACAGAACGCCTTTGTCATTGCGGTGGGTGTCGAGGAAGCCCTCCATCGTGTCCCACAGCTTGGCGCGCTTTTCACGCAGTTCAATGATCGTCATATTGAAATACCTCCATATTAAATGTAGTTTTTAATGGTGTTCAGCTTGGCTCTGAGTTCGTCCACAGAGCGTCCCGTGTGCTCCGGTGCAGCGGGTTTCGGTTCAATGGCGCATTTTGCGGCAATCTTCTCCATGAGAGAGTTCACCACATTCGCCTTGGAATACAGCATGGAAACGGCAGGCGCGGTCACGTCTTCGGATTCGGTGCCTCTCTGCATGATTCCGTCCGCAAAGCCGAGTTCGATAGCCTTGTTGGCATCCATCCAGGTCTCCGCATCCATGAGGTGCGAGAGCTTTGCACGGGACAGTCCCGTCTTGATCTCATAAGCATTGATGATGGAATCCTTGACGCTGCCAAGCATTTCGATAGCTTTCTGCATCTCGTCCGAATTACCGAATGCCGCCGTCATGGGGTTGTGGATCATGAGCATGGACACGGGAGATACCAGCACCTTTGTGCCTGCCATAGCGATGACGGACGCGGCGGATGCGGCAATGCCGTCGATTTTGACTGTGACGTCACCGCGGTAGTCCATCAACATATTGTAGATTTGAGCCGCCGCCACGCAGTCGCCACCGGGGCTGTTGATCCAGACGGTGATGTTGCCGGACCCGGACATGAGTTCGTCTTTGAAAAGCTGTGGGGTAACATCATCGTCAAACCAGCTTTCCTCGGCGATGGTGCCGTTCAGGAACAACGTCCGTTCCGCTGTCTCCGTCTGGTTCTTCCAATTCCAGAATTTCTTCATTGGGTTCTTCCTCCTTTCCGTCATCGGTAGGTGTATCTGCAAAAGCTCCGGCATTTTTCAGCGGGAGCATATTGCCGTTGATAAGGTACAGATCGCCGCCGTCCTCTGCCGGGATGCGGTCGAGATTTTCAAGCTCTCGAATGTCGTTTGCAGACATCCAGCCGTTCTGTCGGCCGATGGCGTACCCGTTCATGCGAGACTGATAGTCTCCACGGAGCAGACCTTCCAGATTGAACTTCACGAAATACACGGCTTTTTCGTCCTTCGACAGAAGCGACCGCTGAATGGACTGCTCCCAGCGGATGACCCATGGGTCAAGGGTGTATTTCACGAACTCCAAGGACTGCTGCTCAATATTAGAAAAGCTCGACTTTTCCAGGTCGCCCACCATATGGGGCGGCACTCGGAAAATTCGAGCGATCTCATTGATTTGAAATTTGCGCGTTTCGAGGAACTGCGCCTGCTCCGGCGAGATGCCGATGGGCGTGTACTTCATGCCCTCTTCCAGAACGGCGATTTTGTTTGCGTTGCCGCTGCCGCCGAAGGTGGACTGCCAGCTCTCCCGCACACGCTGCGGGTCTTTGATGGTGCCGGGGTGTTCCAGCACACCGCCCGGAGCGGCACCGTTGGCAAAGAACTTGGCTCCGTACTCCTCACACGCGATAGCCATGCCGATGGCGTTCTTCGCCATGGCGATGGGGCTGTAGCCCACCAGACCGTCAAAGCCGAGACCGGGAATGTGCAGCACATCCGAGGGATGAAGCATTACGGCGAAGTCCTTATCCTTGATGGCTTCGTCTGAACCGCGATAGTAGGTATAGTACAGCCGCCCGGCTTCGTCTCTGTCCACGGTCATCTTGTTCGGCATCAAGGGATACAGCGCCACGATCTCATTCTTGCCGTTGCGGATGATCTGTGCGTAGGCGTTGCCCCAGAGGAGCAGATGCGTCATGAGCGTTTCCCGGAACACGAAGGAACTCATTTCTGGGTTCGGTTCATCGTGGAGCAAGTGGTATAGCGGATGGTCGAGCGCCATTGCCTTGCCGCCGCTGTCCGTGTATTTGTAGAGGTGCAGCGGCAGTCCCGCCACTGCCTCCGACAAGATACGGACACAGGAATACACGGCGGTCATCTGCATGGCAGAGCGTTCCGTTACCGCCTTGCCAGAGGTCGTGCCACCGAAGAAAAAGGCGTAGTTGCTGCCTGCCGTGCGGTTCACGGGCTTGTCTCTTGATTTGAACAGTCCTGAAAAGATACCCATAGTAAAACTCCCTTCATATAAACAGAATGCCTCGGTCGTCATAGACCGAAGTACCGTTATCATTGCCGCAGCGAATGGCGCGGTCAAGTGCCATGATGGTTGCCACAGCACCGTCGATTTTCTCGGTGGATTTCTCCTTGTCCGGCTTGATGTTTCCGGCAGGGTCAGAACGGATGAAGATGTTGTCCATCATCCAGCGGAGAACGGGATGCCCGCCGTGAGCGATTTTCTGCTCCAGCACCAGTTTCATCAGTTCCTTGGTGGGCGGGGACATATCCTTGAAGCCCTGTCCGAAAGGAACGACCGTAAATCCCATACCCTCAAGGTTCTGCACCATCTGCACGGCGCCCCAGCGGTCAAAGGCAATTTCTCGGATGTTGAAGCGTTCGCCCAGGTTTTCGATGAACTTCTCGATGTAGCCGTAGTGAACGACATTGCCCTCGGTGGTCTGCAAAAAGCCCTGCCGTTCCCACACATCGTATGGCACATGGTCACGCCGGACTCGGAGGTCAAGGTTGTCTTCCGGTATCCAGAAGTACGGCAGGATGATGTATTTGTCGTTCTCGTCCTTCGGCGGGAACACCAGGACGAATGCCGTAATATCCGTTGTGGACGAAAGGTCCAGACCGCCGTAGCAGACACGGCCCTCCAGATCGTCCTCGCTGACGGCAAACTCGCATTTGTCCCACTTGTCCATCGGCATCCAGCGCACAGCCTGTTTCACCCACTGGTTGAGGCGAAGTTGCCGGAAGGAGTTCTCCTCGCCTGGGTTCTGCTTGGCGGATTCGCAGGCGTCCTTGACCTTGTCGATGCCCACCGTAATGCCGAGGGACGGATTGGCTTTCTTCCAGACATTTGGATCTGTCCAATCGTCCGACTCCTCCGCGCCGTAGATAACGGGATAGAAGGTGTGGTCGATCTTGCGACCCTCGATGATGTCCCTGGCTTTTTGGTGAATCTCATAGCAGATGGATTTCGTATCGTTGCCAGCCGTGGTGATGAGAAAATACAGCGGCTGCATACGAGCGTCGCCGGAGCCCTTGGTCATAACATCAAAGAGCTTGCGGTTCGGCTGGGTATGCAGCTCATCGAACACCACGCCGTGGGTGTTGAAGCCGTGCTTGTTGCCGACGTCGGCGGAGAGCACCTGGTAGATACTGCCCGTTGGCTGATAAATGAGCCGCTTCTGGGAATCGAGTATCTTAACCCGCTTAGAGAGCGCCGGACACATCCGCACCATATCCGCTGCCACATTGAAAACGATGGATGCTTGCTGTCGGTCGGCGGCACATCCGTACACCTCGGCACGTTCCTCTCCGTCACCGCAGGTAAGCAGCAGAGCTACAGCGGCAGCAAGCTCGGATTTGCCTTGCTTTTTCGGAATCTCAATGTATGCCGTGTTGAACTGTCTGTAGCCGTTTGGTTTGAGGACACCGAAAATGTCTCGGATGATCTGCTCCTGCCAGTCGATAAGCTCGAAGGGCTGTCTTGCCCAAGTGCCTTTGGTGTGGCAGAGACTTTCAATGAACATGACGGCGTAATCGGCCGCGTCCACATCATAGTGGGAGGTTTTCTCCATGAACTGCGTCGGCTTGTAATTCTTCAGTTTTCTCATAGAAACCACCTCCAGGGCATAAAAAATAGCCGCCACCCGAAACGGATGCGACCTTGTGTATAACGAGCAGCAGCCCCTCACGGAGCCGTTGCTTTGAGATCGTTGTGGTTTACCAGTTTTCGCTGTGGAGCAGGAGCTCCAGCGCAAGCTGTGTGTTTTCGTCGGCGGGTTCAACATCCCAGCCTCTGTCGTAGTTGCAGACGATTTTGCCGCCGCGCTTGAGCATGAGCTTGGAAATGCGTCCGCCCTCGATCCCCCATTCGGAACCTTCGTCATACTGCTTCATCCAGTAGTGAAAAACCTCGCCGTTAACCTTGATGCTGCTTTCCTTCCACATGGTCGTTTCCTCCTTAGCGGCGTTCCAGGCGGATCGCTGGGAGCCGCGGGTGCTTGCCGGTCTGCCAGTCGGTGTAGGTGGCGTTGACCTCGGTCATGCCCGCCATCTTGAAGCCCAGCTTGTCGAAGGCTGCGAGGGTCGGGATCAGGTCGGAAAATCTGCTGCTGATCGTAAACTCGGTGATGCCGCTGTCGGCGAAGGTCTGGGCGATGGCCTCGATGTCGTGATTCCAAATGACGTCGCTGAAATCGATGTGGTCGTTGCCTGCGTCGATGCTCTTGCGGTAGGCCCAGAACGCAGTGCTGTTGATGCCGTAGTCCTGCAGGCGTTCTGCCCGCTCTGCAATGGCTCTCTCAAAAAGCTCAATTTTCTTCATGGTGGTTTCCTCCGTTCGTTTTGTTGTGAGTGTATATTACCTCTGAAGTGCGGATATATCCAGTCATTTCAGCGGCATATAGTACACGATCATTCGGGACGGAAACTGTGTATTTTATAGCTTATTCCGGACGGTGGCAGCGATGGATGGAAGCGATGATCTGCTCCTGCTCCTCCGGCTTTACGCCGATGGAATCGAGTGCCTCCCGTGTGCCGCAGTCCGGGCAGATGAGCGTCTTGTTGTCGAGCCGCGAAAGAGCCGGATGCTCATGGTAGGCTTGCCCGCACCTGGGGCAGACCGAAATTCGGATGATGTTATTCTCCTTCATAATATTCCTCCCCACATTTGAGATAAGCGTCTATCAGCACCAGACGGTCAAAGCCGAAATCGTCGTAACCCTGGATGCAGGTCTGCATATAGGGGATGGATGGGATGCCGATGGGTCTGTTCTCGTGCATAATGTAGACGAATACCCGGCGCTTGCGGACCTTGCCCGTGCGGATGCCTTTGATGGGCAGCGTCAGTTCCTTCTTGTAATAGAAATTCGGAAAGCCCTCATAGCGGTCGAGTGCCTTTTCGTCAGCCTGAGTGACTTCCCATACACCAACTGGCACCGAACGACCCGGCTTCTTTTCGACCGTGAGGTAGGAGCCCGTTTTGCTGCCCTTGAAAAGCAACTCATAGCCTTTTAACTCAGATGTGCCGATGCGTCTTGCGGAGGGACAGCGCATCCGCATCTGATGAACGTTGAGGTTGCTGCCGTAAGCGATGTAATAGCGTTTTTCCATAAAAAATACTCCTTTCCGAAGTTGCCTTCTACCACCGAAAGCCCGCCATCAGCGGGTTCGGGGGCCTCTGGGCGGCGTCCTTCAAGCGGCTGTTCTGCCGCTGCGGAAGGCTGCGTCCCCGTCAAGGCGCTTCGTGAGGAGCTCTCTTGCGGTCTTGAACTCGTCGCCAATAAAGCCGAGGCGAAGGAGCCAAGTGCGCATTGCGTATTTGGGGTTTTCATTCTGCTGGGGCTTGGGGCTTGCCGTCCGCACCGTTTTCGCCATCTGGCTGAGTGCGAGGCAAAGCTGAATGTAGCTCTTGAGCTGTCCAGCGTGGAGTCCGTTCTGCTTGCCGTCCGCCGGAGCGTCGAACTGGAAAAGGCGGAATTCAACCGTGCCCTTGGTAAAGGTGGCGTGGAGGTTCAGCATATGGTAGCGACTGTCGTTGTAGTGCTGGCTTCTGCCGTAGTCGGCGTTCTGGCTGCCGTACCAAATGTCAGCCAAGGCTGCCATGGTGGTGGGTTTTCTGTTGTTCAGCCGTTCCAGGAATCTGGGGTCGACCGTTCTGCAGTAGCGGCTGATGCGGCCTCTGTCGAGGTTCAGTGCGCTTGCCAGGAGGTCTTCGTGGCTTGCCATGATGTTGGCGAGGTTCCGAAGGGTCTGGGGCGTGTGCCCCTTGGCACCAATGTGAATGTGAACGCCGCAGCCTCTTGTGGCATCGCTTTTCGCTCCGGCTTTGCGAAGGTGGCGAATCAGCTCCTGCAATGTTTCCATGTCGGCGTAGGTGAGGATCGGCGTGACCATCTCGCATTTCTCGCTGTCCGGTCCTGCGATGCTGACATCCTTCTGAAATTTCCATTCCCGTCCGCTTGCATCCCAAGCCGACCAGGTGCAGTAGCCGTTGCGGTAAGCGGTGTTCTCATACCGTCCGGTACCGAAGAAGGTGGCCGCCAGCCTTGCGGCCTTCTCTCTGGTGATGCTGTTCATTTCGACCTCGACCCCGATGGTCTGCTTCTTCATTTCGGCTACCTGGTTTTCTGTTCTCTGGCTCATGTTTGTGACCTCCGTTTTGGTTCGTTTTCCCTTTCGGTAGTCACATATTACCTCTGGAAGCACACTATATCCAGTTATATCTGAGCCATAAACTACACGATCTTGTGGCCTGAAAACTGTGTATATTACAGCATTCCGTCATCGTCCGGGCGGTCGGGAAGCGGATTGAAATCGAGGGTCTCCAGCATCAGTCGGGCTCCGAGGCGGTAACCGTCAATGAAGGCTTGCACGGTTTCCTCCGCCTTAAGGGAATCGATATCTCCCAAGAGCTGCTCCAAGGCGGCAGTCTCCTCAGTTCTCATGAAACCACGGAGCGTCTGAATGCTTTTGTCGATGCGCTGATTGAGTTCCTGCTCACCAGTATCGGGAGGAGCAGTTCGCTCCCAGGGGTGTATCTCGCCGTAGTATAAGCGGCGCAGCAGTTCATTTTTCATCTGTGTCACGCTCCGAAGAAAGAACTCGGCATTCATCCTCGCCGTAGGCCACGCTCAGACCGCAACCGTTATCCCAGGCGACCATGATGGAACCGATATCGTCCACACCCCGCACGGTGCCCTTTGTGCCGATGGGTGGTGCCTGGGGATCGTCCATCCGAACAAGCTCTACACGGGTGCCGACCGGGTATTTCTTGCGGATGCGTTCGACAGTCTCTTTACTCGGAAATCTCATGCTGCACACCTCCGTTTCTGAAAGCCGAAGAGCCGGAGAGGTTCTTCAGCAGGATTTTCCGGGCGGTTTTGTATTCCGCACCGATGAAGCCGAGCCGCAGGAGAAAGCAGCGGAATGCATATTTCTCGTTATCGGTCGGCTTTTCCGTTGCGTTGACTCGTTTCTGATTCCGTGCCATTTCACACAGCTTGCAGATGAAGGTGTCATAGGCGTTCATCTCGTCCGGGGTGGGAGTCGCCGGGAACCAAGGGAAGGATACCTTCGTGTCCGTGATTTCCAGCGGTAGGTCATTCACACCGAGGGCTTTCTTGATGAGATTGCCCTTGGCGGCAATGAGTGCCTTGAGGTTTTCCAGGTTGCTGTCGGTGAACAGGCTCTTCGGCATGGAAACGCAGACGGCGCAATGCTCGTCCTCGTCATCTTCGGTGCGGCTCTGGTCGATGTCAAAGCCCTCATCGTAGATGTGCTGCAAGAGCCGCTCGATGACCTCGCTGTCGGCACGGTCGTCAAAGGAAAGACTGCTGTTTCGGTCAATGGTGAAGTAATCCACCTCATAGTTGAATGTGGGTGCGCCACAGTACTTTGCGGGAACGCCGAGCCAGTCGGAGATGGTCTGCACCAGCCGCTTGCGCTCCGTACCCTGGGCATTGATTGTAATTGTCATTTCAGTGACCTCCTTGATTTTTGGTAGTCACATATTACCGTCAGGTTCGGCACTTATCCAGCTATATCTGCACATTTCCGGTGTAGATTATATCGGCGCATTATCGCCGCCGGACTGTGCATACCACACGATCCCGCAGAGCACGAACCATACGCACGGAAGCGCCACGCCGTTGCCCCACATCTTGTATTCCGTGCTGTCGGAATACGGGGCTTTCAGCCACTTTGCGACCTGCTTATCGGACTTCATCTTGCAGCCGGTCACCTCGGCGTAGGTCTTGAACACCTTGTGCCAGAAGTACATCTCTTCATCGGTCGGCTTTTCCGTGCCGAGATCGGCACACCAGTTGTCCGGGAATCCTTGAAGTCTGGCGCATTCGGTTGGTGTCAGCCTGCGGACGGTGTATCCGCTTTGGATAGC
>Ga0129310_1002215_pt1 | contig 14903 bp, 6 predicted proteins | sample Go1ome_2_FD_94433 | JGI IMG/M metagenome (GOLD analysis project Ga0129310, IMG submission 94433) | Western lowland gorrila individual fecal microbial communities from Wisconsin, USA - Go1022A metagenome | ecosystem: Host-associated > Mammals > Digestive system > Large intestine > Fecal | place...
GCACACCCGTTATCAACAGCGAGGTAATCGAGAAGTTCGGCTTCACAGTACCCGAGAAGTACGCAGACGCCGAGATGGTAACAACAAACGCAGCTGCTGAGTCTGACGCAGCGTAAACTAAAGCTTCCGGCAGTTCAGGAAAGGGAAAGAAATGACACTGGTTATCAACATTCTGCTTGATATTCTCAACGAGGGACTTATGTATGCGCTCCTCGCCATGGGAATGTATATCACTTACAGCATACTTGACTTCCCGGATCTGTCGGTCGATGGCACATTTCCGCTGGGTGCCGTGCTCAGCGGTGTGCTCATTATACAGGGCGTTGATCCGTGGCTCTGCCTGCTGATATCGTTCGCCGCCGGAATGGCTGCGGGTGTTCTTACGGGACTTATGCACGTCAAGCTGCGTATAACTCCGCTGCTCTGCGGTATCATCATGTATACCGCAATGCTCTCAGTCAACCTTGTTATCCTCAAGGCGGGAACCGACGGCGGCGCCGTTGCTTCGTTCTTCACCAAGAATACGATATTCAATTCCGGGCTTGCAGGATTTATTCCCAAGAGCGTCGGCGGATTCTACATCAGAACGGCAGTCATCTCGCTCGTCATCGTTATCGTGTGCAAACTTCTGCTCGACCTTTACCTCAAGACCAAGCACGGACTGCTGCTCCGCGGCACTGGCGCAAACGATAAGTACACAGTTATGCTCGGCAAGGATCCCGGAACCATCAAGATCTTCGGTCTGGCGCTCGGCAACGGATTTGCGTCACTTGCAGGCTCTGTAATTGCACAGAACAAAGGCTCCGCAGACCAGCAGATGGGCGTCGGAATGGTAGTCCTCGGACTTGCTTCCGTTATTATCGGACTCAGCCTGTTCAAGCGCGTGAAGTTCATGAAGGGAACGACGATGGTAATTCTCGGCAGCCTTGTGTATAAGGCTGCATACCAGATCGTGCTTTCAGTAGGTCTTCCGACGGATTACAACAATCTGATGAAGGCGCTCATATTCCTCATCGCGCTGGTTCTCGGCGGCGGTGAGCTGAAGAAGCTGTTCAGCGCCCTTGGCAAAAAGCCGGAGCCTGTGCAGTCCAGCAGCAGACTGGCTCTCAGCAGCATAACAAAGATATTCAACCGCGGCACTGTGGACGAAAACAAGCTGTTCGATAATTTCACTCTCGATGTAAACGACGGGGACTTCATCTCGGTCGTAGGCTCCAACGGCAGCGGCAAGACAACTATGCTGAACATCGTATGCGGCGGAATTGAACCCGACGCTGGCGCGGTGATATTCAACGGTCAGAACATCGCTATGACAAAGGAATTCCAGCGCGCACGCCGTATCGGACGTGTACTTCAGGATCCCAAGATGGGAACCTGCGGCAGTCTGACGATTCTGGAGAACATGGCGCTTGCGGATAACAAGAACAAGTCCTTCGGATTATCTCCGGCTGTGAACCGCAGCCGCGAGGAATATTACAAGAAGCTGCTCGAAAGCTGCGGAATGGGACTTGAAAACCGCATGGGCGTGCTTGCCGGCTCGCTTTCCGGCGGACAAAGACAGGCGCTTGCGCTGATAATCGCAACGATGTCTGATATCGACCTGCTGATACTTGACGAGCACACGGCGGCTCTCGACCCGAAGTCCTCCGAAACGCTCATGAGGATAACCGACAAGGTCGTAAAGGAAAAGCACCTTACCACGCTTATGGTAACGCACAATCTGCGGTTTGCAGTCGAGTACGGCTCCAGACTTGTGATGATGCACGGCGGTAAGGCGGTAATGGATATCGACGGCGAGAACAAGCAGAAACTTGAGGTAGATGATATCCTCGGAAAATTCAACGAGATCAGTATTGAGTGCGGTAACTGAGGAACCATAAGGACATATGCGTCCGGTTAGGTTCTGTTTACGAAAACGTATGGGGCTGTTTCCACAGCCCCATAATTGTGGTATCAGCCAATTGCGAGGTAACTATGGATAAAACAGACGTTCTGAAAAAATACTTCGGACACAGCAGCTTCCGTCCCGGACAGGGGGAGGTCATCGACAATATTCTTTCCGGACGCGACTGCCTTGGAGTTATGCCCACCGGCGCCGGAAAGTCCATGTGTTACCAGATTCCTGCGATAATGCTGGGCGGTACCACGATCGTCGTTTCTCCGCTCATTTCGCTGATGAAGGACCAGGTAGAGGGCTTGCAGCAGGCCGGAGTCAGAGCCGCATATTTGAACAGCTCCCTGTCGAAGTGGGAATACAAAAAAACTCTTGGGAACGCAGCTGACGGCAGGTTCAACATACTCTATGTTGCTCCGGAGCGCCTTGTCACGGAGGAATTTCTGGAAATGTGCAGCAATCTTGTGATACCGCTTGTGGCGGTTGACGAGGCGCATTGTATTTCGCACTGGGGGCAGGATTTCCGTCCGAGCTACCTTAAAATCATTGACTTCATCAATTCGCTGCCGCGGCGCCCGGTTCTCGCGGCGTTCACCGCGACTGCAACTGATATCGTCAAGCAGGATATAGTGCGGATACTGAATTTACGAGATCCGTTCGCTGTCACTACCGGATTCGATCGCGCCAATCTGTATTTTGAGGTTCGCCAGACCGAGCAGCGACATAAGGACGCTATCCTGCTGGGGCTTCTCCGTGAGATGAAAGGCAGGAGCTGCATAGTCTACTGCTCCACCAGGAAGAACGTTGAGGCGGTCACTAGTTTTCTGAATCTTAACCAGATGAACGCCCAGTGCTACCACGCGGGTCTTGACGACAGCCTTCGACGTCGTGCGCAGGACGATTTCATATATGACCGCTGCAATATCATAGTTGCTACGAACGCGTTCGGAATGGGCATCGACAAATCTGACGTAGCGCTGGTAGTCCACTACAATATGCCGAAGGATCTTGAAAGCTACTACCAGGAAGCGGGAAGAGCGGGGCGCGACGGCGGGCCGGCAAGGTGTATCCTGCTGTACAGCAAGGGCGATGTGCGCACTGCGGAGTTCCTCATCGACCACGGGCACGAGGATTCGGAACTGAGTCCGATGGAGCAGGAAGAGGTCGTTCGCCGCGACCGCGAACGCCTGAAGCAGATGACGTTCTATTCCACAACGACAAAATGCCTGCGGCACTTTATACTGAGCTATTTCGGGGAGAATTCCCAGTTGATGTGCGGGCATTGCGGCAACTGCGACGCCGAGATGGATACACTGGATATCACAGTGGAAGCTCAGAAAGTCCTGTCCTGTATTTTCCGTCTGAAACAGCGCGGGCGCAGCGGTGGCAAGGTGCTTATCTCCGGGATACTCTGCGGCAGCCAGAGCGAAAAGATAATCGAAAACGGCTATGACACGCTCTCTACATACGGCATAATGAAAGAATATACCCAGAGCTACGTCCGGGAGCTTATCGACCACCTGGAGGAGCTGGGCTACATCACTACGGAGCAGGAGTACCACACACTGGAGCTTACTCCGGCGGCTGACGAGCTTGTGAGATCACGGCGTACGCTGCTGATGAAGCGCCCGAAGCGTGCGGCGTCCATCAGCACCGCAGAGGTGCTCAGGGGCGATGATGTGGACGCAGGGCTTATGGAGCGCCTGAAGGAGCTTCGCAAAAAGGAAGCGGCGCTGCTTGGCGTACCGGCGTATGTTGTGTTCACCGATGCTTCGCTGCGTGAGATGAGCGTAAAGAAGCCGCGTACCATGCAGGAGTTCCTGGGGATATCCGGCGTTGGCAGCAGGAAAGCGGAGCGCTATGGCAGGGAATTCATCGCGGTGGTGGAGAAATACGTTTCCGAAAATGGCGGGCAGTGATATACAATGCCATTAAATTTGAGTAAAATTTGCCAATGCACTTGAAAAAATTTTTAATATATGTTAGAATAATATTATAGGAAAATATATCACCGAAAAGGGGGCGTTACCATGTCAGACAGCTCTGATGGCAAGATCATACACGCACAGGCGGAAATATCTGTAGACCCCAATTCCACCACTGCATTCATGACCATCGAGCCGCCCATGAACGGCGGCCTTGATATGACTGTAGATAAGGCTATGGTGGCTATCGCTGAAAAGGGCATATGCTTCGGTCTGCTCAAGGACGAGGTAGTCAGTGCCGTAAACGAACACCGCTACAGCGAGAATATCTGTATCGCACGGTGGCAGCCTCCGGTAAACGGCGAGGACGGCAGCATTGAATACTATTTCAAACGCGAGAGCACGTTCAAGCCTGTCGAGGACGAAAACGGCAACGTTGACTACAAGAACCTGGGTCTTGTCCGCAATATATACAAGGGAACCCCCATTGCAAAGATAACCATGCCTACGGAGGGCACTCCCGGTACTGATATCATGGGAAAGGTCGTTCCGCAGAGAGTGGGCGTCCCGGTGAACGTCACCGTCGGCAAGGGAACTGAGCTTGTGAACGGCGGCACTGAGATCGTCGCGGTCACCGATGGAAATCTCGCTTACACGAACGGCGCGTTCTGCATCGAGGAGTCACTGCTTATCCGCGGGGACGTCGATGTGTCCAGCGGAAACATTGATTTCATCGGCGATATTATCATCAAGGGAAACGTTCTGGAGGGCTATGCAGTCACCTCAAAGAAGAGCGTCACCATAAACGGCAGTGTTACAAATGGCACTATCACCGCGGACGGCAACATCACTGTGAAGCTCGGCTGCATAAACTCCACGCTGCACAGCGAGCTTGGCAGCATAAAGCTTGATTTCTGTGAGAACAGCAAGCTGTATGCCGGGCGCGATGTCGAGGCTTCGTCGTTTGTCGGCGGAGAGGTATTCGCCGGCAAGAACATCGTGGCAAGCGGAAAGGGCATCATGATGGGCGGCAAATACACCGCCCTGGAGAACATAACCGCGTCCGTCATCGGTTCCGAAAGCTACGCGAAAACGCTCGTCACGCTTGGCAATAACGCAGTTCTCACAGAGGAGATGGAGGGGCACAAGCACAACATTTCCAAGATGGAGGACAAGATAGACCAGCTCGGCAAGATAGTCACTGCACTTGCGGAGATGGCGAAGGTAAGCAAGCTGACGCCCGAGAGGGAGCAGATGAAGGTCGAGGCAATGCGCTCGCGCTTCCAGCTCCAGGGAGAGATAAAGCGCCTTAACACAAGAATTAAGGAGATCGAAACGACCCTCGAGCGCAAGCAGAATCTTTCGGTATCCTGCAAGCGTGCGTTCTATCCTGGCGTTACACTGCGCATAAACTCCTGCATATTCCAGGTGAATACGATGACGCCGCATTCCAGGGCGACCATCGGAGATGGCGAGATAGTTATGGTTCCGCTGTAATAAAATTAACATGGGCTGTTTTCAGCCCATGTTTTTTTGTGAAAATCTGATGAAAAATTACATGAACCTCTTGACTTGGAGTATACTCTAAGTGATAAAATAATTTCATCAAATAACGGAGAAAATCCGGAAAATGGAGGATAAAACATGTATCTTGAAAAAATCAATTCCCCGGCTGACGTAAAGAAGCTTAATTCCGATGAAATGAGGGCGCTCGCCGACGAAATGCGTACCGCGCTCATAAAGAAGCTGAGTATCCACGGCGGACACTGCGGCCCTAACCTGGGTATGGCGGAAGCTATAATCGCACTGCACTATGTGTTCGATTCTCCGGTTGACAAGATAGTTTTCGATGTCTCACACCAGAGTTACTGCCACAAGATGCTCACCGGCAGAAAGGACGCATTCCTTGACGAAGCAAAGTACGATGAAGTCACAGGCTACTCCAGCCAGCAGGAAAGCCCGCACGACTTCTTCACCATCGGTCACACGTCTACTTCTGTCAGCCTTGCCTGCGGACTTGCGAAGGGACGCGACCTCACCGGCGGCAAGGGTAATGTTATTGCAGTGATCGGCGACGGCTCACTCTCCGGCGGCGAAGCGCTGGAGGGGCTTGACTTTGCGCACGAGCTTGGAAGCAATCTCATTATCGTCGTGAACGACAACGGCATGTCCATCGCGGAGAACCACGGCGGACTTTACGAAAACCTGAAGCTCCTGCGCGAAACCAACGGAAAGGCGGAGTGCAACCTTTTCAAGGCGATGGACCTTGATTATGTGTTTGTTGGCGACGGCAACGATGTTGACCAGCTCATCAGCGCATTATCTTCCGTAAAGGACAGCACCAAGCCCGTGGTAGTCCACATCGTGACTGAAAAGGGACGCGGCTATGCTCCGGCGGTAAAGGATAAGGAAAGCTGGCACTGGCATATGCCGTTTGATATCGAGACCGGAGAAGTTAAGTTCCAGGGCGGCGGAGAGGATTATAACGACCTCACAGCAAAGTACCTCATGGACAAGATGGACAAGGATCCCGCAGTCTGCGCTATAACCTCCGGAACTCCTACAGTCCTCGGATTCACTAAGGATCGCCGCGAGAAGTACATGGGTCAGTTCATTGACGTCGGAATTGCGGAGGAGCATGCGGTGGCGCTCGCTTCCGGTATCTCCGCGAACGGCGGAAAGCCCGTGTACGGCGTGTACAGCAGCTTCATTCAGCGCACCTACGACCAGCTCCAGCAGGATCTGTGCATCAATAACAATCCCGTGACGATACTGACATTCGCGGCTTCCGTATGGGGAATGAACGACGTAACTCACCTGGGTATCTTTGATATTCCGATGATGTCCAATATCCCGAACCTCGTTTATCTTGCGCCTACCACCTATGAAGAATATATCGCCATGCTTGACTGGAGCATTGAGCAGCGTGAGCACCCGGTGGCTATCCGCGTGCCTGGCGGCGTAGTTCATTGCGACAAGCCGAAGAAGGATTACAGCGACCTCAATAAATACGAAGTATATCAGCAGGGAAGCGGAGTTGCGATAATCGCACTCGGAACATTTTTCGGAATCGGAATGCAGGCTGCCGAAATGATCGAGAAGCGCACCGGCGTAAAGCCTACGCTCATCAATCCGATATACATTACCGGAACGGACGACGAGCTTCTGGAGTCGCTCAAGTCCTCGCATAAGGCTGTAATCACCCTGGAGGACGGAATACTTGACGGCGGCTTCGGCGAGAAGATCGCGCGGTTTTACGGCGATTCTGACATGAAGGTTGCTAACCTGGGACTTAAAAAGGAGTTCCTTGACCGCTACGACGCAAACGAAGTCCTCAGACAGAACGGACTTACACCGGAGCAGATCGCAGACAAGGCAGAGCAGCTTACAAAGTAAAATCAGACTGCCGATAAAGGCGCAGTAAAATACGGGGCTGAGGAAACTCAGCCCCGCATTTATTTATGGCATCTTATCAATACCGTAAACCAGCATTGCCAGGATATCCATTGTCTCTCCGATATCAAGGTCTCTGCCCTCAATCGCCAAAACATCGGACATCAGTCTGGAGCCGTTGTTGTAGTTGAGCTGAGCGACATGATACGGTATGCCGTTTTCAGTACGTCCGCATATCGAAAGCTGATAGAATGCGCTGGATTCCTTGCCCTGCACTACCTTTTCGTAGGAGCCGAGTGAGGATTCCGGCCCGCTTCCGGCTAAATCCATGACCTTGCCGGAGGAAAGCGTTATTCTCTGCGGATCGTTGTAATATGAGCTTCCCGCCTTGACTATCAGTGTTTTGCTGCCGTTCGTGAAGTACAGCGATACCCTGCGCGGAACGCCGTCAGCTGAGAAGTCCATCTTCATGGAGTTACTTACGTTCAGATTCCAGCCATTCTGTGTGAGCAGGCTGATATTGCCATGTACATCTGAATTTCCTGCAAGTCTTGCGTAGTCAGCCAGAAGCTCGGATTCGCTGGTGTAGTACTCCGCGTCGCTGTCCGCGTCGGAGGGTCTGGACATGCGCATCGGATTGTAGTATACGAACCCTGCTTCGTACGTCTTATCCGGGAAGTCCCTGAACGTGTAGGTCGGTTCTGCGTATTCCGCTGTCTGGAGTACGGTAGGAGCCGCGGTGTCCTCGCAGAGCGCCGCCAGCAGCTCTGCAAATCTGCGCAGACCGGTGTTTACTGTGGTGACTACAACGTAGCTTTCGCCGGATCTGAAGCCGCCCATGTAAACGTCATTGCCGTTGATCAGACCGTGACCGGCATATACCCGTGCGCCTGCCTTGCTGAAATTCTCGGAGCTTTCGGCGGGTGTTCTGCCGAAGATGTAGTTGTAGTTGTCAAGCATGCGCATATCGTCGGTCACTGTGATGGAAGCGCTTGCAATTCCATACCGGTCGCTGAGGGAATACTTCACGCCGGTGCGCTTCTTGTTCGCGAAATATGCTATCCGGTCGTTGGTGTAGTACGGCGTGTTGAGTTCGTCGTAATCGTAGAAATACCCGTCTGAAAGATATTCCTGTGCTTCCTGGTATTGCTGCGGGTCGTCGCCGGGGAGCATTTCTGTACCAACGCCGTGGTCGCTGTCAAACATGCCGCTGCTTATGCCGTCATACGCAGCCGAATAGCTCATATAAACCACATCGCCGAGAAGCTTCTGCGGGTCAGAAAGTATACCTATTCCGGAAAGCTTGCTTATCTCGTCATAGGAAAGCTCACTCCGACTGATTTCGGAAGAATCAGTCCTCATCTCCACATTGTAGTGTGAGTTATCGAGCCTGGACGCCGTCCACGTCAGCCCGTTAAGGTTCAGCGTGCCCCATTCGGTCTGCACGGTGGTGCACTCCGGCATGAGGTTGTTGTCCTTTTCATAGGTGGTGATAATGGGTGCATATGCGCCGTTGTAGGAGCCGTCCGGGGTGTAGTTGCCCATGTGGTCGCCCGGCTCTGCCGGAGATATCGACGCCAGGCACTTTTCAAACTCATCGCGGGAAAGTCCCTCGCTGTAAAGGCGGTAATATATCTTCTCGCCGTTCGTTTCAAGCTCGAACTGCGCCAGATATCCGTCGCCGCCAGCGCATACGCCAAGCTGGAATGTCTGCGGTTCGATGAAGTCGTATCCGCCGTTCACGGTAGCCCGGCTGGTATATGCACCGGTGTATTCCAGGTACGTTCCGTCGTCGCGGATTATCGGCAGGAACTCGTCAGATCTGGTAGAAACGCTGATCGTGACTTTCCTGTAGCTTCCTGTCAGTGTGAGCGCAAGACCTGTGGAGCTGTACTGCGCGCTCTCAAGGGACAGAATATTACCCAGCGGGCGTTCGTCCAGTGCGTATTCCGTAGGAATGTTGCTTTCGGTGAGCCTCTTGTATTCCGACTGATAATATTCGTCGGTGCCTGGAATTACGGCGTTCGGCGCGTATTTGTGAAGCAGTTCGTTTGCTGTCCTGGCGTCGCAGCTGATGGAGGGGCTGTTGTATGCCAGGTCAGAAGTTCCTGCGTTTTGATAGTACAGCTCTCCGTTTGCGAGGGCGGTTTTTGTTCCGACATCGGAGCTGATGATCTTCTTGGCGCTGCCATTGGAGTACAGCTCAGCTAGGGTCTTTACGAACGTTTCTTCGCTGACGCCGGACATATCCAGAACGGCATAGCCCAACGGAGAGTACTTGTCAAGGCTGCCGAAGCTGCTCAGCGCCCAGCCTGCAACATAATGCAGATCGCCCCAGGCGTCGTAGCCCCTTCCGACGTACAGTTTATCGAAGTTGTCAGCGCCCTGCACGAAGTTATTGCTTGAGTTGGACGGATATCTTGCGAATACAAGGTTCATCTCGTCGAACAGCGACCAGTCGTCAAATATTCCGATATGCGCGGACTGTCCGTCGTCAGTGCTGAACCTTACCTCATAGCAGGCGCCGGCGCGGTCGTAATTATCGAAGTAACTGATCTTATCCGTCTTGTAGTGGCTGCCGTAGGTCTTTTCGCCGTCGTCCGTGTTGTAGGTGCCCTTTACGACGTACTGCTGAGCCTCTGCGAATTCCTCCGGCGTATCCTGGGGATTCGACTTCAGATTTGCGCCGAAACGCGTATCGGCTAAAGGCTCTTCGCCGTGCGTCAGACCGTCGTAGTACGCCGAGTAACTAACGGTCGTCTTTCCGGAGGTGCCGAAGATGGTTTCCGGGGACATGCTGTTGAGAATGTCCATTCTGCCGAATTCCGCAGCGTCGGAAACCGTGTATCGCAGCTCCTCGGAAATGGAGGTATCGTCGCTGCTGCTCATGATGTTCCATTCTGCGGAGGGTATGTGTCCGAAGTAGGAGGTAACGGGATTGTAGGTCAGTTCGCCGTAATCCGTGCTCTTTGTTACTGTATCCGGGACAACTGCGTCGGTCTGCGGGGACTTTAAGTTTCTGAGATCCAACTCGTTGCCGCTGGTGTTCACCCAGCCCTTGTGGTCATAGCTGAGGTACGCTTTGGAAGCGTCGTCGATGCAGCTGATGAACACGTCGCGGGTGATGTTTCTGGCGTCTATGCGGCAGTGGTATACGTCATTATTACCGGAAATATAGGGGATTATATAATCGTATTCCGCAGCGAAATACTCATCGTCGCTGTAATTGTAGCTTCCCGCCGCCATCGTGAAGCATTCCGGAGACACGAAATTTATCCAGCTCATCGCGAATTTGCTGCGGCGTCCGGCTTCCGGAATGATGTAGCTTCCGTCCGGCAGGGATATCGGCATGAACTCATTGAGCCTGCTGGATATGCTGAAATTGACCTGCTTTGTGCCGTCGCTGTTTTTCAGCACTATCACGGCGCCGGTGTCGCTGGAGTACGTTTCGGCGACGGACATTCCGTCAAGGTACTCTGCATAGCCGTTTTCTCTGAGGCTGTTCAGATAGTCAGATGTGTAATCCTTCAGCGCCTGCTCTGCGGAAACGCTGTTCTGTGGCTGGTCGTGCGCAGCGGTGGAGGTAGTGAAGCTCTGGAATTTCAGCTCGCCGAGCGCCGTGGATCTGAAGTAAAGCCCCTGCTCCTGGACGGGCTTTACTTCAGCCCTGCCATTGGAGTAGATCTGCGCCAGGAGTGCTGTGAATTCGCTCTCGCTTAGGTCCTTCACTTCCAGAACGACATAAACATCGTTTATCTTGAAGCACGCTTCGTAATACCGTGTGTTTTCAAATAGCCCGGTTCCTGCATACAGCTTTCCGCAGCCGTCTGCGCGCTCTGCAAATTTCGGGCTGGATTTGGCAGGGTAGCGCCCGAACTCCATTGTGTATCTCCGGAAAAGCTCCCAGTTGTTCAGTACGGACAGCCTTAGTTCGCCCTCATCACCGCGATAGTTCACCGTGTAATATGCACTGGTGCGGGTCTTGTTCCTGAAGTAATCAAGTTTGTCGGTGGTGTAGCAGCTTTCAAGATAATCGCCGTCCAGAACGCCGTTAAGATGCTGCTGCGCTTCTGCAAATTCCTCCTGGTCGTCGCCTGGGAGCATTTCGGAATTTGCGCCAAAATCCGGGGTCTGCTCATCGTTGTATATTCCGTCGTATATCGCGGAGTAATCTATTTGTGCGTCGGCGTTCTCTATCGGGATATCAATGCTGTTCAGTACGTCAAGCCCGGAGAAATCCGCCATGTCGCTGAGGGAATAATCGGTGCTGCCAAGCTTTCCGCTGCTCTGGATATTCCATCTCTTGATGTAATAGCCGGAATTAAAGGCGTAAGTCAGCTGGTTTAGGTATAGGTCTCCGTAGTCGGTGCTTGCAGTGTATCCGTTGGGAATCGGGACATCGCTGTTGTCGGGGTAGCCGTCAACCGGGTTTGCGGCATCGCTTCCGTCGCTGTAATATCCGCGGTGGCAGGAATCCAGACTGAACGGACTTCCTGTATTCAAACATTCCAGGAATACATCTTGCGGAATGTTCCTTGTATCCAGTCTGCCGTAATATGTCACGCCTTCGTCTGATTTATAGGAATACAGCGCGGTGTAGTATTCAACGCCGTCGATATTCGCGGAGCCTGCCGCCATGCGGTCTGTCTCCGGGTCGATGATGTTCTGTGTGTCCTTTGCGAAGAAACTGCGCCAGTCGCCGACGGGGGTCAGATACTTGCCGTCCGCAGTTATGGGTATAAACTCCTGCGGGTCTGTGGAGATACACAGATTTGCCTGCTGAGAGCCGTCCGCATTGCGGTATATAAGGGACATTCCGGTGTCGCTGTAGTATATCTCCTGCAGCGGAACGTCCTTGCTCAGCGGGTAGGAGCTGTCGGACTGTCCGTCAGGAGTTCTTCCTGCCCAGATATCCGATGCCTGCTCAAGTGCGGTATAGCCGATGCTCTTGGCTATCAGCCTGTAACGCTCCAGAAATTCGCTTGCGCCCTTGTATTCGATTTTGCTCACATTGTCGTTGTATACGTCGTTATACTGGCTGACCGGCTGAGTGTGCGCGGTGTCTGTCAGTGTGAAATCCTGGAAATGCAGGATACCGTCCGCGGTGCGCTTCATATAGTATTCATCCTCGATGAATACTTCGCTTGTGCCTTCGGTGCTTTCATCGGTGGTTGCCACGGGGGTGCTGGGCTGCTGCGTCAGATTATCGCGGTTGAACCATACGCCTGCGCCTACCGCCAGGACTATTGCCGCCGCCGAGCTTACTATCGCCACGACGCGCCCGGTATTGCGTTTTTTCGGCTCCAGTTTTATTTCGGTAGCCGGGAAGAAATCCCCGGAGTTTTCCTGCTGGGCGGATACCTTTTCCGGCATCTGGGCAAGCAGCTTTTTCTTCATCTCGGATTTTACGTCCTCAGGGAGGACGATCTTGTCATACGCTGATCTGAAATCATTTCTGTTCATATTGCGTCCCCCTCCAGATCGATTTTCAGCATGGAGCGTCCCCGCTCCAGCCGTTTGTAAACTGTGTTTTCGCTTATGCCGAGCGCTGCTGCGATATCCGCCGCCGGCATATCCTCATAATAGAACATGTATACCGTGGTGCGCAGCTTCTCCGGCAGGCGCATCACAAGGTCAAGAATTTCGTGCTCGCTGTCGTTCGCCGGGGAACTGAGTGTGTTCTCAAGCAGCTCGTCAAGCGGAATGTTTCGCTTAATTCTGCCGGATTTCATGACGTTCAGCGACTTGTTCTCTGCCGTGCGTATCAGCCATGCCTTGGCATGGGTTCGGTCGTTGAAGCAGTCCTGGCGTATCAGCGCAGTGAACGTATCCATGACGATGTCCTGTGCTTCCTCACGGTTCTTTACTATATTCAGGGCAATTCTGTAAACCATGTCGGCATGCTCGTCAAACAGTGCGCTCACCATGTCCTGAGTTATAAGTATCATATAAGTCCCACCTTCCTGCGGAAATTTCCGCCCTTCACTTAGTAAAACTACCAGGAGCGTGATTTTCTGACATCAGAATATTATTTTTTTTATGCAACGAGCCTGTACATATAGTTGTTTTTCTTAACAGTTAAAAAATCGATATGCCAAATTATGAAATATGTACAATTAATGTATCTCGGAAGCGTAATGTGTGAAAACTACTTGAAAATAGCCGGAAATCATGCTATAATTAGTATATCTAGGGAATGTAACTAGGGTAATTATCCATAAATTTCTAGGAGGTTTTATCATGGTTTTAAAAAGATCACAGAGAGTTCTCAGCTTCGCGCTGTCGCTCATAGTGCTGCTGGCGCTGTCCTCGGTGTTCTGCTTTGAAAGAGCAGGCGCTGTTTCCGACGGCGAGTGGACATATGAGCTTGAATCCGGCGGAGCAAACATCACAAGCTACATAGGCACCGGCAAGGACGTTGTTGTTCCTGCCAAGCTCGGAAATCAGAAGGTATACAAGGTAACTGCCATCTCCACAAACAACTTCAAGAGCAGCATCACCTCCATCACTTTCTCAAATGGAATAAGCGTTCTTGGCGATTCCATATGCAAGGGATACAGTTCCCTTGAGAGAGTGACCCTTCCCGACACCCTTACTTCCATCGGTTCTGACGCATTCTTCGGATGCACTTCACTGAAGGCTGTTACTATCCCGAATTCCGTGACCTCTATCGGTGCAAATGCCTTTGCAGGCTGCACATCGCTCATCAGCGCGACAATGAACTGCAAGGCAACTGTTGTACCCAGCAAGCTTTTTGCCGGCGACAAGAGCCTTAACACCGTGACTATCCCGACATATACAACAGAGATCGGCGACAACGCGTTCGAGGGCTGCGCTGCTGTTGTGAACATCACGCTTCCTGCTTCTGTAAAGACCATAGGTGCGAATGCATTTTCCGGTTGCTCAAGCCTTACAAATGTTTACCTCCCCGCTGAACTTAAGAGCATCGGACAGCTTGCGTTCAACAACTGCTCTTCACTGACTACGCTGTTTATCCCCAACAAGACAAAGACCATAAATGACGAGGCATTTGCAGGCTGCACTTCACTGCGCTCCATTTATTTCTGCCCGTCAGTAAATGTTATCAAGAACAACATATTCAATAACTGCGGTTCCCTGGAGTCTATCGTATTTGGCGGTGAAAACTTCAACTTTGGCAACTTCTCTGCTGCTTCCCTGAGCGCTACAGTTTACTACCCTGCAAAGTACGTTTCTTCCTGGAGCGATTATTACGGACCCAAGGCCAAGTCTTACCAGTCTCCCTCTTCCGTAAGTCTTACCGGTGATACAACTGTAAAGGCAGGAACTACTGTACATCTTAATGTTTCCATCAATGGTGACATCAAGGACGCTTATGCAATTTCAAGCTCCAACCCAAATATTGCTACAGTTTCCGCTGATGGTACGCTGTTCGCACGCGCAACCGGTATGACTACCGTAACTGTAACAGCAGTTTCCGGCGTATCCAAGTCGATCGAGGTTTCTGTACAGCCGGCGGCTCCTACAGCTGTAAAGGCTGTTGCAAAGACCACAACCTCTGCTGATATCACATGGCAGGGAACTAATAACGTTACAGGCTACAATATTTTCCGCTCCACTTCCAAGCGTGGTTCATTCAAGAAGGTCGGCAGCTCCACCACAACTTCCTACACTGACAAGGGTCTGACCAAGGGCAAAACATACTATTACAA
>Ga0129310_1002217_pt1 | contig 14897 bp, 11 predicted proteins | sample Go1ome_2_FD_94433 | JGI IMG/M metagenome (GOLD analysis project Ga0129310, IMG submission 94433) | Western lowland gorrila individual fecal microbial communities from Wisconsin, USA - Go1022A metagenome | ecosystem: Host-associated > Mammals > Digestive system > Large intestine > Fecal | place...
AGAGCTTTCTGTGGATATCTTCAAAATTGCGGGCGCTGCGCTCGGCATGCTCATCGGCGTGGAGCTCGACCGCCATTTCGTGCATTTCGAAGTCAAAGCGCCACTCCGGATGCAGATCGTCAAAGTTGTGCTGGGCGTTCTGATCACGCTCGGCCTGCGTGCCGGCATGAAAGCGCTCTTCGGTCCCGCCCCGATGATGGAGTTCCTGCGCTACCTGCTGACGCTGCTGTTCATCTCCATCGGCTGGCCCGCGCTGTTCAACCTGGCGGTGAAAAAGTTCGCAAAGTAACTATTGTACTGCAAAAAGATGAAACCTCCTGCCGCAGAAGCCAATCTTCCCTCTGCGACAGGGGGTTTTTATTCTTCGTTTGATCTTCATCCAAACTCTCAGCAAAATACTACTTTGAGTACTTTTCTTGACTTCTCTATTCCGACAGATATAATCAAGATTACAATACCGTTTTTTAAAGGGGTTTGATCTTTTGTGATTGCGCATATTCGCAAATCTGACCATGCGGTTCAGCCGCTATACGACCACTGCACTGCGGTCAGCCGCCTTTGTTCCGAAAATGCCCGATCTATGGGCTTTTCCAAGTTGGCTGCCTTGATCGGTTTGATGCACGACATGGGGAAGGCGACGAAGGAATTCAAAAAATACCTTTACTCATTTCTCTTAACCCAAGCGCTCCCCTCGCCCCATCATCATTCGCTCACTGGCGCCATTTTTGCTTACCGCCGGTGGTTTCAGGCCGCCGAAGCCACTATGTCTGTCCGCACGACCGCGCAGCTGGTTATGCTTTGCATCGCAGGGCATCACACAGGGCTTACTGATTGTCTTGAACCAACCGGCGATTCTCCGCTGCTTCGAAGCCTGAAGACCGAGGAAGCTCTGGTATATCCTGATCAAGCGGAATCCTGGTTTTTACAAAATGTTGCGGACGAGTCTCAACTGGATTCCCTGTTTGCAGCTTCCTGCAAAGAAGTGAAAGCCCATTTCCCCTTAATCGACAATTCCGAAAGGCTCAGCAAAACAGATACAATCTCCTTGGGTTTAATTTGCCGTTATCTTTTAAGCCTGCTGATTGATGCGGATCGTTGGGATTCTTCCTGCTTTGAATATGTCGAAAATCCGTTCCAGAATGCCGACTATGCGCCCGATTGGGACGCCTTGCTGCATACATTTGAGCACTATCGAAAGGAAAACCTGGGCGGAAAAGGCAGCATCAACCAAATTCGCGCCGAAATATCAGATGCCTGTTATGAGGGCGCAGCTTCAAAGCCCTCTATATTTACGCTCTCCGTGCCGACCGGCGGCGGAAAAACCTTTTCGAGTTTACGTTTTGCCCTGCGCCATGCCGCTGTGAACCATCAAAAACGCATCTTCTATATCATCCCATACAACACTATTCTCGACCAGAATGCCAAAGACATCCGCGAATCCTTGTCCAACTATCCTTCCATTCTTGAGCACCATTCCGATATCATACAGGAGACGGAAGAAGAACAGCAACTTTATCAGCGCCTGACCGAACGCTGGGACAGTGATATCATTCTGACCAGCCTGGTTCAGTTTCTAAATGCCTGCTACGCCGGACCTAACACGGACGCACGCAGGTTTCATCGTCTGACCAATTCCGTGCTGATTTTCGATGAAATTCAGTCCCTGCCCAAGCACTGCAAAGTCCTCTTTGAGCGTGCCATCCAATTCCTAACCAACATCTGCCGCAGCACGGTTGTGCTCTGCACCGCTACACAGCCCTGCCTGACGCTTTCTCCCGTACCAAAAGAGTTAGTTCCCAGTGGTGGCCTTCTTTACGAACGTCTAAAGCGAGTTCAATATATCCCCGATCTAAATCCATCGCGTACCTATACCTCCTCCGCTTCGGAAATCGCCCGATTGCTTGCAACCCGTTCCGTCCTGGCTATACTCAATACCAAATCTGCCGCCTGGACCATTTATCAGGAAACCAAAGAACGGCTTCAGAAAGCAGGCTACTCTTTCGCCTCTTTGGATCCGAATCTTTCGGAGGACCAGATTACCGCCGCTGCCGAAGCCGTCAAAGATGAGGTGCTTTGTATTCATATGAGCACGCTGCTTTGCCCGGCGCATCGCAAAAAACAGATCGCTTGGATCAAAGCTTGGCTGAAGGCCGGGAAAAAGATATTGTGCGTTTCCACTGCTTTGATCGAGGCTGGAATTAACGTCAGTTTCCCGATTGTCATCCGGGATCTGGCAGGACTTCCCAGCATTGTGCAGGCAGGCGGACGTGCCAACCGGAATATGGAGTTCCCCATGGGCGATGTTCTGATCTGGAACCATCCGGAAGAGGTCGGGGCGCTGGGGCTGTTAGAAGATATACAGCATGGCGCTGAGATCACCCAACGTTTTCTTCGCGCCGGAGAGAATCAGGAGACCCTGGACTCCCCACAGATGATTCAGCGATATTTTGAAGCGGAGGCAGCTTACACAAAAGAAAAGCAGTCCTTTCCATGCAGGGACTCCCGTGGCCGTTATTTCACTCTTGCAGATTTGCTTGCCAACAATCCCGCTTGCTATCAACCGGCACAGGAGCGAAAATCCGCCCGGCAGCTCGTCCTGCCGCAGAGCTTTCGAACCGCTTCGGCTCATTTTCGCGTCATTCCGGATCAGACAACCGCTGTGCTTGTGCCTTGGGGCGATGGCGCAGAGATTATTGCAGCACTGAGCGTTCCCCACAGTATGCGTGAAGAAATCCAACTCCTGCGAAAAGCACAGGCTTACAGTGTTTCACTGTATGACCAGATGATTCAACAGCTAGATGCGCAAGATGCATTGACCCGTATCGGAGAGAAGAGGATCTATGCACTCAAAAAAGGTTTTTATACAGAAGAAGAGGGAATCAATTTGTTCCGTATATTTTATTGAAATCGTATAAGCGTTGTGCTATACTACTCTCAGACAGAAGAAAGACGCAGCATATGCAGCGTCTTTCCCCTGTTACACTTTTCCGTATAAATTATTTTTTCAATCCATCCATCTCTTGTAAGAGATGGGACGTATTTCATTATAGCCGGATAAATGGCTGATGACAAGAGGCTTCTTATTTTCCATAAACCACTTTATTTGCAGGAAGGTGAATGTCATTGAAAGAAGTTTTCCGCAACACAGTCGAATTCACTGTACACGGGCAATACGCCCTGTTCAGTGATCCGATCCTTCGAATGGGCGGCGAACGCGCCTCCTACCCTGTCCCCACCTATCAGGCACTAAAAGGGATCATAGAAAGCGTGTACTGGAAGCCATCCATACTTTGGCTGATCTCTTCCGTCCGGATCATGAACCCGATCCAGACCGAGGGCAAGAGCATCCGTCCGATCAGCTATACCGGTAAAACAAATACGCTCTCCATCTACACCTATCTGGTCAACCCTGTCTATCAGGTTCGCGCGCACTTTGTCCCCAATCCTTACCGAACGGAACCGGATCTGATTGAGGACGGCCTGAAAGAGCACAAGCACCATAACATTGCCCGGAGAATGATCAAAAAAGGCGGACGTCGGGATATCTTTCTGGGCACCCGCGAGTGCCAGGCCTATGTGGAGCCCTGTATCTACGGAGAAGGCCAAGGATACTATGACGATCGTAGTGAAATTGACCTTGGAGTTATGTTTCATTCCTTCGCCTACCCGGATGAGACGGGCAAAGACGAGCTGGGCGTTCGCCTCTGGCACGCAAAGATGACCCATGGGGAAATCACATTCCCGAAGCCGGAAGAAATCAACCCCGATCTATACCGATTTATCCGCCCGATGGAGAGAAAAAAGTTCGGTGGGAAATACAACAATTTCATCGGCTTGAAAGAACCTTCTTTGGTGGAAGAGTTAGCGGAAGAAGGTGAGATCGAGTGAGCATTTTTCAGAAACTCTGCGATGTATATGATTCCTTGATCGATACAACGGCAACCGAGGGCGAGAATCCGCTTACGCCAATCGGCTTTACAAGGGAAGAAATCGCTTTCAATATCATTCTCTCTCCCGAAGCGGAATTCGTCAGTGTCAGCTCTCTTCCTGAAAAAGAGAAATACACAGTTCCCAGTACCCCGCTGGCGGAAGCGCGCTCCGGTTCACTCCCCGATCCCTATCCACTCGCCGATAAGCTCAAGTACTTCATCACGATCGGAGAGCCTTCTAATCCGCTCTATGAAAAGTACATCAAGCAATTGCGGGAGTGGTGTGAGCAGACGCACGCTCCGGAGTGTCTGCACGTTCTGCTGCGCTATCTGGAGAAAAAAACGCTTTACGCGGATTTGAAAAGTAATCCATCGATAAAGATAAATGTTGCGCTGGATGAAAACACAAAAAAGCTCGATGGTTCCGACGTTGACAAAATTGTCTGTTTCAGCATTGAGTACCCCGATGACGAAAACCGCTTGTGGATGCGGCGGGATGTGCGCGAAAGTTGGGAAAAGCATTTCACTGTAAAGTTCTACGGAACTCCCGGTCTATGCTATGTCACCGGCCAAACACTAGGAATCATGGAAAAGCATCCGGGCGTTTCCGGAACCAGCAGGTTGATCTCCTCCAAAGACGATGCATTTCCCTTTCGTTATAAAGGCCGTTTTGTTGAAAACGGAAGCGCCGCAACAGTCAGTTCCCTGGCCTCCTTCAAAGCACACAAAGCGCTCGATTGGTTGCTCAAGCATCAGGGGTTCCAACGATACGGGATGAGCTTTGTCGGGTGGAATACCCAGGCTCCGGCGCTCTATCCGGAGGAAGAAGAAAAATCGCTCCCCGATACTTTCGGGTACTATATTCATGCTCTCTTCCAAGCCGCTCAGGGCTATGAAAAAGACTACCAAACAGTAACAGATCCCGAAGAAATCTCGGAAAGACAGCGGCATCGTATCCATGAAGTCGTCCTTCTCGGCCTGCAAGCGGCAACGCAAGGGCGAATATCCGTCATCTACGAGCAGGAAATACCGGAAAATGTTTTTGTAGAAAACATAGAGAACTGGTATAAAACATGCAAATGGCAGATGCCGCATCGCGAAGGACAATCGGATGAACGATCCCCCACCTGGAAACAGATCTGCGAGGTTGTCATGGGACCCGTCGCCTTTCAAGAGGCAAAGGACAAGATGGACAGCTCTTCAGCCAAGCAGATGCGCGACTTGCAGATGCGTTTGTTGGCTTGCACTGTCAACAAAAAGCCCCTCCCATCCAGCATGGTGCATTCTGCGTTTCAACGCGCCATACGCCCCCTGACTTTTCCCGATGATAAAAGCTCCTCCTGGGATGAGTGTGTGGCGTTTGCCTGTGCTTTAATCCGCAAGCATTTTCTCGACCGTGGTCTTAGGGAACTCTCCTTTGTGCTGGATCCTTCCTGCACCGATCGCTGCTACCTTTACGGTCGGTTATTTGCCATTGCGAACAAGCTGGAATATGATGCCACCGGAGAAACCAAAACCAACGCTATCCGGCTCATGACGCGCTTCGTTCAGTGCCCCGATGATACCTGGCTTCACCTGTTTCAAAAGCTCCTCCCCTACCTTCGCAAGCTGGGTTCCGATCACCGCTCCGCAAGGCGGTATCTGCGGCTGCTGGGTGAAGTGGAATACCTTTTCTCGCCAGATGATCTCTGCCGAAGCCAGCCGCTTTCCGAACTGTTTTTGATCGGGTTCAGCGCACAAAATCGAGAGCTTTGGCTCAAACACGATGATCGTCATCAGATATCGAAACCGCTTCAGGGTTATCAACCATCCGGGAAACGGGATGAACTGTACGGCTGCCTGCTGGCTATCGCCGACCGAACCGAATGGATGACAGAAAGCGTGCTGATCCATGGCGAAGAATTCAGAAGTTCGCATCGTGAAAGCACGAGGGATGGCCAAACCAACGCACTGCTCTCCGCCGCATCGTTTATTGCCAATCCCTGCGGAACTTGGACAGCAATTCACGACCGAATGATTCCTTATCTGGAAAAAAGCGGTATAAAATCCGCTCTGTATACACAGCGGCTTCTTTGCAGGATAGAGCAAAGCTTTTCCGAAGAGGATCGGCTGAGCACCTCTCCTCTGAACCGTTTCTTCCTACACGGGTATCTAACCATGACGCTGGCCTTAGCCACGCCGGGCGGGTTGGACACAGATTTCTGGCAGCCGAGCGTTACGGCTCAAATTGCTCCGCAAAGCCGAGAAGCCGCCTACGGCGCTCTGCTGGCACTAGAAAATGACTTGGAACGCGCCGTGCTGGATTTGAATAAAGACGAAGAGGAAAATCGTCCCAGCAATGCGATGCGTTTCATGTCCCATGCCGCCCAGATGCCCGGAGATGTATGGCTCTATCTGCGTGAGCGAATGCGCCCCTATGAGAAAAAAAGCTGGTTTGGCGAGGCAATTTGCCGGCGGGAGAGCATACTCTGGCAGCTTATCACAGGCTCACACTGGAACACAAACGAACCGCTGAAACCGGACTATCTGCACTATTTCTATCTATACAGCAACATGCAGAGCATGAAAAAAGACGAAAGAAAGGATAACTGAACCATGACTGCTCTGAAGAATAAGATTGATTTTGCACTGGTGTTTACCGTCCGCAACGCCAACCCCAACGGGGACCCGCTTGATGGGAACCGTCCCCGCACGACCTACGAGGGACTCGGTGAAGTCTCCGACGTCTGCCTCAAGCGCAAGATCCGCAATCGCTGGCTGGACGAAGGCAACCCGATCTTTGTTCAGTCCGATGACCGCCGCAGTGATGACTATCTTTCCTTGAAAGACCGCGCCGATAGCATCAACGAACTTAAAGCGTGCTATGACAGCCTAACTGACTCAAAAAAAGGCAATAAGGACAAAAAGACTCCTCCTATCCATACCTCTGACGAATACATCAAAATTGCTTGCAAAACCTGGCTGGATGTCCGTGCTTTTGGACAGGTTTTTGCATTCAGCGAAGACAAAAAAGATGAAAATAAGGATAGTAGAAAAAAAGCAGAGACGAAAAAAGGGATATCCATTGGTATCCGCGGCCTCGTGAGCATTCACCCCGCATTCAGCCTGAACAACGTCAATATCATCAGTACACAGATCACGAAATCTGTCAATCTGAAGGCATCTGATGATCCCGATAGAAAGGCATCCGATACAATGGGTATGAAGCACCGCGTAGATTACGGCGTATACATCACCTATGGTTCTGTCAATATCCAGTGTGCCGCCCAAACCGGATTCAGTGAAGAAGATACCGCTGCACTGAAGGAAGCGCTCCGGACGCTCTTCCGGAATGATACGTCCTCCGCGCGCCCCGATGGTAGCATGGAGGTGGTCAAACTCATTTGGTGGGAACACAATTGCCAGAACGGACAATATTCCTCGGCAAAAGTGCATCGTTCTCTTCACGTGAAGCAGCCTGCCTCACCCGATTCTCTACCGGATATAACGGTTGATGCATCCGAAATTCCCGGCCTTGCTTATACCTTGATCGACGGGGAGTAAGTGTCCTGCCATTCCGGCGTTTTCATCAGAACAATCTTTTCTTCCGCTCGTACTCGCAAGAGAATGCTGTAAAACGGTATTCTCTTGCAGGACGCGGTATTCTCCCAACCTTTTCGGAACAAGATTCTCGTTCATCTTGCAATGTAGATTGGGCCGTTCACCTATTTTTGCAGTCTTGTCAGAAAGCCCCTATGGAATGTTTGCACCATCCATCTGGATTTCTCCGCATTCAGCGCGACCCTTCATTGCCCAATGAATATCCGATAGATTCGCACTTTTTTAATACTGTTCATGTCGTTTTTTATTGCATCTGTTCAGCTTATTCTTGCTCTTTATCCCGTTTTGCCGGAGATTTATTGAGAATTTCCGCTGTCGCTCCCCACACGGGGAGCGTGGATTGAAATGCTTGGTCACCTCGTCGATCAGCGCCGTGATGATGTCGTTCCCCACACGGGGAGCGTGGATTGAAATCCGGATCGTGGCGAGTCCAGCGCACTGACGGCCCGTCGCTCCCCACACGGGGAGCGTGGATTGAAATAGCGGGATCACGATCAACGGCTATACGCTTAATAGTCGCTCCCCACACGGGGAGCGTGGATTGAAATCAGATGCAAATGCAGAGCCAGGAATGCTGCTGCGGTCGCTCCCCACACGGGGAGCGTGGATTGAAATCTCTCTGGGAAAAAGAATAGATAGGGGTGTGGGGGTCGCTCCCCACACGGGGAGCGTGGATTGAAATTGTTTTAGTGTGCCGGTGACGAGCTGCCCGCCGGTCGCTCTCCACACGGGGAGCGTGGATTGAAATTGCTCGTCTTCGCCGACCTCTAGCAGATCCTGATAGTCGCTCCCCACACGGAGAGCGTGGATTGAAATAGCATATCCCCACCATGCCGGACGTTATCCCGGGTCGCTCCCCACACAGGGAGCATGGATTGAAATGTTACGCCGCCGGCAGCCGCGAAGATTGTCGCGACGGGCACTCCTCACGCGGGAGTGTGGAATGCAATTCGGCCATCTGGCAGGTTGCAACGCTCCCTCACGTCGCTCCACATGCAGGCGCGTGACTTGCTATCCTGTCGATCCTCAAAATCGAATCAACGCGGCGCACTTTTCTTCAAATGCAAAAACAGCCCCGCTCCGAAGCAATTCGGAGCGGGGCTGCGTTGATACAGGACTTACTTGTTGTGGACGGATTTTTTGTAAATATGGCGTTCGTCGAACGCGAGGTGCGCCAATCCGTGGTGGCGGCGCTTGGCGGCATGCTCATTGCCGTGCATGTCCTGCCAGTCGTCAAACTTGTCCGGCTCGGCCAGGATCATGGCGCTCAATTCCACCATGTCGTCGAGGATCTGCACCGGACGGGGCGTCTCGAAATGGCCCGGATAGAGCGCGTCGAACTCACTCTCGCGCTTCTGCAGCTCCACCAGCTTTTCGTGATAGGCCTCCACCGTGTTCAGCTCACTGTCGCCAAAGAAGATCAGCGTGGGCGTGCGCACGAGAGAATCGCCGGTAAAGAGCATTCTGCGCTTCTTCTCCAGCAGGCAGATACCGCCGGGCGTATGGCCGGGCGTGTGGATAACTTCCACTTCATGGCCGCCGCCCAGGTCGAATACATAGCCCTCATCAATCGGGATCAGCTCATAGGGCGCGCAGGGGACGTAGTCCGCCTTGGTGTAGCCGCATCCCTCCGGCGCATCGCGCATCGGGTCACAAGCTTCGTCCTTGTCCATGCGATGTGCATCCGCTGCGTCCAGCCGATGGATGTACACCTTATCAAACTGGAAGTTGCCCAGAATGTGATCGCCGTGGGAATGGGTATCCACAACCACCAGCGGCTTATCGGTCAGACGCTCACAGAGCGCCTTGGTATCACCCACGCCAAAGCCGGTGTCGATCAGCATCGCCTTCTCTGTGCCCTCTACCAGGTAGCACAGCGTGGGGCATCCGCCGGGCGAGAGCAGCGACCAAACGCCGTCCGCCAGCTTTTCCACTTCCACAAAAGGATTTTCTTCGTATCTCATGTTCGTTCCCCCTTCTAACGGCTTTTGCCGTTCTGTATATATTACAAAAGCCCTTCGAGGTAGCGGATGCTCTCTGCCATCTTCTCAAAGTGGTCCTTTGTGCCTTCATGCGGGCCGTATTCGACGGTAACATAGCCGTCGAAGCCATCCTGCTTCAAATCGGGCAGCAGCGCGGCAAAATTCACCACGCCCTCTCCATGCTGCGCATTCCAGATATGGCGACCGTCGCAGTCGATATCACCCGTCGTCGCATTTTCGGGATATTCGATGTCCTTGAGGTGGACATGAGCATAATGCCCCTTCAGCGCCTGATAGAAGTGCAGCGGATCTTCCTTCTGCGCCAGCATATTGCCGGTATCCAGTATCAGCTGAAGGCCCGGCGCGGCGTCCAGCAGCGCCTTCATCTCGTCGGAAGTGCTCATCGGCAGCGCGGGCACGGGGAAGTCCTCCACCATCACCGTCACGCCAAACTTGTCCGCATAGTTCACAATCTCCCTCAGCGCACAGCCCATGCGGCGGGAGGCCTCCTGCCGGGTCAGCTTTTCGAGATCGTGACGATTCACCTGCTCGACGATCATCAGCATCTTTGTACCGTGTGCCAGCGCGGTATGCACCGCCTGCTTGCCGCTCTCGATCGCCGCCTCCAACGCCTTGTCGTCAGGCGTCGCCATGTGAATCCAGTGGATGTAGTCCGCGATCTTCAGGCCGTTTTCGCGGCACAGGCGCAGCACCTCTTCGCGATCTGCAAATTCCGCGTCCATGTCGGAAGCATCGTAGGCCACAAAGCCCGCCGCGCGCGCACGGGGGAACATCTCCGCGAAGGTCATCTTGCCGCTGCGAACCTCATCCAGAATTTGCAACGACATGAACGTCCATTTCATACCGGGCATGATTTTTCTCCTCCTGTAAAACGATTTATGTCTTCATTTATTCCCTATTTTAGTATAATCCTCCCCCTTCCCGTTTGTCAAGGTGAGAGATAAACACCAAAAAGCGGCGCGCGCAGATCGTGGCGAATCTGTGCGCGCCTTGGGTTGAGGAAGAAGGGTGTTCTCTATCTAAACGGCGTGCAGGGCCGTTCAGACCATAAGGTTACTTGCCGCAGCCCGAGCAGCCGCCGCAGTCATGCGAGCAACGCCAGAGCTCGTCGGCGACGGGCGCCCAGCGCTTGGCCACCGGCACGCATTTATCGGAGAGCGTCCTGACGTCCTCCGGGTGTATCAGGTCGGTGGATTTTGCGCCGGAGCTTTCCACCATCTGCGTCAGCCGTCCGGGGTTGTCCAGCACGGGGCAGGGGCGCAGCAGGTTGCGGTTGAAGGGCTGGTTGGCGCGATAGGCCATGAACAGCGGGCTTTGCAGCGCCTCCAGCAGCGTTTTTTCCCGCAGGTTGGAATCGGAATAATGGATGAACGCGCAGGGCTCAAAATCGCCGTTTGCGTTGATGTGAAGGTATCTTCTGCCGCCTGCGATGCAGCCGTCCACATATTCGCCATCGTTCCAGAAATCCATCGTGAACAGCGGCTTGGTCTTGCGGAAGGCGCGGATGCGCTCAACCATGAACTTCCGCTGTTCGGCGGTGGCCAGAAGCTCCGGCACAGCATCCACGCCCACCGGCATATAGGTGAAGAACCACGCAAACTTCGCGCCCCAGGCGATCATATCGTCGAAATACTTCTCACTGCCGATGGTCTCAACGTTTTTGCCGGTGTAGCAGCAGGACACGCCGAAGGGCAGCTTCTTGCGGCGGAGAATCTCCATCGCGCGCATCACTTTGCCAAAGATGCCCTCTCCACGGCGGAAGTCGGGTCCATCAGGATCGCCCACGGGATGTTGCAGCCGTATTTCTGCCGCGCCTTTTCCTGAATATCCCAGCCGTAGAAATTGGCGTTGATGATGAAGTTGCTAAAGAGCCTGCGCAGCACTTCGCTGTCCACGTCCTCCCACAGGGAACAGATGAGCCGGAACCAGTTGGAATCCGGATCGTTGACCACCTTGCGGATCGCATCCCGCTGGGACTGGTAGGAATCCCCAGCGAACTTATCCACCAGCTCCATCAGTTTCGGGATATTGGTTTCCGGATCCTTGCCGATGTATTTGCAAGCCTGCTGGAGGCCCTTGGAGGCGACCCATGTTTTCATATCCATGTGTTTGCGTCCGTCCTTTCTGCTCGGAATCTGTTTTGATGGACACAGTATATCTTTTTCCGTTTCACGCAACCATGGACAAAAAAAGCGGGTCGTCAAAAAAGCTGACAACCCACAATATCTGTACCACTTTGGGACAAAATTCAGTTTTTGTTTCCGTTTGCTGCAAAGCGCCGCAGCAGGGAGTCGATGTCCTCCACCTCCAATACGGAGATTGCCGCCAGCAGCTCTTCCGGACTCTCCTGCATATCGCGGTCAATCCAGGTCAGGATGCAGCCGCAGAGCGAATACTTGGAAATATCGAGCACAAAGCGCACGCCCTCCGCCCCCGCGCCCAACTGTTTGGCCTCGCGCACCACGAGCGGACGCATCACATATTCGATGTTGCGGCAGAGATACCGCTCCACCAGTTCGCGCGATACCGAATGGCAGGCGTTGACGACCAGTGTCTTTTTCTCCCGTGCGCTGGTCAGCACGCGCCCCAGCGCCGGCTTCCAGTTATCCGCATCCACCTTCTCGCCCATCAGATTTTTCGCATCGCGCTCCAGCATCCAGCCGAGCAGGTCGAAATATCCTGAAAATGATAATAGAAGGTCTGTCGGTTCAAGCCGCAGTTTTCGACCAGCATCCGCACGGTGATCTTATCCAGCGGCGTTGCGGCCATCAGCTCCGTCAGGCTGTTCGCCAGCGCGTTCTTAGTGATATCCGACACCCCGCCGCCTCCTCTCCGTCTGCTGAATCGGGTTCAGCCCTCCGCATTCTGCTTTTTGAGCTTTTCGCGCTTTTCCGGGTGGCAGATAGCGCTGCAACGGTAACAAATCACAATCAGGATGCTGCAAACGATCCACCCCATCGGATAGGCCAGAGACATACCCAAGAAGCTGTTGCCGAAGTAGGTCTTGTTGACAAACAGATAAATCTGCCGGAACAGCACAAATGAGCACAACATAATGATGGTGGGCGTAGTGGCGTTGCCGATGCCGCGCAATGCGCCGGAATAGATCTGGTTAAAGCAGCACAAAGCATAAAACGGAGTAATCCTCAGCACGAACGTAACGCCGAAATCCTGCACATCCGGTTCGCTCGTAAACAAACTGATGAGCGGACGCGCTAGCACCATCGCCAACGCGCTCAGCGCGACGCTGATAACGATGGACATGATCAGCGCCTGACGGTTGCCTTTGCGCGCACGCTCCAGGTTGTCCGCACCATAGTTCTGGCCGACAAAAGTCGTGTTGGCCAGCGCAATGGACTGCATGGGAATCAGTACAAAGGAATCAAGCTTGTTGTAAGAAGACCATCCCGCCATACAGGCGGAGCCGAAATAATTGATATAGGATTGCACAAAGACATTAGAAAAAGAGGTGACCGCCTGCTGAACGCCCGAAGGCAGACCAATGGAGAGAATGCGCTTGAGCATCGCAAAATCGAGCTTCAGATGTGCCCAACGGATGCCGTAGGGCGCATCGGTGTGAGAGAGCGAAAACAACGTCAGCGCGGCAGACAAGCACTGCGAGATGATCGTCGCATACGCCACGCCCGCAACGCCCCAATGGAATGCCACCACAAAGAGCAGATCGAGCACAATATTGCAGCACGCCGAAAAGATCAGGAAATACAGCGGACGGCGGGAGTCGCCCACTGCGCGCAGGATGCCGGAACCCATGTTATAGATCAGCAGCCCCGTAACGCCCGCAAAGTAGATCGTCAGATAGGTGTGCGCCTGCGGCATGACGTCTTCCGGCGTGGACATGAAGCGCAGCATGGGATCGACAATCAGAATGCCGATGATCGTGGCAACAATGCTCATCAGGAAGGTCAGCACAATCGACGTATGCACCGAATCATGCAGCTTTTTATAATCGTGCGCGCCGTAGTTCTGCGAAATCACCACGCCCGCGCCGGTCGCAAGCCCTGCGCACAGGCCCACCAGCATATTGCAGATGGAGCCGGTGCTGCCCACGGCCGCCAGCGCCTCCTTGCCGACGAACTGCCCCACCACAATGGTATCCACCGTGTTATAAAACTGCTGGAAGATCAGCCCGATCATCATTGGGACGGAAAATTCCAGCAGCTGTTTCCAGATGACGCCCTGCGTCATATCCAAGTCTCTGCCTCTACTCGTCGTGTACACCCCCAAAGTTTTTTGCGCAATCGATTGTGCAGCATCTTTCAGTATTTAGTATAGCACTTCACCTTTGCAAATGCAAATCTGTCCGGGCGTTTTTCCGCCGCATGGACAAGCCTTCCCGTTTATGCTATGCTCGTAGGGAAAAACAAAGACGGAGGTCAATCCCATGGAACCCGAAAAGCTGCTGTCCGCACTGCATCTGGCTGAAAAGCTCAAGGACGTCCGCCGCCACTGCACCACCTCCCAGGGCAGGCCGGAAAGCGTTGCGGAGCACAGCTGGCGCATCGCGCTGATGGCCTTCTTTCTTCGGGACGAATTTCCCGAAGCAGACATGGATAAGGTCATCCGGATGTGCCTGATTCACGACCTTGGCGAGTGCTTCACCGGTGATATCCCGGTCTTTCGCAAGACCGCTGCCGACGAAGCACGCGAAGATGCGCTGCTGGACGAATGGGTCGCATCGCTGCCTGCCCCCTATGCGGGAGACATGCGCGCGCTTTATGCCGAGATGAACGCGCTCCAAACGACAGAGGCAAAAATCTACAAGGCGCTGGACAAGCTGGAAGCGGTCATCCAGCACAACGAGTCCCCGATTTCCACCTGGGAGCCGCACGAATATGACCTCAACCTCACCTACGCCTGGGATCAGGTGGTCTTTTCCAATTACCTGACCGCGCTGCGCAAGGCCGTCAAAAAGGAAACGCTGGATAAAATCGAAAGCGAGGGGCAGTCATGATTGTCGGAGCCCATTCTTTCCCTGTCACAGGCGATGGAGAACACAATTTCTCCACAATCTGCGCTGCGGCCGAACGAGCGGCGGAAGTGGGAGCAGAGCTGCTGCTCTTTCCCGAATGCGCGCTGACGGGCTATCCGCCGCGCGACATTCCCTCCTCTGCCGCGGTGGATTTTCCCCGCCTTGCCGAAATGCACGCTGCGCTGCATAAGCTTTCCGACGCGCGGAACCTGGCGCTTATCGTGGGCAGCATGGTTCCCGCTGAAAACGGCGTGCGCAACGCGGTGATGATTTTTCGCCCCGGCGAGGAACCGCTGATCTACGCCAAGCGGGCGCTGTGGGGCTGGGATCGGGACAACTTCGTTCCGGGCGATGCGCCGGGCGTGTTCTCCTTTC
>Ga0129310_1002218_pt1 | contig 14896 bp, 8 predicted proteins | sample Go1ome_2_FD_94433 | JGI IMG/M metagenome (GOLD analysis project Ga0129310, IMG submission 94433) | Western lowland gorrila individual fecal microbial communities from Wisconsin, USA - Go1022A metagenome | ecosystem: Host-associated > Mammals > Digestive system > Large intestine > Fecal | place...
AAAAAGCGGAATATTGCTGCCGGTGAGCAGTCTGCCGTCCCGCTACGGAATCGGCTGCTTTTCCAAAGAAGCATATAAATTTATTGACAGATTAAAAGAAGCCGGTCAGGCCTATTGGCAGATCCTGCCATTAGGACCCACCAGCTACGGAGATTCTCCGTACCAGTCATTTTCTACTTTTGCGGGAAACCCTTACTTTATCGATCCGGAGGATCTGGTGGCGAGAGGCTATGTAACCGCAGAACAGTGCAATGCCTATGATTTCGGTACGGACATTCATTCTGTGGACTATGGTAAAATCTACAAAAGCCGCTTCTGTCTGCTGCGGGAGGCTTTCGGAAACAGTCATATTGAAGAAGATGCCGGATTTCAGGCATTTGTAGAGAAAAATGCATATTGGCTGGATGATTATGCACTCTATATGGCGATCAAGGATGGCTTCCGCGGTATTTGCTGGGCAGCATGGGAAGAGGATATCAAGCTGAGAACTCCTGCGGCCATGGACAAATATCGCAGAAAATATGCGAAAGAAATCGTATTTTATCAGTTCCAGCAGTATCTGTTCCAGGTACAGTGGGAAAAATTAAAGACCTATGCCAATGACAATGGGATCAAGATCATCGGGGATATTCCCATTTATGTGGCATTTGACAGTTCAGATGCCTGGGCGAATCCGGAGCTGTTCCAGTTCGATGAAGACTGTGAGCCGGTGGCAGTAGCGGGATGTCCGCCCGATGCCTTTTCCGCTACCGGACAGCTGTGGGGTAATCCGTTGTACAACTGGGAACACCACAGGGAGACCGGTTATGCCTGGTGGATGCAGCGTCTGGCAGCCTGCTTTGAACGCTATGACGTGGTGCGAATCGATCATTTCCGTGGATTTGACGCTTACTATGCGATTCCATATGGAGAACCGACAGCAGAGCACGGTCACTGGGAGCAGGGTCCGGGATACGATATTTTCCGTACCATGAAGGAGAAACTGGGCGAAAAAGAAGTTATTGCAGAAGACCTTGGATTTTTGACTCCATCTGTGATAGAATTAGTGAAGAAATCCGGTTATCCAGGTATGAAGATTCTGCAGTTTGCATTTGATTCCCGTGAGGAAAGTGATTATCTGCCGCATAATTATACACATAATTGCGTGGTATATACGGGAACCCATGATAATGATACAGTGATGGGATGGTATGATACATTGAAAGGAGCGGATAAAAAGCTCTGTGATGATTACCTGCGCCTGAAAAATGCGGACGGAGAGCCCATACCCAGAGAACAGATCCCCTGGGAGTTCGTACGTGCGGCAATGTCCAGCGTAGCGGATCTGGCAATTATTCCTATGCAGGATTATCTTGGACTGGGATCGGAGGCCCGCATCAACATTCCTTCCACACTGGGAATCAACTGGAAGTGGAGAATGGGGAACGGAGATTTTACAAAGGAGCTTGCAGGGCGGATCCGCAGTATGACAAAGCTGTACGGCAGGTAAGCATGTAGGCTTGGAAAGGTTTGCGCTCCATGGAGGAAATCACGATCAAGGACATCGCCAGAATCTGCGGTGTCGGCGTCAGCACGGTGTCCCGTGCGATAAATAATCATCCGGATATCAATCCTGAGACCAAGGAAACGATCATGCGGGTGATCAAGGAAAATAATTATGTGCCCAACAACAGCGCCCGGAACCTGAAACGTCAGGATGCCAAGGCAATCGCAGTACTGGTCAAGGGTATCAATAACTCTTTCTTCAGTCAGATGATCAAGGTACTGGAGGAGGAAATCAAGGAAAAATCTTATTCCATGGTTCTGCAGCATGTAGACTATGACGAGGACGAGGTGGAAGTGGCTCTGAAGCTGGTGAAGGAAAAAAGGCTTCGCGGCATCATCTTCCTCGGCGGTTATCTGGTGCACAGTGAGGAAAAGCTGGCACAGCTTCATGTGCCGTTTATCCTGAGTACCACAGGAATGCTGCCCAAGGGCTTCAGCCGCAATACCTATTCCTCCGTAGCGGTGGATGACACCAAGGAAAGCTACAAGATGGTGGACTATCTGTGTAAGAACGGACATAAGGACATTGCGATCCTCTGTGCCCGCAAGACCGATGCATCCATCGGTAAGCTGCGTCTGGAAGGCTATAAGAAAGCATTGAAGGACAATGGCATTGAAGTCCGGGAGGAACTGATCCTGCCCATGAGGAGTGACCTGGAGGATTACTCTCTGGAGAATGGTTATATGGTGACGAAGGAATTTCTGGAGAAGCAGATTCCCTGCACTGCGATCTTTGCTATTTCCGATATGCTGGCCATCGGTGCCGGAAAAGCATTGTCTGATGCGGGATACAAGGTGCCGGAGGATATTTCTCTGGCAGGCTTTGATGGTGTGGAGATCGGCAAATATGTCATTCCGTCTCTGACTACCTTGAAACAGCCGGTGGACAGCATGGCGAGAGAGACTGCCCGGATCCTGTTTGGCATTATCGGGAAAAAAGCGAAGCACCAGCACTGTGTATTCGACGGAGAACTGGTGGTGCGGGATTCCACAATGCCGCGGATGTAAAGAAAGATCATACAGTTCCTACGGGGACAAAGGAGTGCTGTATGGAAATACATGGTTTCAACAAGACAACTTTATTAGATTATCCGGAACATATTGCAGCCACTGTTTTTACAGGGGGCTGCAATTTTCGCTGTCCGTTTTGCCACAATGGGGAGCTGGTGCTGGATCCCGGCTGCCAGCCACTCATCCCGGAGGAAGAAGTGCTGACTTACCTGAGAAAAAGACAGGGGATCCTCCAGGGTGTCTGCATCACCGGTGGGGAACCGACCCTGCAAAAGGATCTGAAGGAGTTCCTGCAGAAGATCAAGGCACTGGGATATCCCATCAAGCTGGATACCAATGGCTATATGCCTGCGGTGCTGTGGGATTTATTACAGAATGGACTCGTGGACTACGTCGCCATGGATATCAAGGCTTCCCGGGAAAACTATGCGGCAGCCGCAGGACTGAAACACATGGATCTCTCCCGGATCGAGGAGAGTATCAGTATTTTGAAAAGCAGCGGGATTCCGTATGAATTCCGCACGACCGTGGTGAAGGGGATTCATACGGTGGAAGAATTTGAGGATATCGGCAGATGGATCGCCGGATGTCCGGCTTACTATCTCCAAAGCTATGAAGAAAATGAAAACTGCCTGTACCGGATGTTACAGACAGCGGGGGATACCATGGATGGCAACAGCGGCCTGTTCTGTGCTTTTTCCCGGGAAGAACTGGAACAGATGGCGGAACTGGTGCGGAAATACGTGAGGAAAGTGGTGCTGCGGGGTGTGGAATAAGCCCCCACACCGGTCACATAAGTTGCTGTACTTTGACAAATTCGTCAAAGCGGGGCAGCGCCAATGAGACTTTTCCGTACTCCCGGGACATAATGACGCCCTTTCTCTTCAGACGTTCCCGATACACGGAAAAAAGTTCAGATTTCATATCTAATCGCTCACGAATGGCTTTTACCTGTGTCTCTCCACTGAGAGACATTTCGGTTACAATCTTTTTATCCAGATCGGATAATTCTGACCAGATTTTACTGTACACATATTCTTCCAGATATTGGTCATACTCCGGTAAAATCTGTGCCAGAGTCTTCTTATCACGGTTTTCCCAATAAAGATATCCAAGTACCTGGAAAGCAAAAGGATAGCCTTTGGTCAGAGAAGTTAATTCTCCGGCAGCATCCATGTCCAGAGAAAAAATATCCATATATTGCTTACGGATAGCTGTATAATTCAAGGGCTCCAGGATCAGCTTGGGAGCACGGTACAAAAACGTCAGGGCTTTATCGTTCTGTAAATCATAAATATTCTCATACAAACCGGTCATCAACAAAAAAATAGGATAGTCATTCCGTAAAAAAATTTGAAAGGAACTGGCGAAGATCCGGATATATTCGGAATTTGTCACTTCATCAACAGTAATCAGCAATCGCTTCCCGCTTTTCTGGATATATTTCAGCATAAGTTCCAAAGCATTTTCAATATCCGTGACCGGAGCAGCGTTTTCTACGGAAACGCCCAGACCGAAAGCGGAAAAATCCAGCTTTGCATTGATGAACAGTGCGTGCAATTCCGGAATACTGTAGATCTTTGCAGCAAGACTTTGCAGCAGATCTCTGGTGGGATTCAATTCTACTACGATCCAATCGGCATTTTTTCGTAATTCTGCGGCAATATTTGTCATCATTACAGTTTTGCCGGATCCGCGGACACCTGTGATCATATAAATCTGGTTGGAAGGAATCTCAGCACAAAAACTGTCCAGAATCTGATTTGTCTCTGTGAGACGAGAGATATATTGTAACGGTTTTTTCCCAAAAGATAATGTAAATGGATTTGCGCGCATGAGTTATTCCTCCTTCTTATATAAGCTTTTATAACTTTTAAATCCTTATATAACTGTATATAAGTTTATATAACTTTTTATTTATTATATAAGTTTATATAACTTTTGGCAAGAGAAATTGCAAAGATATTGAAAATGAAAACGCTTACTTCAAATTATGCATGATGCAATCTGCCAAACTGTGCATTTTTGCGAAACAAAATGATTTGCGCAAAAATAGTAACTAAAAATTGCTCAAAATTTCTATGAATAACTCCCAAAAATATTCAAAATGTACAAAAACAGTTTACTAATGTGAAGCGACAGTGCTAATATATAGTACATAGCGCTGTAAGAGCTTACAAATGTAACTGTTTACAGCAAGGCGTAAAACAAAAAACGCAAACACATTGCTGCAGCGGAAGGCTACGGCAGGAGGATTGGGAGGATTGTATGAGTCGATGTAAGAAAAAGAGATTTTTGGCATTTATGTTGACCGTGGCTATGCTGCTGGGTGTCATGCCGGTGGATCTGCTGGGTGGAATCGCCAGAGTGAAGGCTGCGGAAATGTCACAAGCTAGCTATGTAAATACGACCTATGGTACAAGTCAATGGGTTAAAAATGGTGATGTAGAAAGACGTACAACAAGTTGGGACTTTGTTACCAATGCTAGTGAACTTCAAAATGACGCTAAGATTACGACAGGAAATACATTATGCGGAATTTCCAATGTAGATTCTAATAAAGTGTCTTTGAAGAAAGGCGGAGGAGGTCTTTCGCTCGGAGTAACAGGATCCGGAGTTTATATTCCGGTAGATTCGCATGCAACATCTGTGGAAATCAGTATCACTATGGCGAGTGTGTCATCAACAAGATATTTAGTGTTAGGTGAAAAAGGAACAAAGGTATACCATAAACAGGCGGATACAATTAATGATGCGGATGCGTATTTTTCTGATAGTAAAACATATACAGGAACTTTCACTAAAGAAGATATAGGGACTGCTGGTTTTAAGATTATTACTAAGGACGAGAGCAAAATTGCAAATATATCAATTGTAGAGACACGGGTTGCTTCCGAGCCAAGTGGAATCACCACTGTCTCCGGAAATATCATAGTAGAGGATAAGACTTCCGGACTTGTCAATGCGGGTGAGCAGGTAAAATTGACAGCTGATAACAAAGAAGATATTTTGCTTAATGTAGGCACAAATGAAAAAAAGACTATGAGTGCCAATACCACCTACAATATCGTGGCTCCGAACGAAAACGTGCGTGCTGTCACGGAAGATGGTAAGACATTGATTACCACCGGTACGGAAGAATTCAGCGCTACTATTACCTTAGGCAAGGCAAAAGTAGAAGCACAGGTGAAAATGTCAGAAGGTTCTGTATTGGCTGATGGAAAAACTCTGACATTGACCAATCAGGCAGACTCGAACGACAAGGTTAATGTTACACCTAACGATAAAGTTACTCTTAAAGTAGGTGCAAGCTATAAAATTTCTACAGATATGGAATTGACCGATGTAACGGTCAATGACAAAGAGACCATCGAGGTTACAGAGGATACAACGGAATTAACAATTTCCTTGGATTCTACACTGGCAGCAACGATGATTACTGTAAAAGATGCAGACAACTTACTGGGTGATGGAACAGTAACGCTGACTAACATCAAAGATGCAGCAGATGTACATAGCTTTAAGAGCCAAGATGTAGTACCCTTGAAGAGCGGAGAAGTATATAAAGTAAGCTGTGCGGTAAATAACGCAACTGTCAAGATCAACAACAGCACGATATATAAAGCTTCCAAAGAAACTACAAGTGCAAGCGTGGTAGTCAGTGCTAAAGATGCAGATTTACATGAACTGGATCTGACAAAGGGACTGAATGCAGGTGTGAATTATGATGGCGGCGTTTCTGTTTTGACTGACATGAAATATTCCGCATCTTCTACAACGATTGATGGCATACTGTATGAAGGATCTGTGAAGGGGAGCAAAAACCCCAGTCCAAACGCAGGTGCGATTCCTACTGTAGGATCTGTTGTAAAACTGCAGGCTGAGAAGGACGGAAGAATCCGTATTGCTTTCAAGGCAAATAACAAAGCATTTTATTTTATAAATGACAATAATGGAACGGTGGAAGTGTTAGATACTTTTACACCGAATGCACCTTTGACAAAGATATATTCTGTAAAAGCAGGAGCTACTTATTATCTTTATGCCAGTGGTTCAAATATTCAGATTTATAATCTGACGGTAGATTACAGAACTTCTCTTGACTGGAACAAGATTGAAACTCCCGTACTTGGAACCCCTTCCGTAAAGGGCGGCACGATTTCTGTTCCCTATACCGCACAGGTGGGTGGTATCTATGGAGAGTCTTTGGATGTAACGATGTATGATGCAAATGGTAAGGAAGTAATGAAACAGTCAATTACCGCAGAGGGTGAGTCCGGTGTAGCAGAATTCACACCGGCAGCATCCGGTACTTACAGCTTTAAAGCAGAGTTGATCCGTACCGGCGAAGCCTCTAAGGTAAGTAATACGACAACCGGTGTTAATTTTGTCCTTCCCATGGCAACTCCTGCAGGCTTAAACGCCGAGAACAAGGGTCACGGCAACGTGAAGCTGACCTGGCAGGCTGTTCCGGAAGCGGAGAGCTACACGGTATATGTGGATGGCAAGGTATATGCAGAGGGTGTGACAAAGTTATTACAGAAGATTTCAGGACTGACCGTAGGACAGGAATATACATTTGGAGTTGCGGCAGTCAGAGGAAATGACATTTCCAAACCGGCAGAGGTGAAATTGACGATCACAGAAGATGCAGTAAAGACCTGGAATTATTCCGCATTCGGTTCCGGCGTAGATACCATGTCAGAAGGCGGCAGGAACAATGGCTTCAGCGGAAGCTATGATACACAGGATCTGAAAGTATGGAGTATGAACAGCAAGGGTAAGCTGGTACCGAACTCCACCGATGGTGTGGCATTCTACTATACCACCATTGATCCTGAGACAGAGAACTTTACGCTGTCCGCAGATGTAACCGTAGATAGTTGGAAGTTTACCAATGGTCAGGAAGGCTTCGGCCTGATGGCAGCAGACCGTGTGGGAGAGAACGGTTCCGGTAATTCCTTCTGGAACAACTCTTATATGGTAAGTGCGACCAAGGTGGAATATTTCTGGGATGCAGAGACCGGTCGGGTATCTGATGCCGGAGATAAGTACACCATGAAGCTGGGTGTCGGATCTCAGGAGAAGATCGGTGTAACACCGGAGAATCTTGCGGCAGACACTGTAGTAGATGATTTCCAGACGGCCATGAGAACGCTGGAGACCAGTGCCGTAGCAAGCGGCCAGGGTGCCGGAACTTATAATATGGTAGGTGGATATGAGGCAGCATTAAAGGATATCACAGATGTCAATCCACAGACAACCTTCCATATGACGATCCAGAGAAACAATACCGGATATTTCTTAAGCTATACCAATGTAGCTACCGGAGAGACCGTGACCAACAAATATTACCACGGTGACAACGGTGATGAATTGACCAGACTGGATGAAAACAATATTTATGTAGGCTTCTATGCTTCCAGAAGTGCTAAAGTAAGCTTCAGCAATATGAGCCTGACCACAGTGGCTCCGGAAAACGATGCACCTGCAGAAGCAAGACCGATTACTTATGTAACCCCGAACTTCAGCATTGAGTCTGCCAAGGTTGCCAACAATGCAAACTATGAGATGATATACTACGGCAATGCCGATGGCGTTCTGAGTATTACGAACAGCAAGGGAGAGGCAGTGGTATCCGGACAGCATGTGGATGCCAAGACCAAGTTCCGTGTCAATACGGTTCTGGAGCAGGGCAGCAATACTTTTGCAGTGGAGTTCACACCGGATGCAGATTACAAGCCTGCAAAGTATTCTCTTTTAAGCAGTTATGATACTGTGAAATTTGATTTCACCGTAACCTATAATGTAAAAGACAGAAGTTATATTTATGTAAGTCCCGACGGCAGAAGCTATGGAAGCGGTGCCAAGGATGATCCTGTAGATATTTATACCGCAGTGAAGAGTGCTGCTCCCGGACGGACGATCCTGTTAAAGGGCGGAACTTATGCACTGGACAAGACAGTCATTGTAGAAAGAGGCGTTAACGGAACTGCAGATGCGAAGATTTACATGATCGCAGATCCGGAAGCTGCCACACGCCCGGTACTGGATTTCCAGGGAAGATGTGCAGGCATGATCCTGGCAGGCGATTATTGGTATTTCCAGGGATTTGATGTTACGAGATCCGCAAATGCGCAGAAGGGTATTCAGGTATCCGGAAGCTACAACACTGTGGACAACGTAATGACCTACAAAAATGGTAATACCGGTCTTCAGATCAGCAGATATAAGAGCACAGATAACTGGGAAGACTGGCCGTCCCACAACCTGATCCTGAACTGTACTTCTTATCTGAATGCAGATGCGGGATATGAGGATGCGGATGGATTTGCAGCAAAACTGACGGTAGCAGACGGCAACGTATTTGACGGATGTATCGCAGCTTACAATGCCGATGACGGATGGGATCTGTTCGCAAAGGTAGAGACCGGTGCCATCGGACAGGTAACGATTCAGAACAGTGTGGCATTTAAGAACGGTTATGTACTGGATGAGAATGGACAGGAAGTAGATGCGGGTAACGGTAACGGCTTCAAGATGGGTGGTTCCAGCATCAGTGGACAGCATATCCTGCGCAACAGCGTATCCTTCGGCAATAAGGCAAAGGGTATCGATTCCAACAGCTGCCCGGACATTCAGGTATATGCTTCTACCAGCTACAATAATGAATCCTATAACGTAGCTCTCTACACGAACGACGCAAAGAACACAGCATTTACCGCACAGGGAATCCTGTCCTTCAAGGACAGCACCAATGCAGCAGAAGAACTGATCGCAGAGCAGTTCAAACCCAAGGGGACACAGGAGACAAGTGCTTACGAAAATGCAGCGAACTACTACTGGAGAGGTGAAAACTCTACCAACAGTGAAGGAATTGCAGCGGCAGCAGACTGGTTCCGTAACCTGGATATGAACAGCGCAATTCATGGCGGCATTCACAGAAATGCCAACGGTATCATCAATATGAATGGCTTCCTTGAGGTGACCGGCAAGGTACCTGAAGGTGTGGGAGCCAGAATGACAGGAACTGCTTCCGGTGTGATCGCAGTAAATACGGATGTTGACAGAGAGGACGACGATGATAACAACAGCGGTGCTTCTTCCGCAGCAGCATCTACCGTAGACTGGAACGCTGTCAGCAGCTCTGTACAGAATAAGGTGGCAGAGATGTTACAGAATCCTGCCATTGCAAGTGTCAACATGAACTTCGTATGCAGTGGTGAGGTTCAGGTACCTCAGAATCTGCTGAATATGATCAAGGGCACGAAAATAACACTTGCTTTCCACAGCGGAAACGGTGTGGCACTGAGCATCAGCGGACAGGATCTGAAGAACAGGAATCTGTCCAGGCTTCAGATGATTGACCTGACCGTAGATCCGGACAGTAATGCAATTCCGGCAAATGTAGTATCTGCAAAATCCGGAGCTGTGAACAAGCAGATTAGTATCAGAGATACCGGCAGCTTCGGTGTACCTGTCAATATTCATGTGAATGTAGGCAAGGATAACGCCGGTAAGAGTGCAAACCTGTATCGTTACAACGCAGAAAAGGGACGTCTGGAGTATTGTGGATCCTTTACCGTAACTTCCAACGGACAGTCCATGTTCGCCCTGAAGCGTGGTGGCAACTATCTGGTAACGGTAACAGACCGCAGGCCTTCTGAGAGTATCTGGTATGCGGATGGTGATTATATGGTTAAGAGAGGAGATACACTTTCCGGGATCGCTAAGAGAAATCACATGACGCTGGCAGAGCTGCTTAGCAGAAATGCACAGATCACGAATCAGAATGTGATCAGAGTCGGCCAGAAGCTGAATCTGAACTGATCTGAAAACGAGTTGTAAGAAATCAGAGAAAAGTATAAGACAGGAAACTGAAAACGAGAAAACGGATGGCTTGGGAGGGCCATCCGTTTTTGGTGGATACGAATCGATCGGAAATGCTTTATTGTACCTGATTAGGGTTCGATCTGCCATTCGTGAAGTCCAGTGCGTTCTGCAAGGTAGTCTCTGCGATGGCCTCCAATGCTTCTTTGGTGAAAAATCCCTGATGGGAGGTGATCATGACATTGGGGAAGGACAGGAGTCTGGCAGTGGTGGAATGTTCCAGAATCTCGTCAGAACGGTCCTCGAAGACGTTGTTCGTCTCTTCCTCGTAGACATCCAGACCAACTCCGGCGAATTTATGCAGGCGGATCCCCTCGATCAGGTCCTGGGTCTTGACCAGAGCACCCCGGGAGGTATTGACGAGAATGACGCCGTCCTTCATCTTCTTGATGGTGTCGAGCTGGATCAGGTGGTAGGTGGAATCCATCAGCGGGCAGTGAAGAGAGATCAGATCGCTTTTCGCCAGTAATTCGTCTAAAGTCACATAGGTGACAAAGTCTTTCAGATCAGGGTTCTCGTAGACATCGTAGGCGATGACTTTCATGTCGAAACCGTTACAGATCCGGCACATGGTAGCACCGATCCGGCCGGTACCGATGATCCCGGCAATCTTACCATAGAAATTGAAGCCCATGAGTCCGGCGAGGCTGAAATCATTTTCCCGGACTTTATTATAGGCTTTATACAGACGACGGTTGCATGCCAGCGCCAGAGCCATGGCGTGTTCTGCCACGGCTTCCGGGGAATAACCGGGAACACGCATGACACATATGTCATATGCGGAAGCCTTTTCCAGATCCACATTATTGTATCCGGCACAACGTAACAGGACCAGACGGACGCCTTTTTCGTGGAGAATTTTAAGCGTGTCCTCACCCACGTTGGAGCTGACGAAAGCGCAGACAGCATCGAAGCCGTCCGCCAGAGCGGCGGTGCGGGGATCCAGATCCGGCCGGATGTATTCCATCTGAATGTCGGGATATTTTTTCAGAGTCGCCTCAAAAGATTCTTTGTCATAGCTTTTGGTATCATAAAATAATATTTTCACACTAGTCCTCCTTGGATTGATTTATATAGTATGTGTATTGTTTGTTTTAATCATGCCCAGATTTGCCTTTACTATAGCGCAAAATTTGTTATAATAATGGAAAAATCGTATTGAAAAAAATAAAAATGATGTAGATATGATGCAACCGCCGGATATATTGGCGTCAGGAGGTTCGGATTATGAAAAAAATATTTTTTGCAGTGGTATTTGCAGGGGCTTTGCTGGGTCTTGCAGCTTGCGGAAACCGGGAGACAGCGGCTGACCCAGGGACTGCTGTAGAGAGTATCGGAGAGGCGCAGAGCAGTGATACGGCAGGAGAGACAGTGAATGAGACAGCCGAGAATGCAGAATTGCCCACACAGGCAGGAATAACAGAAGACCAAAGCAGCACACAGGAAGGTGATCAGGTGGAGTTTGTCATAAAAGATCATGAGGGCAGCAGTGATCCCGAGGATAAGACAAGAGATTACAAGTATTCCTACCAGACTGCCACGATTACGATTCCGGGCAATGAGGCAGCACAGGAGAAGATCCAGAAGGAGCTGGATGAATATGTAAATGATTTTGTGGAAGGAATTCAGGCCGGAGATTTTGGTACACTTTATGAGGATATGCCGGTATATGTGCAGAGCTATGAGGATCTTACTTTCCATGTGATACGTGCGGATGACAAGGTGATCAGCTTGTCGTGGGGACTGGAAGGGTATGACCAGGGGGCTCATGGATGGTATACTTTGTATTATATGAACTATTATACCCAGACCGGTGAAAGAATCACTTTTGACAGTCTGGGAAGCGGTTTCCGTGAGAAGGCACTGGAACTGGTGACAGCCAAAGCGGCGGAAATGCAGGCAAAAGAAGACTGTTTCTTTGACGATTACGAGAAGAGTATCAAACTGGTGGTGCTGGACGGTACGGAAGATCTGGATGTTATCTATCAGGAAATCTACGGAGCGGATATTGCAGGTACCGATAATGGCGCTGCAACACCTACTTTCAACATTACAGAAGATGGATTTGTTTTCGAATCTGGACAGTATGTATTACAGTCCTATGCGGTCGGGATCGTTGATTTTGAGATTCCGGCAGAGGACTTCGGGGATGATCTTACAGCAGATATTTTTTAATGGAGTACAGGATGCTGGCGGACATATTTGTGAAATATAGGACTTTACACGGGCGGGCACCGTGTATATAATAAGAACATTGGGAATGAGGTTCTCCCGGAAGCGTAAGCTTCGAACCGCCAGAATAGGAACATACGAATTCGATTTGGCTGATGACTTCTGCAGAATATGCAGGGGACACCAGCCTTTTTGTTGGAATGAAAACATCCTGCTGCGAGAAAATGGAGGAAATTTATATGCTTACATCACTGGGACTGATTTTTTTACTGGGACTGCTTATGGCGGCAATCTGTCAGAAGATCCACCTGCCCCGCATCATCGGAATGCTGTTTACGGGCATCATTTTAGGACCCTATGTGTTGAATCTGCTGGATGTGTCGATCCTGAATATTTCGTCGGAGCTGCGGCAGATCGCACTGATTATTATATTATTGAAGGCCGGGCTGTCATTGGATCTGAAGGACTTGAAAAAAGTGGGACGTTCCGCAGTCATGTTATCCTGTGTCCCGGCCACCTGTGAATTGTTGGCTTTCGTAGCCTTCGCACCGATGATTCTGCATATCAGCAGGGTGGATGCTGCAGTTATGGGTGCAGTGCTGGCAGCAGTGTCACCTGCGGTTGTGGTGCCGCGGATGGTACATCTTATGGAAAATAGCTATGGCACGGAGAAAAGCATTCCACAGATGATCCTGGCGGGAGCTTCCTGCGATGACATATATGTCATAGTGCTGTTTTCCACCTTTGTGGGAATGGCACAGGGCGGACAGGTCAATGCCCTGGACTTCGTGAACATCCCGGTGTCCATCCTGACCGGTGTATTGTTCGGAGCATTTGTGGGATGGCTGCTGGGGCAGTTTTTTGAACTGCAGTACCGGAAGGGCAGCTATGTGCGCAACAGTATGAAAGTCATTATTATCATGGGATTGTCTTTCTTATTAATGGCTTTGGAAACCCTGTTAAAGGGAACGGTGGCATTCTCCGGCCTGCTGGCGGTGGTGAGCATGGCCTGTGCACTGAAAATGCGGGCACCGAAAGAAGTGACCGGCAGATTGTCTGAGAAGTTCGGCAAGCTGTGGCTGGCAGCAGAGGTAGTGCTGTTCGTGTTGGTGGGCGCTGCAGTGGATATCCGTTACACTATGGAAGCCGGACCGGCAGCGGTGGCAATGATCCTGCTGGCACTGGCGGCCCGTTCCATCGGGGTGTCATTGTGCCTGTTGGGAACGGAACTAGGTAAGAAGGAGCGCCTGTTTTGCATGATCTCCTATCTGCCCAAAGCCACAGTGCAGGCTGCCATCGGTTCCGTACCTCTGGCCATGGGATTGTCCTGCGGCAAGATCGTTCTGTCCGTGGCGGTGCTGGCAATTCTCATCACGGCACCGTTAGGAGCGTTGGGAATGGACGCCACATACCGGAAGCTGCTTCAAAAAAATGGAGAAAATAATATCATTTGACAGTCATCCGGCATGTGATCAAGTCCCGGATGGAAGCAATAAAAATATCTACAACATCCACACCATAAGAACCGCAGGCACGCTCTCGCTCTGGCGCAGAACGTAGCGGTACATAATTGACCCCAATACGGTCAATAAGTACCGACGTCTGCTTACGGCCTGCTTGTCCTTATGGCGTGGATGTTGTAACACAAATTACGAATACCTAATACAAAACCCCGGCAGTTACCATAACTGCCGGGGTTTTTAAGGAGGATAGAAATCGTTTTAAACTATGTACATCAGGTTTATTAACCCATGGTAATAACTACGTTGTACTCTTCTTTGCCCTTTTCGTAAGGAATGATGTGTCCGTCAACAGCCTTGCCGTCTACGGTCAGGGATACCACGCCCTTCTCCACATTCTGAGGGTTCTTCACCTGAATGTGATAGGTGCCCTCACGGAACTTACGGGTGATAGAGAAATCACCGAAGCCCTTGGGAATACAAGGATCTACGGATAATCCCTGATGGGTAGGATATACACCCAGTATGTATTGGGAGATATTTACGAAAGTCCATGCAGCGGTACCGGTCAGCCAGCTGTTCTTTGCCTCACCGTGGAATTTTGCATCCTTACCGGCTACCATCTGGGAATATACATAAGGCTCGGTACGATGGATCTCACTGATATCCTCAATGTATGCGGGACAGGTCTTGCGGTAGATGTCGAAGGCTCTGTCACCTCTGCCCAGAACGGTCTCTGCGATGGATACCCAGGGATTGTTGTGGCAGAAGATACCGGCATTCTCCTTATATCCGGGGGGATAAGAGGATACTTCACC
>Ga0129310_1002219_pt1 | contig 14891 bp, 12 predicted proteins | sample Go1ome_2_FD_94433 | JGI IMG/M metagenome (GOLD analysis project Ga0129310, IMG submission 94433) | Western lowland gorrila individual fecal microbial communities from Wisconsin, USA - Go1022A metagenome | ecosystem: Host-associated > Mammals > Digestive system > Large intestine > Fecal | place...
TATCTGCGGTGTCTGCGGCACCCTAATGGAAACAATCGGAACGGAATTTGTATGCCGGGAACTGAAGTTCATTCCTGCAAAGGTAAAGGTCATTGAGTATTACAGCGTGAATTATGGCTGCCCGAAATGCCGCAAGGAGGCTGTCCTCCCTCAGATCAAAAAGGGGAAGGGTGGCCGGGCGCATAGAATCCATGGGATGGCGAGTACATCTACCGTGGCATGGATTATGTACCAGAAATATTTCAACGGCATGCCCTTGTACCGGCAGGAACGGGATTGGAAACAGTGCGGTGCAAACATCAGCAGAACACCCTTCGCCAACTGGATCATCGCGAATGCACAGGATTTTTTCACTCCCATGTATGCCTACTTCCGAAAGAAACTGCTTGCACGGTCATTTGCGATGGCGGACGAAACGCCAGTCCAGGTGCTGCAGGAACCGGGGCGGCGCGCGCAGACACAGTCCTATATGTGGCTGTTCCGCAGTGGTGAAGATGAGGGTCCGCCAATCACCCTTTATAAATACGCTCCAACGCGCGCTGGAGACAATGCCGTGGAATTCCTGGAAGGGTACAGCGGATACCTGATGTGTGACGGGTACAGCGGCTATAATAAAGTGCCGGATGCAAAGCGGACCGCATGCTGGGCGCACATACGCCGATACCTGATTGATGCGATTCCAAAGGGAAAGCAGCCCGATTATACCCAGCCATCGGTTCAGGGAGTCATGTATGTCAACCGTCTCTTTGAAATGGAAGATAAAATCCGGAAGAAACATGCCGGGAACTATGAAGCCATCCGAAAGGCAAGACTCGAAAAAGAGAAGCCTGTTATAGATGGATTTTTGTCGTGGCTGGAGCAGCAGAAACCGACACGCGGCTCCCGGATGGAGAAAGCGATTACCTATATCCGGAACAGAGAACCGTATCTGTCCAGATATCTGGAGGATGGAAGATGCAGCTTTTCGAACAATCTAAGTGAGAATGCAATCCGCCCATTTGTTGTAGGACGTAAGGGATGTCTGTTCAGTGACACCCAGGCAGGAGCCGAAACGAGTGCGGTCATCTATACAATGGTAGAGAACGCGAAGGCAAATGGAGTAAACGTCTACCAATACCTAAAACTATTACTGGAGAAGCAGCCGAATAACCGAATGTCCGATGAGGAATTGGAACGCTTTACACCGTGGAATCCAGAGGTGAAAGCCCTTCTGGATTCCGGGGTTACCGATGAACTTGAAAATGGCTGAATTCTATGTGGAATATCAAGGTGCTTCGTCTACTATGTATAGCCGGGGTACTTTTTGATTTGGAAGTAAAAAACTACTACCTACCATAAGAACTACCGTCCGAAATTTAGACGCTTACTTTGTTACAGCGCCCATACATTGTCCGTTTTACCATTTTGAGTTTGCTATTTGCCCCCTCTACAAATCCATTTGACAATGGGCTGGCTACAGAATTCTCAACAGCTGCAAGATCCTTCTCTATACCTTTTGCAAAACGTGAAAGCTCTTTTAAGGTTGAGTTTTTATATTTTTCAATAAAAAGGTACAGCAGAGGCATACTCCTGCGTTGATATATTTCCCTGAATTCACGGATACAACGGAGTATTTCCTTCAACTTAGGATAGTTATCCATTAGATATTCCTTGTGTGTTTCTGTAATCTCTTCATCGGGCCAAAGGAAACGGAATATTCCATTTCTGGATATTTGGTCATACTTCTGGAGCCCTTTCTTCTTTTGTATTGCTTCTGTTGTAGAACTTTTATATACCGCGATGTCTATCTGGAATCTTTCTATGAGCTTATTCATGTAATCATAAGCTGCTGTCAGCCCACCCAGATAACCTTTTGTGAGCAGGCTGCGGTATACATCTTTCATGATGATTCCTGCTGACAGCTCTTTTATAATGTAATCATAAAATGGCTCCATCCCGCTACGGAAATCTTTACGGCACAATGCTTCAAAATCTCCATTTAGGTATTTTGCTACCGTATTCCTCCCGCAATGTAGCACTTTGGCAATTTCCCTTTTGCTATATCCGACAGAAGCGTATTCGTGAATGGCTTGGTACAATTGTACACTTTTTTCATTATATTCAGCACCGTTATCCACACCATCCGGGATTTTTTTTACTTTCATCGCATTCCTCAGGCTCGGTCTGCTGTTGTTTCCTGCCATAATCCGCTGGTATTTTTACATCTACCGGCACGACTGCATTCACGGTATTCTTTACCGCTTCAAAAAGATTCTGGTGTAAATGGAACCGGTCCGCGATCTGTATGGCATCCGGCAGGACCTCCTGTATGGCAGTTGCATAAGCACTGGCACGGTCACGTGTTATGGTTTTTACATGTTTATTTTGGGACAGCCACTCCTTCAGGGCACGGCCATCTCTCCCGTCAAGTATGGCAACCGGTGTATGGGTAGCTTCATCCACGATAATGGTGCCATAGGTATGCCTTTTTTTGAAAACAAAATCGTCAACACCAATGGTACTTCCACATGTCACTTCTCCCTGTAGTTTATAACGCTTTATAAGCAGACGAATCACACTGTCCCCACTTATTTTGAGATTCATGGCTCTACAGATACGGGAACAGCCTTCACAGCTGGTTTCCATTGCCAATGTGCAGATAAAGTCGGCACAACGATCCGTCATCCTGCTATAGTAACTTAGAAACCCACTAATTGTTTCAACAAAAGTCGTAATATTGCATTCAGGATTATCACACTGGTATTCATATGCGTTTACGAAAAGCCAGGTAGATTTTCCAAAGATCGGGAGATCCTGGAGCTTTCTTTCATAAGTTCCATGTCTATGGGCTGAAACAATCCCACATTTAGGGCATGTACAGTTTTTTGTCCGGGCAAACATCTTAATATGTATTTCCGTGTCTGTTTGGCAGATATTTGCAACCTCCAGCTCTGATGGATAAAAGTTTTGTAGTTCCAATTCTGTTTTTATACGCATATGATTCCTCCAGCAAACTATTCGGAATATATCATAGCACTCGAGGATAGATAATCAATAGAAAAACGGATAATTGCGGAAGAACCCCGCCGCACCGTAATATTCAAAAAATGCGGAAGAACCCTAAGTGAACGGAATATTCATTTACTGGGCATCAGTATGGATATTATTAGTATAGAATAACCCTTTTATTAACTTGAGAAGTGAATTTGGAATAAGTATCTTTATTCTTTCTTTCACAATTGTTTTAGCATACCTCTTTCGGTAGTGTCTCTCTATAGCTTTATAACCTCTCTTTTTATATAGTTCGAAAATCAACTGTCTATCCTCCCCGCTTTTACTTGGTGTTGCCAACTGTTTATTCCAATGGGCAGCTTTGGCAAATACTGATTGTTGAATTTCAAAATCACTTTTTATAAATTCAAAAAAATCGGTTCCCTTTTTAGTGTTAATTAGCAATAATGAAACCCCTTTACTTACATCAATTTTTTTTCTGTCAATAAATTCAGGATGTTCCTGCTCAATCCCCCAATAGTCTCCTAAAGTGAAATCACCGCATCGTTTACTACAAGCATAAGGACAATGATAACAGCTTTCTCGATAAATCTGAGAATCCAAAAATAACGTATAGTATGAAGATGTATAATAAGGTTTAATTATGGTTATTTTTTTATTTTCCTGTTTGCTGTGATAAGAATATGAATATGACAATCCCCATCCTTTTACTTTTGATCTAAATTTAAAATCAATTACAGAATGACCAATCTTATCTTCAAGTTCTTTTATATATGAATTAAAGATATCAATATTAGGAACCCCATGGCAGATTAAATCAACCGTTATCAGGTTGGTATAATTACCATTTCTTAAAAATGAATATAATCCTGCTATTTGGCAAGGTGTACCAGAGTACAAAACCAGCTTGCCTGCCTCCAAATCCCTCTTCGCCTCAGAAAAGGTATTTCCTGTATCACTCTGCACATACTTGGACCCCTGCAATTTAGTCAAATCAGATAATTGAGTGATACGTGTATGCTGACATTTAAATCCTTTATCCGATCGCCTCTTTAGTTCTGCTCCATAAACAACACCTTGTTGTTTTATGATAGCAGATGCCAAACTGGAGAAACATCCGCCGGAAGATGAATTCTTTAATATATCTGCACTCGTATTAATAGCTGCATAAGTAGTTAATGTTTGTGAGTATTCTAATTTCTTTTGAAAAGCACAAACGGTTTTACAAAGACCGCAATTAACACATTTTGCAAAGTCAATTTTGGGATAAGAAAAACCACAATCAGATTGCTTTATGTTGATTGCAGATTTGGGGCATATATTTAAACACGATCCACAACAACAGCACTCTTCTTTATAATTAAATAAACTAACTGGCATAAGTCTCCTTATATTTTTTAAGTTTAACCAGATAACTATGTATTACATAAATAACCCTCGTAGGCACTATACCAAATCGGAGGGGGAAATCCAATACCATTTGAGTCATAGTACGTTTGACCTTATGGCAATTTAATATGATATTCTTACTGACTATCTGATACATTTCTAAATTATTGTTGCCAGTTGGGCAATCGGTCATTAAAATCTTTCTCATTACAGCTCTATTCCAATTTAGATATTGGATATATAATTCGTTTGTACATTGGTAATCTATTTTCTCTGCCTTAGATATCATATACTCATAAGCTTTAATTGCTGTCATATGTCCAGATATAGAAGAGGACCTCGTTGAACTATTATCCCTTATTCTATAATGATACATTGGCAAATCAATGTAATATGCAGATGTAGCATTAGAAAAAACATCCCAAGAAAATATGCAATCTTCACACATAGTGATAGTCTCATTAAAGCGTGTTTTTCCAATTATATCTTTATTAATGACTTTATTCCATATATATCCTTCTATGGAAAGGTGCTTTCTCGTTGCACTCCTGTATATTTCAACCGTATTTGCTAAAAAAACAGGAGAAGGTACTGTTGAATTTGTACTTGGCGTACAAACCGGACCAGCAACATAACTACATGCTACGATATCACATTTATGGTAAAGCATTACATTCATTAGTATTTCATACATATCATAATCAATACAGTCATCGGCGTCTACAAAAGCAATAAAATCGCCAGTTGCCATATCTAACCCAAGGTTTCTGGCACTGGATACGCCTCCCTGTGTTTTGTGATATACCCTAATCCTTGCATCAATAAGCGCAAAATCATCGCACATTTTACTTGATCCATCGGTTGAACCATCATCAACTAAAATACATTCAAAATTATTGTATGATTGCTTTAAAATACTGTTAATACATATCTCTAAATCTGCTATACAATTGTATATTGGTACAATTATACTCAATAAATTATTTGACTTCATCATTCTTGCTCCACTAGCAGGTTTCTAACTGCTCTTTTAGTATATTTAACGAGTTACTTCTTAATTTTTCTAATTTTTTATGAACCATATCATAATTAATTGGATTATAAAGTATTACTTCGTCAAACTCATTGGTTATAATTCGATTTTCCAGGTCAAATAACTCTAATAAGTTTTTATTCCTGGTCCATGTACTTTCCGGAAAGAATTCCATAAACTGGACGCCGTAATTAATAGCAAATGCAGATCCATGAAACGAATCTGTGACAAGATAGGATGCATTTTTAATATAAGCCAGAAACTTCTCCACACTAGGAAGAATGACTGATTTACCATTTCTGAAATATTGGTGCATAAGGGGGCTTATCCTAATAAGAGGATAGCCTGTTGTCTTGGATAGTTGAATCGCATAAGAATCTAATTGAGGGTTCCTCTTCATTTGATAAATAAGTATATAATTCTCTGGTATCCTTCCATGGTAGCCCAATAAGCAATCCCATTCGCTTCCAGAAAGAAGCAGTGTGGGATCAAGAACTGATTTTGAACGGATTCCAATAGTATTTAATATTTCATGTGCACTATTTTCGCGTACAGATACACTACTATAGCGCTGCAGATATTTTTTAATTATATCTTGTTGAGCAACATTTGTACTTCCAAAACTTGCAGCATATGATATCCTTTTTTTATTATATTCGCCAAAATCCAAAAAGAATGCTAAATCAAGCGAATCCTTTCCAATAGGTCCCCAGACTTGGTCACTACCTGTACAGTATATATCTCCGTCCGGTGGAAAACTTTTTAAATCTTCTATATTATTATACCGACTAGTTAGATGTAAAAGTTGTTTTTGATAAGCACGAAAACGCAATTCTGTTACAGAATCCAGAATACAATGCATTAAAATGTAAACAGCTTTCGTAATTAGCCTATTGTTCCAACGCGTTGTTTTTACTTTATAGAATGGCTGGGTATAAAAGTGTTCATCATTCCTCCAATAATCAATAATAGATACCTGTATCTCTTTATTTGGAAAGTTTTCTAATATACTTTGTAAAGCAAATGCTTGAAGAATCGAACCATAATTGCCAATTGTATGTCTAGTTATTATATTTATTTTCATTATTATAATTCCTTTACCTTCTACTTGAAATTATTTGCTTAAGAAATTCGTTTGAGAAGCTTTCCTTTAGTATAATAATCAAAATTAAATAAAGGAATGCAGAAGAAATAATTAATATTATCATATTAAAACCTGTAGCATTAAAGCGTCCTTGCATGTTATCTGTGAATATATACATTATAATAGATGACAGGAAAATTTTTAATAAGTTCATGAGGTCAAGCGATTCTTTTATATAGTTCCAACCATAGAATGTTTGAAAAGATAAAACACAAAGTTCTGTAAGGACAGTGACTCCTGCAGCTCCTATATAGCCATATCTTGGAATAAATATAAAACTAAACGCCACATTAATAATCATTGCAATAGTTATACTGATATTATATTCTTTCTGTTTTCCTATTGATACCAATAATGTCGTTCCTGTAATACTTGAAAAACCCATGAGTAAAGGCAAACAAGCCAATATTTTCATTACATTAATGGAGGAAAAATAATCAACTCCTAAAAATAAAGGAATAAAGTTATCGCTTATTGCAAAGATTCCAAAAGCCATCGGAAACGCAAGAAGCGCAACTGCATTAAAAGCCTTCTTTAGCAATTCAAAAATTTGTGTTTTTTTATGAATGCTATTGTAATATGTAATTCTTGGTAATAAAACAGTACCTAAAGCTGTCATGAGAGTTACAATTAACTTAATCACCTTTTCGGGTTGAGAGTAATATCCCACTTGCAAATCACTGCAGAAAAATCCAAGCATAGTCTTGTTAATATTTACATAAATTGTATTCGAAATGGCAGACCAAGAAAAGGCAAGAGAATATCTAAAATGAAACGCTAATTTATTCCAAGAAGATTTGATATGACGATTAATTTTTAGGTATGGCCATAAAAACAAATTGCCTAGAAGGACACTTCCACCTAAAATTAATGCATATAAATTTAAATCATTGGAGTCTTTTACACATATAAAGATTAACAGTATAGAACCCACTTTAACTATAACGTTCTTTAAAACGGATTTGCTAAATTCCTCCAACCCTTGGAAATACCATGTGATATCAAAAAAGAATGCTATCACATTTATATAACAAATTATAAATAAAATATTATTCTCTGCGAGTATCAGAAAAAAGCCAAAAACCATTGATGTCAATAAAAAATATATAACTTTAATACTTTGAATCGTCAATAAAAGCTCTTTGCATAGTTTATCTTCATTGCGGTATGAAGCAACCTCCCGTTGTCCATATGAATTAATACCTAAATTGGTCATCATTATGAAGTAAGAAATTATTGAATATACATAGTTATATTCCCCAATGTTTTTTGGACCCAGGACTCGAGAGACATAAGGGGTCGTTATAATTGGCGCAATTATAACGAGTATTTGATATAATAGATTCCATATAAAATTTATCTTTATACTTTTATTCATAGGTGATTCCTGCTGCTGGCAAATACTCTATTGGATTTTCCCATCCTATTTTTATAGTAATCCATCATTCCCCAGAGATACGCTATGGAATGACCGCGGAACAAATAATTGCGTATAGTACGAGCGATTTGATACGCCATACTTAGAACCAGTGGAATACCAGACCGATATTTTTTTATATAATAAAACTTATTACGCGTAGTATAATATTTATACAAATCAGAATTACTTCCTGTACTGCCATTAACTTTGTGATAAATAACAGACTGTGGATAATACAAAATCCTGTAGCCATTATTAATAACTGCAGTTGAGTAATCGGTATCTTCGCAATATAAAAAGTATTCCTCAGGAAGTTCCCCTGCTATTTTTATTACCGAACTAGGAATGCAGTAATAGCACCCTGTTGCATAATTAACATATCGTTCTTCTGTTGATATGGAATCATCATCGGTATCATAATGCAAAACTCTACTAAGCAATTTTGTTACTTCTCCACCTGCATACCAAACTTTATGCGGAGAACTAAAATAAAAAATTTTCCCAATAAGAATACCTATTTTTTCGTTATTGTTTTTTTGCATTCGACAGATGGCATTTGTTAAAAAGTCTGGTTCGACCACCGTATCGTTATTAAGTAAAACAATATAATCAGCCCCCTGATTTAGTGCATATCGAATACCAACATTATTCCCTGCTGAAAAACCAATATTTTTATTTAAAAGAATAAGTTGAATGTTCTCATCGGAAATAGTATCTGACAAAATATTCTTATCCTCAGAAGATCCATTATCCACCACGATTACTTTATAATTCTTATATGTAATATTTTTAATGGAATCCAGACATGCCAGAGTATCTTTTGAACCATTATAATTAACGATAATAATAAAAACACATGGCATTATAACGTTACTCATAATTTACCCCCAATTTTGTAAATACCCTTTTTAAGATCACATCTGCTGTTATATCCGAATAGTCTCGTAGGTATATGTTACGGATATGTTCCACAAATTTAGGTTCCGGATTATTAATCATCTTATTAATAGTAGTTATAAAGTCATACTCAGAATTACATAGGAAATCTTCCATCCCATAATAACCACAAAAAGCTTCATCTGTACCCAAGTATATCTTCCCATACTTCATTGCCTCTGCTGTTTTTGTTTTCATCCCTTCACCAGAGAATATAGGACCTACAACTATATTACATAAGTTATACCAATAGTCGAGGTTTGATACAGTACCAACAATCTCAATATTAGGGTTAGCAAGATATACTGACGTATTCTTTAATAATTCCAGGTCTCTCCCCACTATATAGAACCGAAAATTGCCCTTTAGATACGGAATCACCTTTTCAGCGAACCAGTTTATCCCTTCTATGTTGGGGTAGAAATATCCACCTACAAATAAAATTTTAAATATTTCTGGTGTATCATCAGGAACTTCCTGGATATTTGCTTGAGAATCAAAGTATACCGGAAAAATAACATCAGCCCTTCTTTTATAAAAATGATAGAGAGCATTCGAGTCTCTTTGATTTAACAGCATATTAACGTCTGCATACTTAAGCGTTTTTCTTTCTTGATAAATCATATTGATACTCTTGGGTACATAAAATATAAAATTTTTACGATGTTGCATCTCCTGGATGACATGGCTATATTTCACCCCATGATAGTAAACAATCACTGGAAGTTGAGGCATATTTTTTTTGGCAATCTTTATTAATGATCCAAAATAGGAATTATCTATAAATAATAAATCATATGAATTATTTTTGATAAGTTCTACAAATTTAATTAAAATACGGTGATTTATCATAAAAGGATAACCGCGAAGTACATTCCACAATTCTTGGTACTTATTGGTGTATCCCTGCATACATATAAATTGATTATCTACAACCCTTTCAGAAAGAGTTAAGGCTAAAACATCAACATTTTCTTTACCTGCAATTGCACATAGCGAATTATAATGAGCTTTAGCGGATTCCTTGGCGCCTTGTGGCTTATTGAGTATATATTCTGAAACAAATAATATTTTCATATATGATTTTCCTTACTTTTTATAAATAAAAACTCAAACACAGCAATTATCACTGGCAAGAGAAATATTCTTTGTGAATCTGTTATGATTAGTGTTGCAGAAGATAGAATGGTAAAAACAAAAAATCCTATTAATAAGGAAAAATACTTATTTTTCCTACCTAAGTTCAATAAAATATACATTTGTCTGAATACTAATGTAAAATAAAATAAACAAGCAGATATACCTGCTTTGGCAAGCAAGCCAAAAAAGCCCACATCTTCCAGATAAAATTTCCCTTCAGGTCCTTTAATAAGAACATTGTAATCTCCAGAATAAGGAACATTTCCTAAGGCTAATATTGGGTTTCGGAAAAATATTTCCATGTAATAGACAACTTCATTTACCCGATTAATGGAACTATAAATATATCGGTTATTACTTGATAAACTGAAACTGAATATAAAATTTTTAAATTGTGTTGTATTAATGGTGGCCAAAATAATCCCCATCATAATGCATATAACAATAACTTTATTTTTTATATTCCGAGTAGTATCACTAAGAAAAATACCTATTATGGAAAATAAAATTATAATGGTATATGCTCTAGTTCCTTCAATCATAAGTTGCATTATTAAAGCAATAAAGGTTATAATATAAATTGATATATATTTTTTTTCTTTAATAGATATAATTCTATAAAAATTATAGGGAATCAATAAATAACAAATTGAAATAAAACGCATCCGAACAAAACCATTTCGTGTAAACCAATCAGGTAAAAAATTTTTTACAATATGGATTCCATAATATGCATAAACAATATTTTCTAATACACATATAATAAGCCAAATAAAAAAACATAAATTACACACAGAAAAAAAACGGTCTATGTTGTCGTCCTTTGAAAATTTAATCAACAACATTAGTGAAAAAAATATATAAAAAAGGTATAAAGAGGTAACAAATAGGTCTCTAATAGGTACATTATATTGTATATATGCCGAAAAATTCATCATAAAAATCATGAATATCATGTTTATAATATACCATTTCATAAATCCAAATTTTTTAATACGGAACTGCCATTCAGGAGTCAACATTATAATCATAACACCCAAAAATGTTAATCCTACAAGTAAGTATTTACTTGTTTCGGAATTCCATCGATAGAATTCGAGAGGGAAAGAAAATAGATAAAAGAATCCAAATTCTAATAATAAGGAAAGATAAATTATTACATTAAGAATAGGTTCCCTTCCCCTATGTATATATCGTAATTTTCTTACTTGCATATAAATTTTCCTCATTAACAAATATAATAATCTATGATTTAATATTTTTAAGATTTATAAAAAAGATTCTAAAACTACTCTTAATAAAATGGATACAATACCCAAAAATAATTAATATGAAAGCATTTTGATATCGAAGTGGAAATAACAATATTTTGTTTAGCAAATTGCGAGGGTGATAATTTTCCTTTACTAAAATCTGATACAGTTGATCATTGAATATTGACATACACCATTTGTATTGCTCAACTAAACTCATTTTTGATTCTAAACTCATGTTTCTTACTATTGCAGAATATATATATCTTGTATAAATACGTCCTAGTATCTGAAGTACACTGCTATTTACTAAATTCCAGTCTTCATATAATTGTAAAATAATCTCAACCCTTTTTTGGTGTAATTTAAAATAATCAGGAACATATTTATTAGTAAGGCTGGCACTTCCTCTTTTTTTATAATGATATGGCGCAATACTAATTATGTTTATACTGGATAAATCACTACAGTATTTTGTATTAAATACAATGTCTTCTATCAATGTGATGTTTTCAAAAATATAATTGTTTTTTTTAATAACATCTAAGGAATATATTTTATTCCATGCATAACCAAGGAGTGTATAATCTTCTAAATGTATTATTTTTTCTCTTACTTCACTCTCGGAGGATGTAAGAATACTTTCTGGAATAATTATATGCTTTTTAATAAGTTTGCCAGATTGGTTAAAATATTCTTCAACCAGTCCAAAAACAACCAACTCCGCCGGATTTTCACAAAGTGATTCGTACACCTTTTGTAGTAAATCAAAGTCTACTGTATCGTCAGAATCCATAAAAAAAATGTAGCGACCATGTGCTTGTTGGAGACCACTATTGCGCGCAGCACTGAGACCATAGTTCTGTAGATGGTTAATGACCTTTATTCTGGAGTCAACGTCAGTTAATTGGTTGGCAATTATTCCTGATGCATCTGTAGAACAATCATTAACCAAAATCAGTTCAAAATCAGTAAATGTTTGTAATAATACACTATCAACAGCCTCTTTTAAATATTTTTCGACATTATAAACTGGCATGACAATACTAAAAAAGGGGGTATCTTTTTTCATAATCTATCTCCTGGCTTTTAAGGTCGCAAATAGTTTTGTATTATTAGTTTTAACTATGGTAATTACCTTGGCTTCTAAAAGAGTCAAAATTGTACTTTTCATTTTTAGAGGAATTATCATGCCTTTCATATATAAAGATTTAGGCATTATTTTTTTTAGTGATTTTCTTGTTCTGTCAGCATACAGCATTTTCCTAACTTGGTTTAGTTTTTCCTTAAAAGTCAGATTACAATTCGGGTTTGTCAAGTTTTCAAAACATCCAATCAGCCGTTCAATATATCTTCGGGCCAACATTTCCTGACTAGCTGTATCGAATATATCCCAATATTCATACAATTCTAATAACCATCCATGTTCCTCTTCACGCTTCTCATACATGGTTGGGATGTACTTAGCAGTTTCTGATTCAGCTCTTGCCCTGAGAAAATGGTAATACTGTTTGGATGTGATAACTACCTGATTAATATTACGAATGACACTTAAATTAAAAGGAAAGTCATCCCATAAGGTTGTAGGAAAATATAATTTTTGTTGTTTAATCCAACTTGCTAAATATAATTTATTCCATGGAGGATACAGCATATTCTTATCAAACAATTTGTAAGCATCTTTCCGAAATTCCTCCTTAGTTCTGTATATAGTATTCTGAGGTATGTAATCAATAGTTATATACTCTGTATCCGAGTAATACGTATCAATATAGAAACCTGCAATCACTAACTGTGAGTCATGCATCTCTGCTAATTCATACATATCTTGAAGCATTGTTGGTTCCGTCCAATCATCAGAATCCATGAAATACAAATATTTTCCTTGTGCTATATCAATTGCCACATTTCGGGCACTGGGGGCACCGCCATTTTCTTTATGGATTACTTTAATTCTAGAATCAGTTTTTGCATATTCGTCACAAATTTCTCCACTTCTATCTGGAGATCCATCGTCCACTATCAAAAATTCGAAGTCCTCTAAAGTTTGTTTCAGAATACTTTCTATAGCTTTCCCTACATAATTCTCAACTTTATAAACCGGCATAATAATGCTAACTAAAGGATTATTCTTTGTCATTTCCCACTTCCTTTTTATTCGGACAGGATTTTAGCACCACACTTGTCTCACCCTCCGCTACTCCCTCCGTACTCTCCTTCATGAATAAGATTTTTACTGTCTGAATCATGAGCTTCACATCCAACATCACGGAGTAGTTCTGTATGTAATGCAAATCCAACTTCAGCTTGTCATAGGGTGTCGTGTTGTATTTCCCAAATATCTGTGCGTATCCTGTAAGACCAGCTTTTACCCTCAGGCGATAATTGAACTCTGGCATTTTCTCTTCATACCACACTGCAATCTCCGGACGTTCCGGACGAGGCCCTACGATGCTCATGTCCCCTTTGAGGATGTTAAACAGTTGAGGTAACTCATCCAGGCGTATCTTCCGTATCAGATTTCCTACTGGTGTAATCCTGCAGTCTTCCACGCTTGCCAGGCGGGGCACTCCATCCTTCTCCGCGTCCATCCACATACTCCGGAACTTATATACATAAAATTCCTTCCCGCCTATCGTTAGGCGTTTCTGTTTATAAAGGGCCGGTCCCCCATCCTGCAGTCTCACAGCCATCGCCGTCACTAGCATGAACGGAGAGAAGATAATGCAAGCGGCTCCTGCAATCACGATATCCATTAGCCGTTTCGAGAAAGCCTGTTCTATGGACATCTGTCCATTCCTCGCCATGATAAGGGGTGTGTCGAACAAGTTCACATCTTCCGCGCTTCGAATCAGGATATCAGAAATCTTTGGCGTCACATACACCCGAATTCCTAATCCATAACAATACTTAAGGATAGGGTTCCTAATTTGGGACGGCACATCACATATAACCACTGCATCATAATATGATATCATCTCTTGAATCCGTTTCAGGCCCACGTTGATATGTACTACCTGCCGTATCTCATAACGGTCCTTACGACAGTTCATCTTGTCCATCAAGGAAAGGGACGGGCGGTTGCCATAAACAAGGAGCATTTGGCGTGGTGGGAATAACTTCTGAAACAACTTATTTGCAAACAGCGTCCAAAGACAAATCGCTATAATCTGGAAGGTAAACATAACCCAAAATGGTACGCTGCTTAGAAAACGCTTTGCTAGAAGTGCAACCTGCAAATATGTAATCACATTCACCAAAATCACTGATAGAATCTGAGAATAAAGCACATTTCCCTTCTCTAAATATCCAATTCTTAACCCACCATACATTCGCGAAAAGAAAAGTAACAGAATTGCATAGACCGCAACCATCAGCCAATCACCTTTTCGAAAAAAGGGCGTCCCTGCAGCTTCAGAAAAATATCTATCCCATGCAATCCAATAGATACCAGTCTCAACTGCCAGAATGGCAATGGATGTAAAAAAACGAATCAGCCGTTTATACTGTTCATAACCTTTCATTTGAGGGTAACTCCTAACATTTATCTGTTTGCATTACTTCCTATAATGTCCCTTATACCAA